>RRZT012010138.1_pt1 | contig 25095 bp, 24 predicted proteins | sample 2165551 | NCBI WGS metagenome assembly RRZT01 (sample SAMN10456910, study PRJNA506462) | wastewater metagenome | biome: wastewater; feature: sludge; material: wastewater sludge; isolation source: wastewater sludge with Escherichia coli K12::gfp cells carrying plasmid... | place: USA: Moscow, Idaho... | reverse complement strand
GCCACCATTTTTTGCGGCAGCGGGCGGTTGCGGTGGCTCGACAGCATGGCCAGTATCACCGCCAAATCGGCCGCCGGTTCGGTGATTTTCACGCCGCCCACGGCATTTAAAAACACATCTTGGTCGAAGCAGGCAATGCCTGCATGGCGGTTGAGCACCGCCAGCAACATCGCCAGCCGGTCTTGCGCCAGCCCCACGGTGAGGCGTTTGGGGGCAAAGCCGTGGGCATCGTCTACCAACGCCTGAATTTCCACCAGCAAAGGGCGCGAGCCTTCTTGGGTGACCAGCACGCACGAGCCGGGCACGTCGTCGCGGTAGCTGGACAAAAAAATCGCCGACGGATTGGCCACGCCTTTTAAGCCTTTGTCGGTCATCGCAAACACACCCAATTCGTTGGCCGCACCAAAGCGGTTTTTCATCGCCCGAATCATGCGGTAATTGGAATGTTGGTCGCCTTCAAAATACAGCACCGTGTCCACCATATGCTCCAGCACGCGCGGCCCGGCAATGGCGCCGTCTTTGGTAACATGCCCCACCAAAATAATGGCAATGCCCAATTGTTTGGCCATGCGCGTGAGCTGCGCCGCGCATTCGCGCACTTGCGACACCGAGCCGGGCGCCGATGTAATCGCGTCGGCATACATGGTTTGGATGGAATCAATCACCACCACCGCGGGCTGATGTTGTTTCAAAACCGCCGCAATCGCTTCCATGCGGATTTCCGCCAGCAGATTCACGCCCTCGGAAGCCAGCCCCAGCCGTTGCGCGCGCAAAGCCACTTGTTGTGCCGATTCCTCGTCCGACACATACAGCACGCGGCGGTTTTGCGCCATCAGCGCCACGGTTTGCAGCAATAAAGTGGATTTGCCGATGCCGGGGTCGCCGCCGAGCAAAATCACTGCTCCGTCTACCAAGCCGCCGCCCAACACGCGATCCAGCTCACTCATGCCGGTGGGGTTGCGCGGCACTTCCGTAGCGCTCACTTGCGCCAAGCTCTGCACCTGCCCGGCCTCTGCCGCCCACGATTGAAAACGCCCGCCGGCAGGCTCGGGCAGCGCCGCCGCTTCCACCAGCGTATTCCATTCGCCGCAATGCGGGCATTTGCCCTGCCACTTTGGCGTGGTGCCACCGCATTCACTGCACTGGTATTGGGTTTTGCTTTTGGCCATTGGGTGCTTTCCCGCCGTTTTAACAAACCCGATTGTAACAAAAGCCGCTGCCAAAACGCAGTTAATGAAAGATGCTTATCGCGTGCACGATATAAAGCAAAAGGCTGCCTGAAAAAACATTTAAATAAGCCTTGAAATTCTCATTAAAAAACCCATATAGCCATCAACCCAAAATAATGGTGTAACACCAAGGAGACAAACCATGCGATTCGACAAACTCACCGCCAAATTCCAGCAAGCCTTGCAAGAAGGCCAAAGCATGGCATTGGCGGGCGATTGCGGCTATCTGGAAGCCGTACACGTACTCAAAGCCCTGCTGGATGATAACGACAGCGGCTGCGCCGCCCTCTTGGCGCATGCCGGTGTGAATGTGGCGCAAGTCAAACAAGGCGTGCAGGCCGCCATTAGCGCCCTGCCCAAAGTATCCGGCCAAGGCGGCGAAATTCTGCCCGGCCGCGAGCTGCAAAACATTTTGAATTTAATGGACAAAGCCGCCATGAAGCGTGGCGATGCTTATATTGCCAGCGAGCTGTTTTTGCTGGCGGCAGTACAGGAAAACGGCAGCACCGGCAAAATCCTCAAACAGGCCGGTGCCACCGAGGCGGGCTTAAACGCCGCCATTGATGCCGTGCGCGGCGGTGCCAGCGTAGACAACCCCAATGCCGAAGACCAACGCGAAGCGCTTAAAAAATACACCCTCGACCTCACCCAACGCGCCCGCGACGGCAAATTGGACCCGGTGATTGGCCGCGACGACGAAATCCGCCGCGCCATCCAAGTATTGCAACGGCGCACCAAAAACAACCCCGTGCTGATTGGTGAGCCCGGCGTGGGCAAAACCGCCATTGTGGAAGGGCTGGCGCAACGCATTGTTGACGGCGAAGTGCCGGAATCTTTGCGCAACAAACGCCTGCTGGTGTTGGACTTGGCCGCGCTGATTGCCGGTGCCAAATTCCGCGGCGAATTTGAAGAACGCCTCAAAGCGGTGTTGAGCGATTTGGCCAAAGACGATGGCAACACACTGATTTTTATTGATGAAATTCACACTTTAGTGGGTGCAGGCAAGGCCGACGGCGCCATGGACGCGGGCAATATGCTCAAACCGGCGCTGGCACGCGGCGAATTGCACTGCATCGGCGCCACTACGCTAGACGAATACCGCCAATACATCGAAAAAGACGCCGCGCTGGAGCGCCGTTTCCAAAAAGTGATGGTGGCCGAGCCCAGCGTGGAAAGCACCATCGCCATTTTGCGCGGCTTGCAAGAGCGCTATGAAATCCACCACAAAGTGGACATTACCGACCCGGCGATTGTGGCCGCCGCCGAATTGTCTAACCGCTACATCACCGACCGTTTTTTGCCCGACAAAGCGATTGATTTGATTGACGAAGCCGCATCGCTGATTAAAATGGAAAGCGAATCGATGCCCGAAAGCATGGACAAGCTCAACCGCCGCCTAATCCAGCTTAAAATCGAACGCGAAGCCCTGCGCAAAGAAAAAGACGATGCCAGCAAAAAACGCTTCGATTTGATTGAAAGCGAAATCGCCGAATTGGAAAAAGAATTTGCCGATCTGGACGAAATTTGGAAAGCAGAAAAAGCCATCGCCCAAGGCAGCGCCGGGATTAAAGAGCAAATCGACCAGCTCAAAGTAAAAATGGCCGCCCTGCAACGCGAAGGCCGCTGGGAAGATTTGGCGCGGCTGCAATACGAAGAATTGCCCAAGCTGGAAACCCAGCTTCAGGCAGCCGAAAGCAAACCCGGCACAGAAGGCAGCCACCAGCTGCTGCGCACCCAAGTAACCGCCGACGAAATCGCCGAAATCGTGTCGCGCATGACCGGCATTCCGGTGGCCAAAATGATGGAAGGCGAACGCGATAAACTGCTGAAAATCGAAGACGTGCTGCACGAGCGCGTGATTGGCCAAGACGAAGCCGTGCGTGCCGTGGCCGATGCCATCCGCCGCTCCCGCGCCGGGCTGGCCGACCCCAACAAACCTTACGGCAGCTTTTTGTTCCTCGGCCCCACCGGCGTGGGCAAAACCGAGCTGTGCAAGGCTTTGGCCGGTTTCCTGTTCGACAGCGAAGACCACTTAATCCGCATTGATATGTCCGAATACATGGAAAAACACGCCGTGGCTCGTTTAATCGGCGCGCCACCGGGCTATGTGGGCTATGAAGAAGGCGGCTTTCTCACCGAACAAGTGCGACGCAAGCCTTACAGCGTGATTTTGCTGGATGAAGTGGAAAAAGCGCATCCGGATGTGTTCAATATCCTGCTGCAAGTGCTCGACGACGGCCGCCTCACCGATGGCCAAGGCCGCACGGTAGACTTTAAAAACACCGTGATTGTGATGACCTCCAATATCGGCAGCCAAAGCATTCAGGAAATGGGCACCGAAAACTACGATGCGGTAAAAGCGGTGGTGATGGAAGAAGTAAAACAAAACTTCCGCCCGGAAATGATTAACCGCATTGACGAAGTGGTGGTATTCCACGGCTTAAGCCAAGCCAATATCCGCAGCATTGCCAAAATCCAGCTGCGCAATCTGGAAAAACGCTTGGCCGCACTGGATCTGCATTTGCAGGTAGACGAAGCGGCACTAGATTTGATTGCCGCCGAAGGCTTCGACCCCATCTACGGCGCCCGCCCGCTCAAACGCGCCATTCAGAGCGAAATCGAAAATCCGTTGGCGAAAAAACTGCTGGCCGGTGCTTATGCACCCGAATCCACCATTATGGTGGGCGTAAAAGACGGCAAGCTGGCATTCGAATAAACCCGGTTTTATCCTTGCAAACACCGGCATCGGCCTGAGGGCAGATGTCGGTGTTTTGTGTTTTTCAGGCAGCCTAAAATTGGATAACTGAAGTTAGGCGCCGTATGAAGCGTTGCTGTTTTGTTTAGGCTGCCTGAAATGTATCACTCAATTATGGTATTTATTTGGTAAACAGCCATCGCACAATCCCGTTGTCTATTTGCCCCCGAAAGACGTATGATATTGAAAAGGCAAAGCCATTTTGCTGCAACGCAGCAATACAAGCCGCAACGGCCAGCTTATAATCCGATAATAAGAAAACAAAAGCAACATAAGGAGAAACCCATGTTCGACTGGTTCACCAGCCACTTCACCACCACCGGCATGACCGCCTTTATCACCCACACCGCCTGCTTCGGCCACAATATGGGTGAAGGCCACCCGGAAGGGCCGGAGCGGCTGGCCGCCATCAAAGACCGGCTGATGGCCGCGCAACTGATGGATTTTCTGCAAGAAGTAGAAGCCGAAGAAGTTACCGACATCCAACTGGCGCGCGTGCATCCGGATCGCTATATCCGCTATTTGGAATCGGTGTCGCCCAGCGTGGGCACCTACCGCGTGGACACCGACACCGCTATGAACAGCGGCACCCTTAAAGCGGCACGCTATTCCGCCGGTGCGGTGGTGAAAGCCGTGAATATGGTGATGGACGGCAAAGTGCCCAACGCCTTTTGCGCCATCCGCCCGCCCGGCCACCACGCCGAAAGCGAAAAGGCCATGGGCTTTTGTTTCTTTAATAATGTGGCCGTGGGCGCCATGCACGCCATTGCCGAGCACCGCCTCAGCCGCATTGCCATTGTCGATTTCGATGTTCACCACGGCAACGGCACCGAAGAGATTTTTCAAGACGATGAGCGCATTATGCTGCTCTCCAGCTTTCAACACCCTTTCTTCCCCTATTGCGGTGACAAACCGCTGGGCAGCAACCCCAACATCATTAATGTGCCCATGCCTTCGGGCACCCGTGGCGATGCCTTTCGCGAAATGGTGCAAAACCATTGGATGCCGCGTCTGCACGAATTCCAACCGGAATTGGTGTTTATCTGCGCCGGTTTCGATGCCCATTTGGAAGACGATATGGGCAACTTCGGCTTGGTGGAGGCCGATTACGCTTGGGTAACCGAGCAATTGATGCAGATTGCACAATTGTATTGCCAAGGCAAAATCGTTTCCGTATTGGAAGGCGGCTATGAATTATCACCATTGGCGCGCAGCGTGGCGGCGCATGTTAAGGTGCTGGCCAGCGTGTAAAGCTGTGTTTAAAGGCTGCCTGAAACCCGCGATACGCAATAATCATCATCTCCAAGTAAAATGATAACTATTCCTATTCCAATTCATCATAAACCTTGTTAGAATGCAGCCATACGAAAGCCGCCCTACCCATGCGGGTTTGGCGGCTTTGTGTTGATGTACACCAATCCTAAAAAATAACCTAACTGCGTTGGCTTGCCTTAGCGCACAGCGAACGACTTTGTAAGGCGTAGGCGTGCCAACAAACTCTGTTCCGTACTAAGTGCACTGTCTTCGGCTCAGCTCAAAGAGAACGATTTACTACGGTGCTGAAGCACCAAGTAAATCTGTTCCGCCTTGTTATCTTATTTTTTAGAATTGGTATTCTATCCAACCCAATCAAAGGAAAATGGAATGTTGCAAAAAACATTGGCTGTTTCAATCGCCCTGGCTGCGGCCATCCCCGCTTATGCCGACACACTGGTGGTGTACTCTTCACGCGCCGAACACCTGCTCAAGCCGATTGTGGCCAAATACGAGCAGCAAACCGGCACCAAAATACAGCTGGTGCAAGATTCCGCCGGCCCCTTGATGGAAAAAATGCGTGCCGAAGGCCGCAACTCACCGGCCGATGTGTTCATCACCGTAGACGGTGGTAATTTATGGCAAGCCAGCCAAATGGGCTTGCTGCGCCCCATCAACTCCAACACCTTAAAAACCAATATTCCGGCACACTTGCGCGACCCGAAAAACGAATGGTACGGCTTATCGGTACGCGCGCGCACCATTTTTTACAATACCGATAAAGTCAAACCGGCCGACATTTCCAGCTATGCAGACCTGGCTAACCCCAAATGGAAAGGCCGCCTGTGCCTGCGCACTTCCAACAATGTATACAACCAATCGCTGGTGGGCACCATGATGCAAAACCTGGGCGCCAAAAAAACCGATGAAATCGTGCGCGGTTGGGTACGCAATCTGGCCGTAGCGCCCTTCCCCAACGACACCGCCATGATGGAAGCCATTGCCGCGGGCCGTTGTGATGTGGGCATTGGCAACACCTATTACTATGGCCGCCTGATGGATCAAAAACCCAACCTCAAACTGGGTATTGCCTTTGCCGACCAAAACGGCCGCGGCACCCATGTAAATGTGTCCGGCGCGGGCGTGGCCAAATACAGCAAACAACCGGCCGCAGCGCAAAAATTCATCGAATGGCTCTCCGGTGCCGAAGCGCAAAACCTGTTTGCCGACCTGAACCACGAATACCCGGCCAACCCGCGCATCAAACCCGATGCCAAAGTGGCGCGTTGGGGCAGCTTCAAGCAAGACGTCATCAATGTATCGGTGGCGGGCAAAAACCAGAAACAAGCCGTGATGCTGATGCGCCGCGCCGGTTATCAATAATTTTTGGTCGCAGCCATACACAACCGCCCGCCTCAAGCCCGGGCGGTTTTTTGTGGGCACAGGCAATGCCTTTTCGCTTCTGTGCCCGCTTTTTGTTATGATGGCCACCCTCTCTCAAACATGGCAGTCAATCCATGGACAACGCGGTTTCCTTGTATACCGATGGCGCTTGTAAAGGCAATCCCGGCGTGGGCGGCTGGGGCGTATTGATGCGCTACGGCAGCCACGAAAAAACCCTCTACGGCGGCGAGCCTGCCACCACCAATAACCGCATGGAATTGATGGCGGTGATAGAAGGCCTGCGCGCGCTCAAGCGCCCGTGCACGGTGGATATATACACCGACAGCAAATACGTGATGCAGGGCATGAGCGAATGGATTAGCGGCTGGAAAGCGCGCGGTTGGAAAACCGCCGGCAAGCAGCCGGTGAAAAACGTGGATTTATGGCAGGCACTGGACGCCGAAACCGCGCGGCACCAAGTGCGCTGGCACTGGGTAAAAGGCCACGCCGGCCATGCCGACAACGAACGCGCCGATGCACTGGCCAATCAGGGCGTGGCGCAAGTGCTGGCTAATTAAGTGAACTTACGTATTCGAATAAAAGTGTAGCAATTCATATCATAAATTCTTTTGTTTAGGCTACCTGAAACGCATAATCCGTGCAGCTTTCCCCTTGGCGCAGCCGAATCGGAGCGGATTTTAGCGGGAGAAGGGTGCGCTATGTTTGAGCGCAGCGAGTTCGCACCCGCCGCTAAAATTCGTGGAGATGAGGGAAGTTTGGCGTAGCCAAACCTGCAACCGGGGTCGCCTTTCTTTTGCTTACTTTGCTTTGGCGAAGCAAAGAAAAGTAAGTGGCCGCGCGGCCATGTAGCGCAAATTAAAATGATAAGAAACGAATACAAAAACGCAGCCTGTTTTATTTCACCGCTTGCTAATGAATTACCAAATCAAGTTCGGCAATGACGGCCTTACATTTCAGGCAGCCTTTAGATACGAATGTGTAACTTCAGTAATTAATGCCAACCAACCTGCTTTCAGGCAGCCTACACCCCACAATCAACAAAAAAAACCCGGCGCATAAATGAGCCGGGTTAAATAAACACAAATCAAGTATATCCACTCAATAATGCTTACGCATCATGAAGACTTACTCGGCTTAATAATAGCAAGCCCCATACCAAATACAGTCTATTGATTTTAAACAAATAATTCATAAGCATAATTTAAGCTTTACGCCCATTTCGGCGCAGCAGGGGCAAAACTGCCGCATTTTGTCAGCCACCCTATTTTTTGTCGGCCAGCATCGCCAACATACCGGAAAGGCGGCTTTTGCCTTCGGCCTGGCTCACAATCGGGGCGCCCCCTTTGCGCCCCAGTATGGTAATGTCTTCGGCGGGCATTTCGTCGATAAAGCGGCTGGGCTCAGGAAACTGCCATTGCCCGGCGCGTTTGCGTTTGATGCAGTGGGTGAGCACCAGCTTGCTCTGCGCGCGGGTGATGCCCACATACATCAGGCGGCGCTCTTCTTCGATATTGCCTTCTTCCACACTGTCGCCGTGCGGAAACAGCCCTTCTTCGCAGCCCACCAAAAACACTTGCGGGTACTCCAGCCCTTTGGAGGCGTGCAGGGTAGACATTTTCACCGCATCGGTTTCTTCTTCGTCGCGCCCTTCCAGCAAGGTCATCAAGGCAATGGTTTGGGCGATTTCGAGGATGTTTTTGCCGTCTTCCTCGCCTTTGCGGCCAATCCAGGCGGCCAGGTCTTGCACGTTGCGCCATTTGATTTCGCCGCTTTTGCCTTCTTCGCTGAACAAAAGATGGTTTTCGTAGCCGATGTCTTGTAATAGGTTTTGCAGCAGGCTGCCCGCGGGCTCGCGGGCGGCGCGGCTTTGGTGTGCTTGCATCAGCGCCATAAATTGCTGCAAATGTTCGCGGTTTTTGCTGTTTAATTCGGCCAGTGCTTCCATGCTCTGGGCTGCCTGAAACAGGCTGCAATGGGCGATTTGGGCGTAGGCATTCAGCTTGGCCAGAGTTACATCGCCCACGCCGCGGCGCGGGGTGGTGACGGCGCGCAAAAAGGCCGGATCGTCGTCCGGATTGGCCAGCAGGCGCACATAGGCCAGCACATCTTTGATTTCGGCCTTATCGAAAAAACTTTGCCCGCCGGAGAGGCGGTAGGGAATATGGCGGCTGCGCAGGGCTTCTTCAAATACGCGTGCTTGGTGGTTGCCGCGATAAAGAATGGCAAAATCGGCATAATTCACCTTATCGCCGCCAATCAGCTTTTGATGGGCGATGCGCCCCACCACCACTTCGGCCTCGTGCTGCTCATCTTTGCAAGCAATCACATCCACCATATCGCCCAAGCCGTATTGGCTCCACAGCGTTTTGGCAAACAGCTTGGGGTTGTGGGCAATCACTTGGTTGGCCACGCGCAGGATGCGGGCGGTGGAGCGGTAGTTTTGCTCCAGCTTAATCACTTTGATTTGCGGATAATCGCTTTGCAGCAGGCGCAGGTTTTCCACATTGGCGCCGCGCCAGGCATAGATGCTTTGGTCGTCGTCGCCCACGGCGGTGAATTGGCCTTCGGCACCGGTGAGCAGGCGCATCAGTGCGTATTGGCAGGTGTTGGTGTCTTGGCATTCGTCGATCAGCAAATAGCGCAAACGGTGTTGCCAGCGGTGGCGCACTTCGTTGTGGTCGCGCAGGATTTCGGCGGGCAGGCGGATTAAGTCGTCAAAATCCACGGCTTGATAGCTGATTAAGGTGTCTTGATAGCCCGCATACAGCTGCGCCATTTGCCGCTCCCATTCGTTTTCGGCTTGCAGCAAGGCGGTTTCAGGCAGCGTGAGGTCGTTTTTCCAGCGCGAAATGCGGTTTTGTGCTTTAAACACCGGCTCGCGCCCGCTGCTGCCGAGCAGCTCGGCAATGATTTTGCCCGCATCGGCGGCATCCAGAATGGAAAACTGCTTTTTATAGCCCGCCCGCGCCGCTTCTTCGCGCAAGATGCGCATCCCCAGCGAATGGAAGGTGCACACGGTAAGCCCGCGCGTTTGCCCTTTGCCCAACAGCTTGCCGATGCGCTCCTGCATTTCCCGCGCGGCTTTGTTGGTAAAGGTGATGGCGGCGATTTGATGCGCCGGATAGCCGGCCTCGGTAATCAGGTAGGCGATTTTTTGGGTAATCACCCGCGTTTTGCCGCTGCCCGCTCCGGCCAGCACCAAAAGTGGCCCGCCCAGATAATGAATGGCTTCGTGTTGTTGGGGGTTGAGTTTCATGGTTTTGTATTTTTGAAGCTTGCGGCAGTAACGAGTAAGCAAAGCGCTGCTTTGCGCTGGGCACCTGCCTGCGCAGGTGCGACGCGGGTGGGGTTTTACAATGGTGTTTCAGGCAGCCTGTAATCCTATCGGTCACCTAACGCCTGCCGCCCGTCACCCGACGAAGCCCAGCTCGCCAAGGGCAGGCTTTGGCGGCTGTCGAATATGCGTTGCCACAGCAGCGCCAGCGATTGCCTCAAGTCGCCCAAATCGTCTTCATGTCGGTAGGGGGTTACGGTGTGCCAGTGGCCGTTGGCCTGTTTTTCAGCCATCACAAAGCGGAAATTATGGCGGCCGGGCACGCCCATGCGCAAATCGGTGACCACCAATTGGCCGTTGATGTCGTCCACACGCAGCCAGCCGTCGCTAAACCAAGCCAGCCGTTGATACAGCGCATCGTGTTGTAAAGGCGCGGCCAGTGCCAAACCTTGCGGCTGGCGGATAAATTCGGGCGGGGTTTGGTCGAGCCAGCCGCTCACGGCGTCGATATAGTCGCCATTATCGGTTTCGGCCACCACGCGGTAGAGTACGGTGTTCAGCGGCATGGGCGTGGCCATAATGCGTTTTACCGCAATGCCTTGTTGCGCCAAGGCTGCCTGAACCCGTTGCTGGTGGTGGTATTGGCCATAAGTGCCCCAAGCCAAGTAGATACAGCCCCACAATAACGTGGCCGCCAAGGCTTTCTGCGCCGCCACACTCATGCGCGTGGCAAGGGCATACACGCAAGCGGCCAGCATAGGCAGGGTGTAGAGCGGATCGATAATAAACACGCCCGACCACTGCTGCGGCGTGGGCGTGAGCGGCCACCACAATTGGGTGCCGTACACGGTAAACGCATCCAAGATCGGATGCGTTACCAGCACCAGGCACAAGGTGGCATACAGGCGGCCAAAACCATAGGCACTGTGCGGCCAGCGTTTTTTAATCAACCATGCCAACACCAGCGCCAGCAGCGGCAACACAAACAGCGAGTGGGTAAAGCCGCGGTGATAAGTCATAGCCGACACCGGGTCGGCATAGCGAATCAGCACGTCCAAATCGGGCAAGGTGCCGAGCATGGCGCCGTAGAGCAAGGCTTTACGCCCTTGATAGCGTCCCATGCCCACGCCCTGAATGGTGGCGCCGAGCACGGCTTGGGTGAGTGAATCCATGGTGTTTTATTCCGTTTCAGGCAGTCTTTAAACCTGCCAATCAATCGCCGCCAGCCCTTGCTGTTGCAAATAAGCATTGGCCTGCGAAAAATGTTTACAGCCGAAAAAGCCGCGATAGGCCGACAACGGCGATGGGTGCGGCGCGGTGAGCACGCAATGGCGGCTGCGGTCGATAAACGCACCTTTTTTCTGCGCATGGCTGCCCCACAGCAAAAACACCAGCCCTTCACGCTCTTGGTTGAGCATCGCAATCACGCGGTCGGTAAAGGTTTCCCAGCCCAGCGCGGCGTGCGAATGCGCCTGCCCGGCACGCACTGTGAGCACGGTATTGAGCAACAGCACGCCTTGCTCGGCCCAGTGTTGCAAACAGCCGTGCGCCGGAATCTGGAAACCGGCAATGTCGTCGGCCAGCTCTTTGTAAATATTCACCAGCGAGGGCGGCGGCGCTACTCCGGCCTGCACCGAAAACGACAAGCCGTGCGCCTGCCCGGCGCCGTGGTAAGGGTCTTGCCCCAGAATCACCACTTTAACTTGCTGAAATTCGGTGGCCTTAAAGGCATTGAACACATCGGCCGCTGGCGGATACACCAGCGTGCCGGTCGCACGTTCGGCCTTTACGCTGTGTAAAATCTGCTGAAAATATACCTGTTCTTTTTCGGCACCAATGGCCTCATGCCAGCTTTGCATGGTTTGACTTTCTTAATTGAGGTTTCAGGCAGCCTGAATGGCTGCGGCCATCGTGATGGAATCGCTTGGATAAAACACGTCGTTTAATCGCCGTAAAAACGCCAAAAATGCGCCAAAGGCCCGTGGCCGCCGCCCAGTTGCCAATGTTGGCCTGCGGCAATCGCACCGTGTACATAATCTTTGGCCTCAGCCACCGCCGCGGCCAAATCGGTATGGCGCGGGCGCAAAGCGGCAATGGCAGACGACAAAGTGCAGCCGGTGCCGTGGGTGTGATGGCTATGGATGCGCGGGCGGCTGAAGCGCTGAGCAGGCGCATCGGAGCTGAGCAGCCAATCCGCCGCTTCATCGCTATCTGCCCAATGGCCGCCTTTAAGCAACACCGCCGCCGCGCCTTTGTTCAACAAAACCTGCCCTTGTGCCAACATTTCGTTTTCATCGGCCGCCGGCGCTTGGCCGCTCAAGGCCGCCAGTTCGCTTAAATTGGGGGTTAGCACATCGGCCAGCGGCAGCAGCTCGGCACACATGGCCGCCACGGTATTTTCCAGCGCCAAGCCGTCGCCCGAAGTGGCCACCAGCACCGGATCGAGCACCACAAACAGCAAACGGCGGCGGCGCAACACCGCGGCCACCGCCTCAATAGCGGCCACATCGGCCAACATGCCGATTTTCACCGCATCAATGCGCATATCGTCCAGCACCGCATCGCATTGCGCCGCAATCATTTCCGGCGCCAAGGCCTGCACCGCCCGCACGCCGTAGGTGTTTTGCGCGGTGATGGCGGTGATGGCGCTGGCACCATACGCCCCCAATGCGGCAAAGGTTTTTAAATCGGCTTGAATGCCGGCACCGCCGCCCGAATCAGAGCCGGCAATGGTGAGCACACGCGGGAAAGGCGGATGAAGAGTCATAGCAATGGCCGCAGCAAAACAAAACCGCCAAAGTGTACCATATCGCCAAGCAGGCCAATAACGGACACACTCATTTATCTATATCTATTCTTCATTACCACTATAAAGCTGCCTGAACAAGCAAACCAAACACGCATAAAAAACCACCGTTGCGCAAGGGCAGCGGTGGCAAAAGGTCTTCTGGAAAGAACGGCTTCAGTATGCCGCCAAGTTGGGCGTAAAACAATGCGGCATTTTGTCGCAAAAATCCGTTTCAGGTAGCGTTAATCATTGTTTTGCCTGCACAGTTGGGCTACAGTGGCGGCCATGAATCTGCGTCCACACACCTTTTCCCAAGCTGCCTACGCACCGGTGCTGCTGTTTACCCTGCGTGCGCGTTGGCTGTTTATTGCGCTGATGCTGGCCGGTTTGCTGGGCACTTGGGCGCTGGCGTGGCCGGTGCCGTTGTTGCCCTTATCGCTCACGCTGCTGTTTTTGGCCGCCGCCAACGGCGTACTCAGTACATGGCATCGCCGCCACGGCCCCGAGCATTTGGTGGAGCTGGGGCTGATTGCCGACATTCTTACGCTCAGCGAATTGCTCTATCTTACCGGCGGCATCGCCAACCCCATGGCCTCGCTGTATTTGCCGCCGCTGCTGTTGGCAGCCTTGGTGTGCTCGGTGCATTTTGCCTGGGGCATGGCCTTTGTGTGTGTGACCACGTATTTTCTGCTGTTTCAGTTTCACCTGCCGTTTCCGGTGCCCAGCCAAGAGCCGGATTGGCTGTTTCGTATCCACATCGGCGGCATGTGGCTTACCTTCGCCCTCTCCGCCGCACTGATTACCGCCTGCATTACCTGGCTGATACAGGCACTGAACTGGCGCGAAAACCAACTGCAACGCGCCCATGCGCAGCAACAGCAAAACGAACAAGTGCTCTCGCTGGGCATCGAAGCGGCGCACACCGCCCACAAACTCTCCACCCCGCTCAACAGCCTGCTGCTGCTCACCGACGAATTGCAGGCGCGCACCGACTTGCCCGCCGAAGTAAGCCAAGATTTGGCACTGATGCGCAGCCAGCTCAACCAATGCCGCGACGTACTGTGGCAGCTCAAACCCAAAGACCAGCCGCAAGCCCGCCCACAGCCCACCTGGCTCTACGCCACCCTCAACGCCCAGCTGCGCCACTGGCACAACCTGCGCCCGGAAGCGCACTACACCTGGCAGCAACACAGCCCGATTGCGCCCGATGTGTGCGTACAGCTCGATCCCTTGTTTTGGTCGGCATTTTTAAATATCCTCAACAACGCCGCCGATGCAGGCAAACAAAGCGTGGCGCTGGAAACGCGCATCACCGCAGCGCAAACCCTGATTATCGGCATCCGCAACCGCAGCGGCTTTTTATCCGAAGCACAGCTGCGCCACGCCGGGCTGAACGCACAGCAATCCGACAAACCGGCCGGGCTGGGCATGGGCGTATTGCTGTCGCACGCCACCTTGGCACGTATGCACGGCAGCCTCACCCTGCAAAACCACCACGACGGCGGCGTGTATGCCGAAATCCGCCTGCCGCTCACCCCCTGCCCTGCACCCAAAACCCCCACCAAGGCTGCCTGAATGAAACACTTTTTATTGATCGACGACGACGAAATCTTTGCCCACTTATTGCAACGCGGCTTTAGCCGCCACGGCCTAACCCTCGATTGGGCGGCCACTAGCGATGCCGCCCTCGCCTACCCAGGCCGGCCCGACGGCATTATTCTGGATTTGAATCTGGGCGGCGACAGCGGCCTGCAACTGCTGCCGCAGCTGGTGCAGCAATTTCCGGCCGGCAAAATCGTGGTGCTCACCGGCTACGCCAGCATCAGCACCGCCGTGAGCGCCGTCAAACTGGGTGCCTGCCAATACCTGCCCAAACCGGCCGACGTGGCCACCTTGCTGCAAGCCTTCGGCAACGACAACACCACCGTGGCCGAAGACAACCAACAAACCCCCATCGCCGAACAAGGCCCTTCCTTGCAACGGCTCAAATGGGAGCACATTCAATTTGTGCTGCAACAACATCAAGGCAACATCTCCGCCACCGCCCGCGCACTGAATATGCACCGGCGCACCTTACAACGTATGTTGGCCAAACATCCGGTGAAAAAATAGGTTGGCTCGCTCATGAACAATTTGCTTCAAACCTTGCTCATTACCATTATCCCCATGAGCAAAGGTCCCGACTATGACAAAGTTCTGACCAAGCTTGAAGCCGTTTTTGCTGGCAATCCAGCACTGCTGCGTACCGCCCGCATGGCAAAACATACCGAACACGTGGTTAGAATGGCAACGCACAGCAATGGGATGTTATGCGTCAAATGGACTAATCCAACCAACAAAAAATGGCTACTGGTGATTGCCTTGAAAAGCGAGTACGGAACCAACGAAAATGTTGCTCGTTCGCTTACAGGCCCCCTGGCCGAAATCCTCGCCGGATGGATTCCCTAATAACCAGCTCAAACACAAAAAAGCGATAAGGCTGCCTGAAAGCAAAGCTTCTGCGAAGCTCAAATCTTTCAGGCAGCCTTTAATCAAACCGCCGTCACAGCATTGTTTATTAACTAAAGCTGTGCTTCAGGCCGGGATCCTGCCTACGCAGGAGCGACAAAATCTGCATTGTACAAAGCCCTCAGCCTTGGATTTATCTTTCTGTTTCAGGCAGCCTCAATCGGTGCTTTGCTCACCAATACACCGTCTTCATCGCTATAAACATAATCGCCCGGCGTAAAAGTAACCTCACCAAAACACACCGCCACATCCACTTCGCCCGCGCTGTCTTTGGCGCTTTTTTTCGGATTGGTGCCCATGGCTTTAATGCCAAAATCCATTTGCCCAATCGCCACGCTGTCGCGGATTACGCCGTGCACAATCACCCCGGCCCAGCCATTGCTGCGGGCGGCCTCGGCAATCATATCGCCCACCAACGCACTGTAGCGCGAGCCGCCGCCGTCCACCACCAGCACATCGCCATTGCCGGGCGTGTTCAGCAATTGCTTCACCAAGCCGTTGTCTTGAAAACAACGCACCGTGCGCACGCGGCCGCAAAAACGCAGGCGGCGGCCAAAGCTTTGCAAGGGCAATTGGCATGACGGCGTATCGGGGGCAAGGTCGATTAAATCGGCGGTGGCAAAGTCGGCATTCATGGTGTCTCCTTAAGGTTGGCAGGCTGCTTGAAATATTCAGGCAGCCATGGTGCGGATTTTTGTGCGCCGTGTCAATTCACCCGGCGCTGCCAATATTGCCAGCCGCCCATGCCCGCCACCATCGCCACCAAAAACACCAGCGTGTCCCAGTGCCCCAAGCCCAGCAGCACCAAGGCCGGCCCCGGGCAGATACCGGCCAAGCCCCAGCCGATACCGAACAGCGCACTGCCCAAAATCAAACGCCGGTCTATGCCCTGCATCGCCGGCGCATACCAACTCCCGGCCAGTAGTGGCTGTGGCCGTTTGGCTGCCCATTGAAACAGCGGCAAAGTTAGCGCCACGGCGCCGCCCATCACAAACGCCAGCGTGGCATCCCAACCGCCAAACCAATCCAAAAAACCCTGCACTTTGGCCGGATTGGCCATGCCCGACAGCAATAGCCCAAAGCCAAACAACAAGCCCAGCAACAAAGCACCAATGCGCATCACATCACCCCCAATACATGACGCAGCAAAGCCACCGTAAGCACACCGCTGCCAATAAACACCAACACCGCCCACACGGATCGCGCCGACAGCCGCCCCAAACCGCATACCCCGTGGCCGCTGGTGCAACCGCTGCCCATGCGCGTGCCCACGCCCACCAACAAACCGGCCAGCACCAACCACCACCACGGATAAGGCAAACTGATTTCAGGCAGCCCGAAACTTAAGCGGTAAATCAAGCCGGACAACAACACCCCGGCCACAAACCACACACGCCAAGCACGTTCAGCGCCGCTTTGCTGCCATACCCCGGCCACCACACCGCTAACACCCAAAATACGGCCATACAGCAGCCACAGCAATGATGCAGCGGCACCAATCAACAAGCCACCGGCCAAGCCCCACCACCAATCCAATTGCATCACTTATCCTTAATATCAAATTTTTGTGATGATAAAATAAGCTGCCCTAAAAAACAAGCCATACCGTCATCGGCATGGCTTGTTTTGTGGTGCAATACTGGGGAAATTACAGCAATTTAAGCAAATCTTGCGGCTTATCAATCGCGGCATCCGCAGGCCATTCACCCACATTATCGGTGGCGGCGATATAACCCCAGTTCACCAGCACGGTGCGCATACCGGCGTTTTTGCCTGCCTGCATATCGCGCTCGGCATCGCCCACATACACGCAATGCTGCGGCGCAATGCCGATTTGCTCGCACGCATACAGCATGGGCTTGGTGCTCGGTTTGGCTTCGGCGGTGGTGTCGCCGCTCACCACCACGGCGGGCGGACACACAAAGCCCAGTTGTGGCACCAGCCGGTGGGTAAAAATATGCGGTTTGTTGGTGATGATGCCCCACACCACGCCGCGCCGATCCAGCTCGGCCAGCAGCGCGTTTACGCCGTCAAACAACACGGTTTCGTTGGCAAAGCCGTTTTCGTATTCGGCCAAAAAATCAACCCGCCAATGGGCGTGGTCAGCATGGTCTTTATCGATACCCGCGCCGAGCAAAATCAGGCCGTTAGCACCGTGGCTGGCCACCGGGCGGATATCGGCCATGTCTTTTTCAGGCAGCCCTTTGCGCTTGAGCAAGCGGTTGAGGGCGCCGCCCAAATCCAGTGCGGTATCGGCCAAGGTGCCATCCAAATCAAATAAAACGGCTTTTGTATTCATGTAGGTTGCTTCCAATATCGTGGATTAAATTTGAATCAAGACAAGGCGGAACAGAGTTTGTTGGTGCTTTAGCACCTTACAAACTCGTTCGCGCAGCGCGTAGGCGATCCAATGCAGTATTGGTTCAAATTTAATTCACTATTCATCAATGTTGCAAGGCTTGCGGCCAATGGCCGGTAACACTGCGGCTTTGTTCAAAATTTTCCAGCATGGCCAGCTCAAAAGCCGAAAATCCGGCCTGTTCGCGCGCTTCGGCATTCACATGGCCGCGAAATACAAATAAATCGTAGCGGCTCAGCAGGCGGCGGAACAAGGCCACCGGTGCCAAGCCGCGCTGTTGGCACAAATACTGATACCAATCATTGCCCACCGCCACATGGCCCACTTCATCGCGGTAAATCACATCCAGCACGGCGCAGGTGTCGGCATCGCCTTTTTGGGCGATTTTGGCACGAATGGCAGGGGTAACATCCAAACCGCGTGCTTCCAGTACCCGTGGCACCAGCGCCATGCGCAGCAAGGGATCAAACGCGGTTTTGTAGGCCATGTCCCACAGATGGTTATGCGCGGGGAAATCGCCGTAATCAAAGCCCCAATGCTGCAAACGCTGGCGCATCAGGCCAAAATGGTGCGCTTCTTCGGCGGCCACGCGTATCCAGTCGCGCACAAAGCTTTCAGGCAGCCTGCGAAAGCGGTAAGCCGCATCCAGCGCCAGATTGATGGCATTAAATTCAATATGCGCAATGGCGTGCAGCATGGCCGCATAGCCCGCGGTGGTGGTCATTTTGCGCGTTTTCACCGCGGCGGGCGGCACCAACTTGGGCTTGGCCGGATGCCCGGCATGGCGAAAATCCAGCGCCGCACTGGCAGCATGTAAATCCAGCGATGCGGTGTTGGCACAATGCGCGGCCAAGGCGGCGGTTTGGCGGCATTTATCGGCGGCATCGGTACACAATAAGGCCGCTTCAAGGGCGGGATAAATCAGCATGGCGGCAAAACGGGCATGAAAAGCGGCATTATAGCCCAGCCCGGGCTTAAAAATGCGTTAAGCAAACAACATCAAACAGGCTTAAATCTGATTTATTTTCAGTGAATTAGTATACCGAACACCATCTTTACATTAACAATAGCCACCCAATAGCCCTGTTTTTTCGGCCATAAACCCCATATCATGCCGCATCAACCCGAATAATCCCACCCGTTTGAAAGGACGCGTGCTGATGAAACTGAACCGCAAAACCCTGCTCAAAACCACCTTGGCCATCACCTTATCAGCCAGCATCGGCTTGGCCAATGCGGCTGCGATTGATGCCTTAAAAAAATTCAACACCGACACCGACGGCATCAGCGGCACCTTCAGCCAAACCGTGCAAAGCAAAAAACGCAGCCAAACCACCCACGGTGACTTTCAAATTCTGCGCCCCGGCCTGTTTAAATGGGATTACACCAAGCCCTATAAGCAAACCATTGTGGGCGACGGCACCACCATTTGGCTCTACGACCAAGATTTGGCGCAAGTAACCAAACGCGCTCAAAACCAAACCATCGGCGACAGCCCGGCGGCCATTTTGTCGAATAAAGATGCGCTCGACGCCAGCTACACCCTGAAAGAAGACGGCAGCGAAGGCGGCATCGACTATGTACGCGCCACGCCCAAAAGCAATAATGCCGGCTATCAATTTATCCGCATCGGCTTTCGCGGCGATGCCTTGGCCGCCATGCAACTGCGCGACAGCTTCGGCAACAACACCACCATCCGCTTTAACAACCTCAACACCCGCCCCAACCTTTCGCGCAGCCAGTTCACGTTTACCCCACCCAAGGGTGTGGATGTATTGAGCCAATAAACCACGCGCCAAATCAACACAAGTCCGCCTGAAAAACCCCTGTTGTATCCACAACAGGGGTTTTGCTTATCCGCGTCGGGCAAAATACATACCCGCTTCAATATGTTCGGTAAATGGAAATTGGTCAAACAGCGCCATGCCGCGGATATCGTGGGTCTGTACCAGCTGTACCGCATTGTCGCGCAGGGTGTGCGGATTGCAGGAAATATAAATAATGTTGTCAAACTGCTGCAATAACGCCAACGTGGCCGCATCAATTCCCGCCCGCGGCGGGTCCACAAACACGGTGGAAAAAGCATAATCGGCCAACACCACACCTTGCTGCTGCAAACGCACAAATTCGCGCTCACCGCGCCAAGCTTGGGTAAATTCCTCTGCCGACAAGCGGGCGATGGCGATATTGTCGATGCCGTTGGCAGCCATATTCCACTGCGCCGCCGCCACCGATGTTTTGGCTAATTCAGTAGCCAACACGCGGCGGAAATACTGCGCCAGCGGCAGGGTGAAATTGCCGTTGCCGCAATAAAGCTCCAGTAAATCACCACCCAAAGGCGCGGCCACTTCGCTAGCCCAAGCCAGCATTTTTTCACATACCTGCGCATTGGGTTGGGTAAAGCTGGCTTCAATCTGCTGGTAATGGTATTGCCGCGCACCTACCGACAAGGTTTCTACCACATAATCCCGCCCCAACACCACTTTTTGACCGCGGCTGCGCCCCACCACATCAATGCCCAAGGCGGCGGCCATGCTTTTGGCTGCTGCTGCCCAAGCATCATCCAGCTTTTTATGGTAAATCAGCGTGACCAAGGTTTGCCCGCTCAGCGTGGTCAGAAATTCCACCTGATACAGGCGTTGAATCAGTACCGTCTGCATTTTAAGCGCCGCCAGTAATACCGGCATCAGCGTATTGATATTTTCGTGTGCCGCCGGAAAATCATGCAAGCGGATTAAGCTGGCCGCAGAAGGCTTTTGCCCGGGCATAAACATGGCATAGCAGCAATCGTCGCCATCGTGCCACAGGCGGAACTCGGCACGCATACGGTAATGCTGCGGCGGCGAATCAAACACCGCCAGCGGCGGTAAGACAAATTCAGAAAACAAGCTCAGCAAATAAGCTTGCTTTTGCGCCAGCTGGGCAGAGTAATCGGCAGAGGGCATTCAGGCATCTTTCTCAAGCAAGGGCGAAAGGCGGATTATAGCCTATTCAGCACACGCACAATTATGGCTCACGCACATCACGGCACACGGTTTGGCCAAAATCGGCCGCCGCAATCATGGCGGCAACTTGTGCCGCTGTGGCCGCCGGGCTTTGCAGTAAGTCTTGGCGATGCAATTCATCAAAACGCCCACGCAGCGGAAACACAGCCGCATCACTGCTGCGGATGGCCGCCTGCATATCCGTATCCACCACGCCCGGCGCAATGCTGCCCACACGCAAATTGGGGTGGTTTTCTGCCGCCAGCACCTGTGCATGTTGATCCAGCGCCGCCTTGGTGGCACCATACACAGCCCAACCGGCATAAGCATGGCGTCCGGCACCGCTGCTGATGTGCACAATCGTTTTCAGGCAGCCTACAGGTGCATCGGCCAACAAAGCATTGCTCAACAGCACAGGCGCAGCAATATTCAGCGCCAGCGCCCGTACAATCGCATCCGCATCCTGTTTGCCCACCAGCGCATTGGGCGCTACCGTGGCTGCATTATTCAGCAGCAACACCTCACCCGCCCCTGCCAATGCCTGCCGCCAAACATCGCTTTGCAGCCACGCCGCCACCGCGCCACTATCGGCCAAATCCAAAATCGCCTGCTGCAAACCCGGCGTTGGTGCCCACAAACGCCGCGACAAACCCAACACTTGCCAGCCCGTCGCCAAATAATGCTGCGCCAACGCTTTCCCCAATCCGGCGCTATGGCCGGTGATGATGGCCAGCTTTTTGATGTTATTCATTATTTATCTCGTATTGATATTGACATTTCCTATTATTAAAATAATTCAGGCAGCCTGAAAGGCTGCCTGAAAACAAAATTCCTGTAAAGCTAAAACAACTTTATATTTCTTCAATTACTTATTTCACATATGCTGGGATTGGTATAGGGCAAGTAATTGCTCAATTTAACCGTGCATTCATAAACCGTACCATTATGGCTCATCCATAATGACTTAGTGCGACTCGTCATATCATTGGGCACTGCAAACAAGAAGTAAGTGGACACCGAATTATTGCCTGCGCAAGCACCTGGATTAGCACCAGAACCACACCGTACCACAATATCGTATTTTTCTCGTACGCCAACATCAACACCGCCTAATGCTATGTTTGTGTTGTTTTGAATAATAGCTCCGGTCAAATTACCTTTGATTTTTTCACGTACCAAAATCTGATTAATCGTGACCAATCCGGTGCGAGCATGTGCCAAATCTGCCTTTTCAACAAAATAGCTGTACGATGGCAATGCAATAGCAGCCAAAATACCGATAATGGCCACCGCTATCATCATTTCTATTAAGGTAAAACCTTGCTTGCAACCAAGGTAGTAAGCATCATCACCTTTGCGCATCATATTACCCACCCCAACTATACGTCGCCTGCACGTAAGACTGTACTGTCACTACCGTATTCGGATTTTTACCCCATGCTCGAGCAGTAACGCGAAAATAATAAAACCCTGCCGAATCCATATTCAAATATTCGATAATATAGCGCGGCCTATTAGCATAATCACCCGTCACCTCCACCGCAATAGAGTTGCCATTATTGGCAAAAATCTCGTTGTCATTCACTGCACGCTCCCACGCTGGGATAGAACATATACCGGTACAAGCACCTAAGCGTTGTGCAGTGGTTATATTAAAACTCTCACTCGCTACTGTTGCCGGCTTAGGTGCCACGCCACCTGCTGGAATGCACAATCCATTCGTACAGTTGACATCGAAACGTGTGTCAGGCCCCAAATTACCAACATTTTTCTCTCCCGTACGTAAAGCAGTTTCTGCTAAGGACATCGCCAGCTTACGGTCGGCATCATTGGAGCTAATACGCATTTCGGTATTCATTGATTGGATACCGGCCACCACCATAAAGGCAATCACCAACATCACAATCAACACAATAAACAAAGAAAAACCGCGTTGCGCTATTGGATAATGCATGATTATGCCCCTCCCATGCCACGATTAGCACACACATTACCGCCACGCACTGCGGCATCAATCACATACTCATGAATCCTACCCACATCCACACCAGCGGCGCGATTTTGGCCTGACGCCACATTCAGGCGAATACGTATCAAAGCAGGTAATTTCCCATATCCTGCTATGGTTTCTAGCTGCCCGTGAAACTGAAATTGCTCATTGGGGTTAACAGCGCCGGGGGTACAATTAACACTTTGCACATAACCAAATTGCATGGCCATACCATTAGCATTGGCAATATCGCTTACCAACAACTGCGGTGCGGACCAAGTACCATCAGTGCCCAAATTAAACCGATATAATCCATTCACAGCACCCGTGGCATTAATACTGCCCACCACATAGGCAGAGCCAACCAGTTTACTAACACTCAGCGAACCGGGCTGAAATGCATTGGCACCTGCATTTTCAGTGCTGACAACAACAGCAGGATTCAGAGCGGGATTCAGCGTAATACGGTTGTTATTTGCGCGCGTATAGCCTCCGCCTCGCTGTAAAGTTTGGACGCGATTGCAAGAAGACAAAACCAACGGTGCCGCAGCGCCAGCATTGCCATTATCCATTACTTGGCCTACGGCATCGTTTCCATTCACATTTAATTGTATTGCAGTAACATTAACAGTGCCCGAAGCCGTTAATGTGTTCGGAGTTAAGCTATTCACTGCCGCAAAGCCATCACCGTAAACAAAAATCAGTGCATTACCTGCGGCATTAAAATTAGCCACACCACTACGGGTAACAAAATCAGCTCCGGTCATCACATGTACACCGAAATTATTGGGCTGGTTGTCACTTTCCGCCAAACGGATACCTAAAGGATGATTAACACCATAAGCACTAACACCGACAACAGCGGGATCAGCCAGATTGGCACAGCCAAAGGTGCCTGCTTGGCGTGCATCACGGACAATCAGATTCGCGGCATTGCGTAAATCCTGTTGCGCATTCAGGCGCTCGGTGGCCACGCGATTCAATTGCTGAGTGGTAAAATAAGTAGAGCCAGCCGCAATCAACACAATCATGCTGATAATGCTGGCCACCAGAAACTCAATCAGACTAAACCCAGACTGGGTTTGTATTTTGAGTTGTCCGGCATTAATACGGGATGGTTTTTGTCTCAACACAGGAGCCCCTTAATCAATCTTGCACCGGCAACACATAACGGTAAGTAACCACACCATCGGCATCGGCCATACCTTGCGCCGCACCCGTGGCATCACCCGCCTGCATCCCCCATGAAACAGTAATAATATAGATATTGGGTGCTTGATTACACACGCCGTTTTGCGGATTTCCACGGCAAACTTGTGCATTCAAATTGGTTAGATTGGGTAATTTAGTTTGCAAATCAGTACTAAATCTACACAATTGGCGTTGCGCCAATGTAGCCTTATCAATTACGCTATTATCATCAGGATAATCACCATCAGCATCAATAGGGCATAAAGCCAATACATCGCCTTGGGCATAGACAGCATAATCTTTATTAGTAGAGCCCCCCACAACCGACACAACTGGATTCACCAACATTCCCTCCATCAACGTTTGTGCCGCTTGCGCCACCACGGTTTGGTTTTCTGCTTCTTGTACGCTGCTCACTGATCGCAGTTGCGCCACCATCAATGCCAATACACCGAATGCCAGCACAAAAATGGCCACCATCACTTCAATCAAGGTAGCACCTTGTTGCTTTGAAGGCCGTTTGCCCTGTATTGAAAAACGGTTGTTAATCGCTGGTATCACCACACACCCTTTTTTAACAATAACGCCATTGGCGCCTTCTTTTAAATGCCTACGGTACAAGCCGCAGGTGGATTGCTTCTGGAACACACACTCACCCGTCCGCCCGCATCAATCAACAAGGTGGTGCCGCGACGGTTGCGGGTGGCATCATCAGCAGCCAACTCATCTCGAAACTGAAAACGCACCAAACCGCTGGCCACAGTGGCTGTATTGACTGAAACATCATTACGACTCATATGGCCAAAAGTACCGTTGGGATAAAACACCAGAATATTACTATTGGCCGCCGCCGCATTCACTGCACCGGCAAAGGTAATGTGGCTAAACACCACATCCACATTCTTGCCACCCTGATTAATGGCGGTACTGCGCAACAACTGATCACGATTGGTGACATAAGGCAAATCACCCCTAATCGCAAAAGCACTCATCCCGCGTTCACCCGCAGCCGATGCCGGTGTACACAAATTATCTGCCTTGCCATCAGCGCGTACATTGCTGTAACACACCACCACCGGCAAATTCAGCCGCGCCGCTTCGGTACGGGCAAAACGAAACAGATTGGCCACCTGATCAGCGCGATTGGCCACACGGCGGGTATTTAAAAATTCGCTCATATTCGGCAAAGCAATCGCCGCCATAATGGCCAGAATGGCAATGGTCACCATCAGCTCAATCAGGGTAAAGCCATGCTGTTTGCTGTTTTTATTCATAGCCATCCATGGCAAAAGCCATGTCCGTTAAGTCAGAGATAAAGTTATCGCTACCATTGTAAACGAATAGTTAACATCTGAAAAG
>RRZT012140628.1_pt1 | contig 25160 bp, 25 predicted proteins | sample 2165551 | NCBI WGS metagenome assembly RRZT01 (sample SAMN10456910, study PRJNA506462) | wastewater metagenome | biome: wastewater; feature: sludge; material: wastewater sludge; isolation source: wastewater sludge with Escherichia coli K12::gfp cells carrying plasmid... | place: USA: Moscow, Idaho... | reverse complement strand
GTTTTGGCTGTGCTGATTGCGGCGGGGAAATACCGGATCCCATTCCGAACTCCGAAGTCAAGCCCGCCTGCGGCAATGGTACTGCACCCTTAGGTGTGGGAGAGTAGCTCTGCGCAGCCTTTTAATCTTAAATCCCACTTCAAAAGAAGTGGGATTTTTTTTTCCTTCTAATTATAAAAATGAATAGCAATACTATTTTTGAAAAAATTTCTTCCTGTATTGATAGAGAATTTTTTTAATAGTTAAATTGACATGCATAAAAAAACAGAATTTGTACATTAATAAAGCTAAAGATACAGTTTAAGAAGTGGTAAATCAGTTTTTATGAGTTTATAAAGAAAAAAGATTAATTGATATAAATTCATCTTTATTTAAAGAGGATATATGAAATATTTTATTTATTTGCTGTTTTTAAATTTTATTTTAATACAAAAAATTTATTCACAAAATTTTGATGATCTCAAGATATATACTGAAAATAATCCTCCTTATGTTACGGTTGATGATAAGAATCAAATTTCAGGTCATGTTGGAAATAAAGTTTTAAAAATCCTTAAAAAAACTAATATTAATCCAAATCGTATTGAGATTTTACCATGGGCAAGAGCCTTGTTAGACGCCAAAAAAAGAAAAAATGTTATGATTTTCCCATTTGTAAAAACAAAAGAAAGAAATGGAATATTTAATTTTGCTATTTTAGCATACAAACAATCCTTAAATTTTTATAAATTAAAAATATCAAAAGATATTCATGTTAAGAATTTGGAAGATGCAAAAAAATATTCAACCTGTGTTGTTAGAAACGATTATAAACACGAACATTTATTATCTGAAAATTTCACGAATTTTGAAGAGACAACACATCAAAATATAAATGTACAAAAATTTTTAAACCATAGATGTGATTTAATTATTTCTGCTGAAGAAGGTCTTATAGCTAAATTAAAAGAATTTAATACAAATATAAATACAATTGAAAAAGTATTAGAAGTGAAAAACTTTGATGCAAATATATATATTGCTTTTAGTCCAGGAACTGACCAAGATATTATAGATGCTTTTATTAATGCTGATAAATAAACTTTAGACTTGGTCTTGTATATTTTTAATTATTAAAAGTAAAAAGAACTATCTAGGAATTTTTTGTAAAATAAAATTTTTTATACTTTCTAATGCTTTATTTCTTATGAAATCTATTTCCATTAAAATTTCATGTTTAGCAGAATCCATTATAATTTTTTCACTATTTGAACTATTTTTATGAAAAAAATCTTGAGCTGAATTTCTTACAACAGTGTCATTTTCGGCTTGAAGGAGCAAAATAGGTATATTATTTTGTTTACTTAACTTACGAGCTTTACGAGAAGCTTTAATCGACTCTTTCATCCATAAAAATGTAGGACCACCTAATTGCATATCTTCTATTTCAGAGATGTGTTTCCTCCAGACTGTGTATCTTGATTTACAATGAGTTACATCATTATTTTCAAAAGGTCTAAATGGAATGCAATCTGTTTGACCAAATACATATTCTTTTTCTAATTTTAATTTACAAAATAATGTAGATAAAAAATAAATAGGAAGTTCAAAAAAATGATAAGGTGCTAACATAATTTCAAACATAGGAGCGCATAAAATGACAGCATTGGGATTGATCTTTTTTTCACTAATGGCAAGAGAGCAAATAGCTCCACCCATAGAATGAGCAAGAATAAAAATGGGCAATTGATGATTACTGCTAGATACCTGTTCAAAAAAATAGCAGAGATCATCAACGTAATTTTCAAATTTATCTACAAATCCTTTTTTTTCTTGATCAGGAAAACGACTCGAAAATCCTTGTCCTCTGTGATCGTAACAATAAACTGAAAATCCCATTTCACAGAGATTCATGATGAGTTCTGAGTATTTTAAATAGGATTCATTATAACCTGTGCACAGAATTATTTTTGCAATAGCATTTGGTGAGTGGAATGTTCGACATGCAATTGTAATATCTCCTACCCCATTAAATTGTTCGGAGACACCTTTTGATTTATAAAATGGAATAATAACTTCATTATATCTAGAAATGCTTTTTTCAACATTTTGTTCTAAATTTTCTTTTTTTATTTCTTCAATAAATAAGTTATTATACAACACATTGTTTCCTTAATATTATCTATTTGCATGTATTAAGAATTTTCTAGGGTCTGAATACTTGCTAGTATAAGTTCTATAAATGTAAAATTCAGCAAAAGTAGTAGCACCTTTTGTAGAATTTTTATTGAGCTCTTTATAAGCTTTAATATATTTTACATATACTTCTTTTATTTTATTATATTCATTTCCTGTTACTTCAAAATTTGCCATTTTTCAACTCGCTCTCAAAAAAGTAAACATTTATTATTAGCATAAATTGACTCGTTATTAAAACAAAGCAAATAAATAGCTAAAAACTTTACCTAATATTTGTTCGGCTAATTGAGAATAAATTATAAGTTATTTTGCTAAATTATTAGAATTAAAATAATTTATTTAACCTGTCAGGATCTTTAATTTTTAGGAATAATCTTACTTGAATTTTAATTCGTATTCTTCCAATAAATTCAATCTCTTCATCTAACGGTGAGATAGTATAAAGATCTTGTAGTTTCTGTAATTGGGAGTGTGTTAAATAATCGGCATCAATTAGATAATAACATACCTTAACCATTCCTATTTTTGCTAATTCCGCTCGTAAAAGCTCTTCATCGGGATGATCCCAAAGGGTTTGGAGTTCTGTATTTTTATTTTTATTTTCAATGATATATGGAATATCTTTTGCAGATTTAATGTGTTCCCATGGCTTACATTCAATCCAATTGCCACATGGCAATAACCAACCACTAATTCTAAAATGTGAGTTTAAGTACATTTGTTCCATCCATTTAATACTTCATTTTAAATTAACAGAATTTCTTAATAAGTACAATTAGTTAATAGTCATATACTGAGAAAGATATAAAATATGATTAATATTATAGCAAAATCAGCGATAAGGAAATATGCACAAGTTATTAAGTAGGAAAGTATGAACCAAAAAGAGAGAAAATTAAATTATCGAAAAATTTCTGGTTATACTTCAATGAGTATTTTATCCATTATTTCTTTAATTGCTCTTTTATCTTTAATTGTAATTCCTAAAGTTTCGGTTTTTAAAGCAAAGGGACAGCAATCTGAAGCAAGAATTAAATTGGTTAAAATTTATAATTCCATGTATGCTTACAAACTGGAAAATGGAAGTTTTGTAAATACACAAAAAAAAGTTTCTTTAATAGAAAATGTAAATGAATTAGACCCGTATTTAAAAGAAGAAGCATCATTATTAAATAATAAAAATGATAAAATATATTTAATAAGTACTCAGGATCAATTTGCTATTGCTTATGTTAAAGTTCTTAATAATGGAAAACTTGATGTTCAAAGAATTAATTCTAAAAAAATATTTTGCTATATGCTTAATGGAATTGAGCCAAATTCAGAAAATTGTCACCCACAACAAAATTATAATTTGGAAAGCAGTTCTAATGATATTAAAGAAGTTAAAAAATTATTATTACTTGAAAATGATTAATATTTTAAATTAGTTTTACTGCGAATCAATCAGTTGATAACCAAAACCGTGAATCGTTTCGATCATGGAACCTGCAGCTCCGAGTTTTTGACGTAAACGTTTTATATGAGTATCAACGGTGCGGGTGTTTACTTGTCCTTCATAGCCCCAAACTTTTTGCAATAATGCTTCTCGACTTTGCAGTTTTCCTACTCTCTCCGATAAAAAAACAAGCAATTGATATTCGGTAGCGGTTAAAGAAACAGTTTCATTATTTACTGTTACTTTAAATTCTTCTGGAAATATTTTAATAGAACCAACAGATATTATTTTATGTTGTGAATTATCAATTGTATCTGTATTTGAAAATGTGATTTTTTCATCATCTTTATTAAAATTATTTTGGTTTGAATTTAAAAATTTAGGAGCATTTGAACGTCGAAGAAGTGCATTTACACGGAGCATTAATTCTCGAGGAGAAAATGGTTTTGTAATGTAGTCATCCGCACCGGCTTCAAAGCCTTCCACTTTATCTTTTTCTTGAGAACGTGCTGTAAGAAGTATGACAAAAATTCCCGATGTAGCTGCGTTTTCACGAACATTTTTTAAAATTTCTGTTCCATATTTATTTGGAAGCATCACATCAAGAAGAACTAAGTTTGGTTTAAATTGAGAAATAAGTTCAAAGGCGCCATTGCCATCAAAATGGGATTTTACTTCAAAATCCCTTGATGCTTCTAAAGTATATTTGAGAAGGTTATTTAGATCGCGGTCATCCTCAATAATAAGAATGCGCAGCTTTTCATCCTTCATACTTATTTATTTTCGCTTTCTTCTTTAATACTATCAAGAGCTTCTCTTTTGATTTTATCTTGTAATTGCATAAAACCATCAAGAACCGCTTCGGGAGTGGGGGGACAACCAGGAACATAAACATCTACAGGAATGATTTTATCTACGCCTTGCATCACATGATAGGCACGATAAAAACCTCCGGAAGAAGCGCAAGCTCCCATAGATAAAACCCATTTTGGTTCTGGCATTTGATCATAAATGCGTTTAATTACAGGGCCCATTTTTTCTGTAATGGTCCCTGCAACAATGAGAAGGTCGGCTTGTTTTGGGGAAAAGCGAACAACTTCGGCTCCAAAACGAGCCAAGTCATATTTAGGCCCCATTACGGACATCAATTCAATACCGCAGCAGGCTGTACCAAAAGGATAAGGCCATAATGAGTTTTTACGAGCCCACGCAACGAGTTCTTTTTGTTTTGTTGTAATATAAAATTCATTTCCATAATTATGGTGCTTCATTTTTTAAAGCCCTCCTTTAACACTTTTAAACTAAACTTTTCACTCAGGCTTATCAAATGGAAAGGTCGGAACTTTGCCAAAAAAGTCGAGGATAAGTTTTATTGAACATTCTTGCGGTAAACTCATGTGAACTGTATCACCAAAACCTAAATGAGCGCAGGAGTCGGGACCATCTACACAGACAAGTCCTTGCCGCATGCGTGAAAAAAACAAAAGAGATTTTTCATTTCCGTCTATATTAAATTTTTGCAAATTTAAAGATTCATTTCGAGGTGTGTACGGTTCACGAACAGCAACATGGATATCTGCTGAAGTGATATCGGTTTTTTCAAAACCATACGAAGAAATAGCAGCCGTGCTGCCAGCTGAGGTTGATACCCAAAGGCCGCTAGATAATTGTTTTTCAGACTGTAGTTCTTGATTGTTCATAAGGGAACAAATGGACAATTGGTAACGGCTTGTCGCTGCAGGGTGGCGGTTGCACAAAAGAACATCATTTAAAGCTAAAGGTAAACTCTGTTTGCGAGATGCTTCTAATTTTAAACGTCGTACATTTTTTACTTTAAATTTATTATTCACAAAACATTCAATTGTCTTATCTATATATTTTGGAATGACTGGACACATATGACCAACGGAATGTTCTGGGCATGAATTTATACCAAGTAAGTAAACATCACCACCAACATGATGGCTTGCATGTAAAAGAGTTCCATCCCCACCTAAGGAAATGACCAAATTTTTTTTAGGACGCAACCCAGATTTATCGCATTTATCATTATAGTAACAAATATTATTTTCATATAATTCATCTAAATTAAAAACTTTATAACTTAGAGAATGTTTTTCAAGGCTTTTTATCAATAACTCTCTGCTTTTAATATGATCATTATGAGCTTGTTGAAGAGGAACTGGTGTTTGTTTGTCTCTTTCTAAATAATCAAAGAAGTCAACATTTAACTTACTATGTGTATAGCGCTCAAGAGTTGTTTGTTTTTGAATAATATATACGTCAACTTCACTTTGCAAAATATTTACCTTTCACAATGATACGGTAGCGCTTTTGCCTCTCAAAATTGATTTTGTTAATTTAAAAGGGCAGGGTTGATTTTTATTTTATCATTTTTTTCATAACTTTTAAGAATAGATTTTTGGCTACTTGAGGCGAACTCTTGGCTGCTAGATGCCATCAATTGTTTTTTTAACGTTTCAATTTGATCTTTGGGTGTTACTGGTAAATTTTTTGAAACCAATTTTATAATTGCTTTTTTAGTACCAAAATCTAATATTTTTGGAATAATATCGCCAGGATTTTTTAATGAGAATACATTTTGAGCAAGGCTTTTTGCCATGCCTAATTCATTAATAAATGAATCCGTTGTTTTATAAATTTTGTTTACATATTGCCAAGAGATTTTGTTTTCTGCAAGAATTGTATTTAGTTTCGTTAGATTTTTTGCAGAGATTGCATCATTAATTTCTTTTTGTAGATCGGCATCTAACTTTTGTTTTATTTGATTTCCAACAAGTTGTTCTGCTAATTGTAACTTAACATCTTCAAATGTTTTAGTAATAGCTGCTTTGCCTTCTGTAAATTTAAAAATACGGTATCCAAAAGGAGTTTCAACAATAGAAGATAGAGGATTTTTTTCGTTTAATGCTAAAACTGCTTGAGCTGATTTGGGATCAATATTCGATTCATCTATAAATCCTATGTTACCTTTGTTATTTTTAGCATTGAGATCGTCATTTGTTTCTGAAGCTAATTTAGCAAAATCAGTTCCCGATTTTAATTTACTTTCAATTTGTGCTGCAAGTGTTTTTGCTTCCTCTTGAGATCTTTTTAAAGCATCACCTTGAGCTCTTTGAGCTGTTTTATAAGATATTAAAATGGATAGAGCTTTCACTTGTGCTTTTTGCTGATATTGATTTTTAGAGTTTTGATAAAGCTCATTTAAATTAGATTGATTTGCTTTATCATCAGCATATTTTTTTGCTTGATCCGCAATTTTAGCTTTTAATGCAGCATCTGGTAAAGAAACAACAGCATATTGAAGGTTAAATTCTGTTGCATTTATTTTATTTTGAGCTTCTGCTAATGATGTACTTACTGGAGTTGGTAGATATAATAAATTATTCATTTTTTGAATTTCGAGCTGTTGCTTTAAATAAGAGTAAAAGCTCAATTCAGACATTTGTTGACTGGCAATATAGTTTTTAAATAATTGAAACTCAAACTGTTTTGTCTGAGGATTTTGAAATTGAGGAATACTTTTAATAAGAACAGCCATTTCTTCATCGGTTGCAATCCAACCAATTGATTTTGCTTGTTCGGCAAGTACTTTTTCTTCGATCATACGCTGGATAACCTGTTGAACAATCGCTTTTCTTTGTTCTGGAGGGGTATCTTGAGATAGTTGTGAAGAGATAACAGCAGCAAACTGCTGCATGTCAATTTTATCGGATCCTACTTGAGCAGCTGTATTTGGATCAAGTCCAAATAAATTGCGGGGATTCAAGCTCCCAAAACCTGTGAAAATAAAGGCAGTACATGCCATAACTATTACAAAACCAAATACAAAAGATTTGGTGCTCACGGATGAAAATATTCTAGTGTTTAAACGCACAGCTAACTCCTCTGCAAAAAACCGTCAACATTATCTCGCACTTTTTGAGAACAATTTCAAACTTTAAAAGAAAAGATCTTTATTTTTGCGCTAAGAGGTCATATCATTTTAAGATAAATCTGATAAGTAGCAACTTGCTTTTATATTAGACAATTTTAAATGGGTTAAAAATGATTCAATTTAAAAGATATGGGTTTTGGCTTGTCGCTATTATAACATTGATATTTACAATGTTTTTTTTCTCGACAACACATCCGACTAAAAAAGAATTAAGTATTCTTGAAAAAATTGTTTACACACTTAGTAAACCAATTGAAATTATATTTTTATCATCTAGTCATTATGTATATTCTACATACCATTCATTTATTGATTTAAAAGAGGCAAGAAAAGAAGCGGACGAATTACACAGAGAAAATGCAGAATTAAAAGTCAAATTGAGAACACTCGATGACATTGTTCTTGAAAATAATCGTTTAAGAAAACTATTAAATTTATCGGATAGAACATCGGTTAAATTTGTTACCTGTGAAGTAACAAGTTCAGATCCTTCTTTTGTATATAAAAATGTTCGTATAAATCAAGGTTCCAAAAATGGTCTGCAACCAGGTATGGGAGTTGTTGCAGAAGAAGGTGTTGTTGGAGTGGTTATGCGTGTTTCCATTAATCATTCTGATGTTTTATTAATGGTAGATCCCAATAGCAACTTAGATGTCATTGTTGCAAGAAATAGAAGGCGTGGTGTTTTGCAAGGAGGAACTGCGGGTTCTATGCAATTTAAATATTTAGAGAGAGGAAGTAGTATTTTAGTTGGAGATGAAATTGTAACAAGTGGATTAACAGGATCCTTTCCAAGTGGTATCTTAGTTGGTAAGGTAACAAATATTAGAGTAAATTCAGATGGAGTTACTCAAACGATTGAAGTAAAACCAGCTGTAGATTTTTCTGATATTTCTGAAGCCCTTGTATTATTGAATCCAAATAGAGAAGTAGATGTTATTCGAAAAGTTGGTGGAGTTGATTGGATGAAAAAATTATTAGAAGCTAATGCGGAGAAATCTGGTGGCTAATCCTAATTTTTTAAGAAGTAAAACTTCACATTTCATATCATCATTACTTTTATTAATTTTTTTAGTTTATTTACAATCTTCGTTGTTAGCAAAATTTCCTTCTTTTTGGTTTCATATAGATGTTGTTTCAATTGCAATAGTTTATATAAGTGTCCAGCATTTTCTTCCATTGGCTTTAATAAAAATATTATTTACAGCAGTTTTATTACAAGTATGTTCAGCCGCTCCTTCTGGATTCTATGTGATGTATTTTTTATTAATTCTTGTTTTTTCAAATATTTTGTCAAAAGTTTTCTTGTTTAATAGTTTTTTTGGTCAGTTTTTTATTTTTTTAAGTATTATCATTTTAAAATATTTTTTATTTTATTTTTCAATTATTCCAAGAGATTTAAATTCTTTATTTGGAATTATATCAATTTCATGGCAAGGATTTATCGTAACTGTTTTGCTGTCATTACCATTTTTTAGATTATTCATTTTTATTGATTCTTTTTTTGAGTTTATCCCTTCTCATGATAAAAAGAAAGTAATTGATTTATAATTTAATTTTTCTATGGAGTTGGGTAATGCTTGATAATAGATCAAAGCAAGAGTCCGTTTCAGATCCCAATAGAAGAAACATTATTGTTTCTTGTTTTCTTGGTATTACAGCGGCAATTACAGCAAGGCTCTGGTACTTACAAATTATTAAAGGAACAGATTTTTCCGTTGCTTCGGCAAGAAACAGAGTTCGTGAAATTACCAGACCTGCTCCAAGAGGATTAATTTACGACCGCTATAGTAGAATTTTATTATCTAATAGATTATTTTTTGATCTTATCGTTATACCTCAATATCTTCAAAATAGGCCAAAGACCTTATCCATTGTTTCTGACTTATTTCATATTCCATTAGCACAAATTGAAAGAAAACTATTAGAATCTCAAGCAAACCCTAAATTTGTACCTGTTCGTATTAAAAGAAATTTATCTTTACATGAAGTTGCTACATTGGAATCTAATAAATTCTTTTTACCTGGTGTGGATGTGGATTCTGCACCAAGACGTGATTATTTAGGAAATGAATCCGCGCATTTATTTGGATATTTAGGTGAAGTAACATCTAAAGAATTAGATATTTTAAATTCGCAAGTAACAAACTATCAATACCGTGTTGGTTCTATTATTGGTAAAACAGGAATTGAAAGAAAGTATGAAAGATACTTAAGAGGTGGTGAAGGTAGAGAAGCATTATTGGTTGATGCTTTAGGGCGTTTACAAGCAGATTCTTCATTAGATATTTCATTAAATTTAAGTAGGCCTGCTCAAAGAGGAAACGATGTTTATTTAACAATAGACTCTGATCTTCAAAATGTAGCAACAGAAGCATTTCGAAATAAAAATGGAGCTGTATGCGCTATTGATCCAAATAATGGAGAAATTTTAGTTTACTTATCAAATCCTAATTACAAATTAGCTATGTATCAAGATGGTTTAACTATGGAAGACTGGCAAAACTTAAGATCAAACCCATTTAAACCTTTATTGGATAAAGTAACAGGCGGTGCCTATCCACCAGGTTCTACTTTTAAAATTATTGTTGCCATTGCTGCTTTAGAAGAAGGAATTGTGACTCCAGATCGAAAGTTCAACTGTCCAGGATATTTTGTTTTAGGAAATGGGCGCTGGAAATGTTGGAAACATACAGGGCATGGCCCCGTAAATATGTCTTCGGCTTTATCTTTAAGTTGTGACGTTTATTTTTATAACGTTGGTAACTTAGTTGGTATTGATAGAATTGCAAAATGGGGAAGATTATTTGGTTTAGGGGAAAGGACTGGTCTGGATTTAAATATGGAATTACCTGGAATATCTCCTTCCACAGAATGGAAATTAAGAACAAAAGGATTGCCATGGTTAAGTGGTGACACGATAAATGCTTCTATTGGTCAAGGATTTAATCTTTGTACCCCCATTCAAATATTAAATGCATTTGCCGCTGTTGGTAATGGTGGTACGTTATATAAACCTCATTTCTTAAAAAAGATTATTGATAGTCAAGGAAAAGTTATTTTTGAGGAAAAACAAACAGAAATTAGACAAATAAAAATGAACCCGACAAATTTAGCAGTTATTAAAAAAGGATTGCACGATGTTGTTGAGGCGTCTGATGGAACCGCTAAAAAAGCTCGTGTCCCTGGATTTACGGTTTCTGGAAAAACGGGAACAGCACAAACTTCGGCGTTAAAATTTACAAAAGGAATTAATCCAGAAGATGTTGCATTTAAAGCCTTGGATCATGCTTGGTTTGCTGCCTATAGTCCAAGTGAAAATCCAGAAATTGCTGTTGTTGTTTTTAGTGAATATGAAGGTGGTGGTGGTGGTGCAAATGCAGCACCAATTGCGCAGCAAATTATAGAAGGCTATTGGCGTAAAAAATTTCCAGAAAAATTTGCAAAACCAACAAAAACGGCAATCAATTCTACAAAGGAAAAAGAGGTTCCTGATAATAAAAAAAATGAGATGAATAAAATAGAAGATGAAATAAATATAAACCAAGAACAAAATGAATCTGAACCTGAGAAAATAAATATTCCTGAAGAGTTGAGGCAATAAATTATGATTATATTTTCATTATTAAAAGATCGCTTTAAAGGAATGCCATGGGGAATCATTGTTACTTGTTATGCCATTATTGGAATAGGTCTTTATAATTTATATAGTGCAACAAATGCATCTTATAATCCGTCTCGATTTTATGATCAAATTATTTTTGTTTTTATTGGAACAATAGCGGCTATTTTTTGGGGTGTGTTTCTCGATTTAAAAAATTTAGAACGATTGAGTTTAATTGGATATATTTTAGTTTGTATTATGTTATTTGCTGTTGATATTTTTGGGAGAAGTGCAAAAGGGGCGGAAAGGTGGCTTGTATTAGGACCTATTCGTATACAGCCGAGTGAGTTTGTTAAATTTGTTATTATTTTAATTGTGGCACGAAGTTTTAATATTATGAAAGGGTTTTCTGAGTTTTCGCTTTTAAGTTTATGGCGACAAATATTTTATATAGGATTACCATTTTTATTGATATTAGCACAACCCGATCTTGGTACAGCAAGTTTAGTTTTATTAATATCAGGACTTCAAATAGCAACTATTAAAGTAAGAGCAAAAAGTTTATTAACTGTTTTATTTATAACTGTTTCTTTATCAATAATGGCTTGGAATTTTATTTTATATGATTATCAAAAACAACGTGTGTTAACTTTTATAAATCCCATGCTAGATCCAAGAGGATCTGGTTATCATTCTATTCAAAGTATGATTGCTGTTGGTAGTGGAGGGCTATGGGGACAAGGATTTGGACAGGGAACTCAAGCTCGTTTAAATTTTTTACCAGAGCGTCATACGGATTTTGCTTTTTCGGTTTGGGCTGAAGAACATGGATTTATTGGATGTCTTATACTCATATTTTTATTTGCTATATTAATTATTCAAATTTTTCAAATTGCAGATAGAGCAAGAGATTCTTTTTCTTCTTTAGCTGCGGTAGGTGTTGGTGCGTTTTTTCTTTTTCATTTTATAATTAATATCAGTATGGTACTGGGTGTGTTTCCTGTCGTTGGTGTTCCCCTGTCTTTTATTAGTTATGGAGGAACACATATGGTAACTGCTTTAAGTTGCATTGGCATTGTAGTTGCCGTAGAACGAAAGAGACATTTGTCCACAACCTCTTTTTAAGGAGAGCTCTCTTGTCTGAGAATAAAGCTGATGTAAGTAAAATGAGATTAAAAGTGTTTTTTATTGGTAGCTTTATTGTTGCTTTTTTAGGTGCCTGTATCTATTTATTCATTTCCGCCTATGATGATAAAGCAAGTTTAGCTACAGCTCCTGTAACAAATAATGATATAAATGCACCTGCAAAAAATAATTCCGAAAAGTGGCATTAAATTTCTTTTGTTCCTTTGGAGATAAAATGCGCATACTTGGAATTGATCCTGGAACAAGAATAGCGGGTTATGGAGTGATCGATCTTTCCCTTGAAGGCTCTATGAAAGCTGTGGCTGCTGGTGCTTGGAAATTAGATGAAAACAAAGAGCTTGCATGTCGATTGGCAACACTTGCCATTGAATTTAGAAGAGTTGTTGAAGCATATTCTCCTACTCATATGTGCCTTGAACTTTCTTTTTTAGCAGACAATCCTAGAACAGCGTTGTTTTTGGGACATGCAAGAGGAGTAGTTTTATCTGAAGCTCATCAAAGTGGTTTAAAAATAAGTGAAATTAGTGCGACATCTGCTAAAAAAATTATTTCAGGAAATGGAAGAGCAGATAAATCATCAATAGCAAAAATTATGAGCTCAATGCTTGGCTTTAAATTAGATATTCTTCCCTTTGATGCCACAGATGCTTTAGCAATTGCCTGTGCTGATGCCGTGCGTATGAAAGAAACAAAAATAGCATTAAATATAAATGAAAAAAATAGGACACCTCTACAGAATGAAATATTAACAAATTGGAAAAATAATAAGAAAAATAGCAAAAAAAGTATTTTTAACTTTTCTAGTTTATTGAAATAAATTTACTTAGAAATTTTAATTATTTAATTTTTTAATACAAATGAGTAGAATAAGTTTTTGGAGAGTTTTCTTGAAAAAGTTTCACAGGAAATTTATATTTATTTTTTTTCTTTCTTTTTTTATTCACATGAAAAGTTTTTCAAATGAAGAACAATTAAAAGAAGTGAATTACGCTACTTTTAAGTTTACAATAATATCTGATTATACCGATTTAAATATTATTTCAACAAATAGAAATTCTGATATATCTCAAAATAATTTTGTACTTGGACTTTTTTATGCAAAAACAAATTATTTATACGGTTTAGGAATTAGTGCATTTTCTTTATATGTTGAAGATGAAATGTATGGAATTCAAATTTCTCCTTTGAATTTCTCAACAGGGAATAGCATTGGTATTCAAGCAGGAATTTTTAATTATTCAAAAAATTTTTATGGTGCACAACTTTCTTTATTAAATTATTCAGATGATTTTTATGGAGCTCAATTAGCCCCTATTAATTTTTCAAATGATTTATATGGAACTCAATTTGGTATTTATAATAAATCAAAAAATACTTATGGACTGCAAATAGGGATTTTTAATCATTCAGATGATTTTGAAGGAATTCAAATTGGTCTTATAAATTTTGCAAAAAATATTAAAGGATTTCAAATTGGAATCATAAATGTAGCGGAAGAACAAACGGGATACTCATTTGGAATATTATCATTTTTGTTAAATACAGGTTTTGCAAAAATGTATTTTCGATATGATACTGATATTCCATTAAATATAGGAATAAAGGCGGGCAGTAAATATTTTTATAGTATTGCTGAAATCAATATCCCAAGACCCTTTTCTAATTTGGATCTTGCAAATTTTGCTTACATTGGTGTTTATCCTAGTTTTGCGCAATTATCTTTATTAGGAGGAACTTTAAGCACGTATTATAATCCAAATGGTTCCTATCTTACTTATGGAATTGGTACACAAATTTCATTTGATCCTGTTATGTTTGCTCTTGAAGCAAGGTGGGTTGATATATTTGATAAAACAAGTAATATCAATTCTTTTAAATTAGGTTACACCTTTTTAGTAGGAACTAAAATAAATCGGGAGTTTGAAGTTTTTCTTAATGCATCTTTAAATAGTGATGAAATTCCAGGAAAAATAACCGATTTTCAGATTGATAAATACATTCCTAGTAAAAATTATAATTTTGCTTATGGTGCTGGTGTGAGTCTTTGGTTATTTGGAAATAATTAATAAAGAATACTTTTATTCTTTTACTGCATGAATAAATTTTAACTCCCAGTTTAACTTTACAGTCCCGCTTTCAGTTTTAAATCCTAAATACTCTTTTATTCCATTTAGTATTTCATAATTGCTACATTTATCAATGCCAAAAAGATTTTTGCAATACAATACCATTGAATCAATACAATCAAAATTCCATGAATAGCGAATGATGTCACTAAAAAGAATTTTAAATCCAGTTTTAGATATTAATTTATCAAAATTATTATCCAGAAATATCCCTTTATGTCCCAATGAATTGTTTGAATCAATAAATTCATTTAACCATTTTGATACATTTGAATTTACTTCAGCATCGGAAATTATAATCTTACCACTTCTTTTTAAAAGACGAAACATTTCGGAAATTATCCAGTCTTTATTTTCTAGGTGATGCAGACCAGCAATACTCATTATGCAATCAAAATATTCATTTTTTATTTGAATAGTTGAATTTGTGTTATATTTTAATTTTTGTTGATTTGGCAATTCTTTGCAAACAGAATAGAAGTAATCCGTTTCTTCAGCACAAACTAGATTTTGATAATTTGGTATAAATTTTCTTAAATAACCTCCACCAGACGGAATATCTAATATATTTAAAGTTTTATTATTATCTAGAAATTGTATTGAATTTAGAAATTCTTGATCCCTAGCATGAGGACATAATTCCATTGCATAATTATATTCTTTGCCTCTTTTATTAAAAATTTCTTTATAACTATTGATTTCAAACATAGTTATCTCCGTATTGTATTAATAATTTAAGTATAATTTTTGTTACCATATTTTATATTTTTATACAAGGTTTGATTAGATTAAAAATAAAGGTGTAAAATTGGGTATCAACTTTACACCTTTATTTTTAATAGAAGATAATGTGAATTGTTTACTTTTTTTCTTTCAAAATTTGTTTTAATTCGTCAAGTTCTTTTTGAATAAGAGCAAATTTATCTTTTAGCTCTGATATTTCAAGAATTTTCTCATTAAAATTTTTGGTATCAAGGTTTTTATGAAATCGAATTTGAGATCGTCTTGCCCTTGGGATTAACATAGAAAGAATCCCATAGTTTTTTCTATTTATAAATTTTGTATAAGAGGTTTCGTAATAGGGATCGAGAGACTGTGCCCATAATTCAGGTAGCGATGCCGATATTCTAATGGGAAACAAAGTCTCTGTATAATGATTTAAAGCAGGCCGTATATCTGGTCTGGAATTGATATTTCTTGCCGAAAGTTTTGCCAAAGCGCCAAGGGCACCAATATTTATTCTCCAATGTTGAGTAATATTTTCGGTATAAGGAATTAATGTTTTAAGATGGTTTATTTCGCAAAACTCACCTATTAGAGCAAATGCTGCATTTTCTATTATTCCATTAAAAGATTCTTTATCTAATAAAGAAAATGCAAAAAGAAGTGTTTTTTTCTTCATTTCTTCTGTTCGAAATATAGAATATTTTTGACTTAGCTTCAATATACCGCGTATGGTAGCATCTCTAATATTTAAGACTTCTTTTTCATTCGTAGCTATTTTTAAATATTTATTATATATAGCCATTGGATTTAAATGATTTATTTCTGCTAATGCAAATAGGAGGTTAGATTTTGCTAATGGATTTTTTTCTTCTATAGAGTTTAATATATCAGAAGAATATTGTGATGCTTTTTCAGATAATAATTCATATGTAGCCGCTCTAGCTCTAAAGCTTTCTTCTTCACTTAACCATTCTTTAATCAATTTAAAATTATCATTCGTATTGTAGTTTATGCATATACATTTACTTGCTAAATATTTAAAAAAGGAATCATTTTTATTTTTTAATTGGAAAATTTCTTTAATAAAACTTTCTGGGAATTTAATATGAATATCTGCAGGTAGTGATGATCTTGGGTCAAAAATACAAAAAGATATTTTATGTTTTAAAGGTAATGTTAATTTTTTTGACTTTTCGTCTACAAGTATTTTAATTTCATCTCTAGTTCCATTTTTGTATTGAATTAAAATATAGGTTTCAAAATTAAAAAGTGGAAATTCTTTAGTGATTGTTTGCTTTTGTAATATGTTTATATTTAAAAAGTTTTGATCATAATTTGAAAATTCAAAAGTAACATCAAGTTCAGGATGCCCAGCTCTAAAAATAAAATTATCAAAATAAATAGAAGGATTTACTCCCGTAATAAATTGAATAGAATTCATTAAATCTTTGGTTTCAACTGGTTTATATGAATATTCTGTTAAATAGTAGTTTATGGATTTTTGAAAAGAAGATTCACCTAAAATATCTCTTAAATAATTTAAGAATAAAGCGCCTTTTTCATATAAATGGGCATCAAAAATTTCGGAAGGAAATTCATATTGATTGCACACAAGAGGTCGAATATAAGTTTTAGATTCACTCAAATATCCTTTTAAATAATTTTCTCTTGCATAAAAAATGCCACTTGTTTTACCATGAATATGTTCATCCCAAAGCATTTCGCTTTGTGTTGCAAACCCTTCATTTAACCAGCCTTCACTCCAAGATTTGCACGTTAAGAGATCTCCAAACCATTGGTGTGCCATTTCATGCATGACAAGATAAGATCTTCTTTCACTGCCTTGAGAAAAAAGTTTAGGTCCTAAAACTTCATCCGTATTTATCGTAATACTGGTATTTTCCATACCTCCGTATAGGAAGTCAGCCACAAATGCTTGGCCATATTTTTCCCAAACAAATTCAAAATCCCAGTAGTTAGAATAAAACTCTAGCATCTCTTTTGTTTCTTTAAGTATTTCATCTTTTTGGTTTTCATATTTATGAGGTAACAAAAGACTTACTTCTTTTCCACGCCAACTATCTTTACAATAAAACATATCGCCAGCAACAAATGCGACCAAATAAGGGGAATGTGGCTTTGACATTTCCCAAACTTGGGTTTTGTTTTTACCAGAGTTTTTTTCTGAAGTTTTTATGCCATTAGACAGGGCACTCCAATCTTTTGGGAAAGTCATTTGTATGGAGGTTGTTATTTTTAACCTTGGATCATCTTGGCAAGGAAACCAATAAGGAGAATCGGAGTCTTGGCCTTGGGTCCAAACGCAATTATAAGAAGCGTGACTTTTTTTCTTGGTATGAACAAAATAAAATCCTGATCTTGGATTTATTATTTTATAGTTTAATTTCAATAAAAACCAATTATCTTTTGATATTTTTTTAGGTAAATGGATATTGATTTCTTCTGTTTCAATTTCAAAATCACATTTTTCAAGTTTAGTTTGTTCGATATCATTGATATTTGGAATTGTTTTTTTATTAGAAGAGTATAAATCTTCAAATTTGATTTTAGAAAAAGAAATATCATGAATTTGCATTTCTTTTGCGTTGATAGTGATTTGATTTAAATTATCTATTTTGGATTTAAATAAAATATAGCAATCGGCTATCAAAGTGTCTTTGTCAAAAAGAATTTCTGCTTTTAAATAAACATGTTTTTGTTCAGCTGGTCTTGAAGCGTCATAATTTTTTTTGGTTTTATTATAAGCAGGAAAATTACTTAAGCCCATAGTTGAAGATTCTTGATCTAAAAAATTTAAATGAATCCATTTTTCTAAATGTGAACCGAGTATCATAAGAGAGTCCTCCAAGAGAATATAAGTTTATTAAGTATTTTTATAAGAAATGGCAATATATGATTACAGATAAGTTTCAAACGAGCTGTAAGTTACTTTTATTTTTTAATTGATATATTTTTAAAGATTAAAAATAAAATATTTAAGGAATTGTCCATTCTACCCAGCGGTTTAAATTGCCATGATCAATTAAATCGTTTTTTATTTTTTCAAAATCGCGACACCAAGCAGCATTTATATTTTCACTTATGAATTCTATTCCCCAATTCTTTATATACTTTTTTGAAATATTTTCTTCGTTCGCAATTTTTAGTGGATTTTTAAATAATAAAGATTGATGTTTGTCACCTTGTACTAATAAAAGTTTTTTATTTTCAGGTGTTTTAATGTGTTGTGATCTGTAAATAATATGTTCATTACAATTTTTTTCAAAACCTTCTACATCTTTATCAGATAGTGATCCATTAAATTCATGAATGTTATTTTTTACATCATTTATGATAAAATAACCCATAATATAAATATTTGGCTCTCCACTGAGGACAAAATTTTCTTTTTTTGAGATATATTTCTGTAATAATATACTAAAAATAATAATATCTCCGTCTTTTAATTTTTTTAGCTGAGTAATATAAGGATTTCGTGTTTCACCATAAGTAAACGTATAAAACTCAGGGTCAACATGACCTGTGTCTTCTTCAACAAAGGAACTCATGTGCATATCTTTTAAATTGATGTTTTGACAATTCATTTTTGAATAGTGTTTATGATTATGATGTTTACTTACATTAAATGCAGGTTCTAGAGGTGAGGGAATATATTCGAATGAATTATCTTTAAATATTGGTGAAAGACCTTTGTTCTCTTTAAGATTTGCGCCAACTTGAATCATCAAAGCGTTATTCATTTTCCACCTATCATTTTGATATAAAAAAAAGCCTACATATATTATGTAGGCTTTTTTTTAATTTTTAAAGTAGGATGTTACAAAATTATTTTGCTTCACCTTCTTTTTTAGCTTTTTTGCTTTTTTTAGCTTTTTTAGCTTTCTTTTCTTTTTTAGGAGCAGGAGCAGCTTCAGCTGGTGCAGCAGCAGGTGTTGCTGGATTTGGAGTTTGAGCTAAAACTGGAGTAGAAAGAGAAAGGACAAGTGCGGAAGACAATAAAGCTGGAATCAATTTCATAATAAGCTCCCTAAAATCCGGGCGGTTTGCCAACGGATGAAGTCCAAAAATATTGAGCTGCCTACATTCTTCGATTAAGAAGGAATATAATTTAGTAGACTCTCATAATATTAAAACTTTGCACTTGAGATTTTTATTCCATGACTAAAAAAAAGTTTTTAAAAGAAGGAGTCAAAAAAATGTTTGTGACAATTTATGCTTTCGTCAGATTTGCGATATAAGGAAGGTTTCTAAATTTACCATTGAGATCCAAACCGTAACCAATCACAAAGTTTTTTTGAATTGTAAAACCAATATAATTTGCTTTAACTGGAAATTCATGAGCTTCTGGTTTGTCTAAAAGGGAACAAATTTTAACAGAGAGCGCTTTTGTTTTTTGTAATTCTTTTATAAGAAAATCAATGGAACGCCCTGTGTCAACAATGTCTTCAATAACTAAAACGTGTTTTCCATCAAGTGAACTTGGTAGTGGAGTCACTAATGTTACGTTACCTGTGCTCGATGTTCCTTCGTAACTTTTAATACGAATAGTTTCAATTTCAGTAGGCATTTCTAAATTTCGAACTAAATCGGAACCAAATATAAGCGCACCGTGAAGAACAATAAGAACAACTAAAGTCTCTTTTGTTCCATAGTCTTGATTGATTTGTTGTGCGATAATTTTGGTACGTTCCCGAATGTCTATTTCACTAAATAGAACGCCAACATTCATTAAAGTACCATCCACATTAATTTGCATTATAAAATTACTCCAATTAAAAACTAAATCTCAAGCGTTACGGCTGCTTTGAGAACAATATTTGCCATGTCATGTGAAAAGCGATTTCCCATATCCATTACTTCATTATGGGAAAGTTGCTCATGCTTTAAGCCAGCTCCATAATTTGTTAGGCAACTTAGTCCTGCAACTTTTGCACCCATTTGTCTAGCAGCAATGGTTTCAAGAACGGTGCTCATTCCAACAGCACCAGCACCAAAGGATCTGAACATTCTTATTTCGGCTGGAGTCTCATAATGAGCTCCAAGAACTCCGTAATAAATTCCGCTATAAATTTTTTGATCCAATGAGTGTGCTATGTCTTCAAATTGCTTTTGCCATTTTTTGTCATAGCTTGATGACATATCAACAAATTGAGCACCAAATCCTTCACCAAATTCACCATTGAGAGGGCTGAGGGCTGTAGAATTGATGTGATCTGTAATAATCATCATTTTTCCCAAATCCCAATCTGTATTCAGACAGCCTGCTGCGTTTGTCAATATAATTCCTTTAACTCCCCAAGATATTAGACTTCTAATATTATGAACCACTTCACCAGCATCATTTCCTTCGTAAGCATGATTTCTTCCACGCAGAAAAGCGATTTCACGAGATTTTTTTGCTCCATCAGGCATAGTTACTTTAATTTCACCTATGCAAAGGTCTCCTTTATGACCTTGAACTGTGGATCCTTTAAAACCTGGAATTTCCGAATATTTTGCAGATTTCATTTCATTGATTCCAGGAATGGCATCGGAGAGGCCAGAACCCAAAACGATTGCTATTTCGGGAGCTTTGCCATGCCAGCTTTTTAAAAAATCAACACTTTGGATTACTTTTTTCATATATTTACTTTGTGACATATTTTTACCTATTCTTTATTTTGTATTTTCCCATTGTGATTTAAAAGCTCAATAGTACCAATGGCAAATAAGATGATAATAGGGATTAGAAGGATTAAAAAATGAAATTTTATAAATCCAAATGTACCTAAAACAGCCCCTATACCAAATGATGTGAGGGTAATCACATGAAGGAAAAGATGTTCAACTCTCGACTTTATATAAACTACCTTAATGGAGTCGACAAGGATTTCTCTTGTATGGAGTTTATCTTTATTTAGTGTCCAATGTTTTAAATGCTTGAATGCAGAAGTGATTCCCCAAGCAATTGCACTTCCTATGGCAACACCAATATCCGTTGCCGTTCCTGTCATATGGGTCGTTCTGATATGAGATCCATGTTTTTTTCTTAAAACGGCATTTTGCAATCCCATAGCAAAACTTAAAATAAAATAATAATTAGCATGTCCATAAGAATCATACGTTAATTGAAGATCAGTATAATAAAAAGAGCCTAAAGTAACATAGCTCAATAAAATAGCTTCTATATAAAGTGGAAAAGAAATATAGACACTAAAATCTTCAATCGTTTTTCCTTTAAGTAAAAGGGCTGTGGACATAGCACCTAAAATAAAAAAGAATAAAGCACTAAAAGATGTCAAAGCTAATAAATAATAATGTTTTGAATATTCAACGGCAGCAAATGTAGCGTGACCAGAAACGTGGGAGACAAATTGACCAAATCCTAAAAATCCAACTGAATTTACAATTCCTGCAACAAAGGCAAGGACAGCGCCAAGTCCAAGTTTTCTAGAAAAACTTAATATCATCGCTTTTGTATATGTTGTGGGAAAATGTAAACTCATATTTTAAAAAAGTTCCTCTTCTGCCCTTTGAATATTCTTTTGATAATTTTTAAATGCATTTGTTACTGGAGCTGGAGTAAGAAAATCTATTCCTGCGTCTTTTAAAATTTCAAGAGGAGATTTTGATCCACCTGCTTTTAATATTTTAAAAACTTGTTCCCTTGCTTTATTTTCATCAATAAAAAAAGCTTCTGATAAAGCTAATGAAGCACAATAGCTAGTTGCATATTTATAAACATAAAATGCAGAATAAAAATGAGGAATTCGCATCCATTCATATTTAGTAAACTCAGGAAAAGTAGATTCTGATCCATACCATTCTTTATTTAAGTCTAAATAAATATTTTCCAATTTATCAGGAGTAAATGTTTCATCTTGATCCACAATTTTAGAAGCTTCTCTTTCAAAGGCGGCAAATAATGTTTGTCTTAAAACAGTACCTTCAAAATTCTCTAGATTTTCTGATAAAACAGACTTCGCTAAATCACTTCCTTTCATGTGAGTTATAATATAGTTACTTAATAAAGCTTCGTTTAAAGTACTTGCAACTTCAGCAACAAAAATCGTATAATGAGCCTTATGATAAGGTTGGTTTTTATTACTATAATAGGTATGCATGGAGTGACCTAATTCATGAGCTAAAGTATAGACATCTCCTAAAGTACCATTCCAAGTTTGTAAAATATAGGGACGAGAATCAAAAGTCCCCCAGGAAAAAGCACCCGATCTTTTTCCTTCATTTTCTGCTCTATCAATCCAGCGATCTTTTGTTAGGCCTTTTGTTGCAATTTCAACATATTCTTTGCCTAATGGTGCAATTGCTTTTAAAACAAGATCTCTTCCTTCTTCCCAAGAAAAGGTAGGATTTTGTTTACTTTCATATAAAGAAACAGCTCTATCATAAGGATAGACAGAATCTATTTTCAAAATGTTTTTTCTTAATTTCATGCTTCTATGCAAAAGTTGAATATTTTTTTTCACTTCTGATATTAAACCATCATATAATTCGAGAGGGATATTATCATCAAATAATTCTCCTTCTAAAAAGCCAGAAAAATTTCTTATTTTAGAAATATTAGAACCTGAAACCATGTTTCCATAATAATTAGAAGTAATGGTATTCCGCCATTTTGCAATTTCAGTATAATATGAATGAAAGGTATTTATTCTTAGATTCCTATCTTGTGATTGTAAATTAAGTGAATATCTGGAATTTGAAACAATATGAGAATTTCCTTGGGAATCTATGACAGGTAAAAATTTAAGATCCGCATTATTCCATTTACTATGTATTTCATCAAATATTCTTAAAGGAACAGAAACACGAGCTAAAATGGCTTCTTCTTTTTCGCTTAATATATGTTTTTTACTACGTATAAGTTCGCTTAATTTAAATTTATAATCATTTAATGGTTCTTGTTGTATCCAATTTTCTAAATTTTTTATTGTTAATATTTCTGGATTCATAAATGCAAACTTTGAAGTTAACAAAGACATTTTGTTTTCAATTTTTCCCACGGCTTCTGTAGCTTGCGTATTTGATGTGTCTTCTGTGCTTCTTAATGAAGCATAAACAAATAAATTTTCGAGTTTTCGAGATAATTCTTCTTTGAAAAGAAGACAGTTTAATAATATTTTTGGTGATTCAGATAGTTTATTTTTAAAATTTTGATGTATTGCTTTTTCGATTTCTTCCTCTTTAGGCAATGCCATAAAGTTTTTTTCCCAGTCTGTAAAGTCTTTAAATAAATCTGTTAAATCCCAGGTTTCTTCATGTGGTACTTCTGTTCTATTTTTTATTTTTTGTGCTTCTTTCATTTTAATTCCTTTCAAAGTAAATTTGCAAATGTTTAGACTTGCAAGGCAAGCATATCACAATAAGATTTATTATTCCTGAGAGATACGAAATGAGGTTCTATTTATGAATTTAAAAAAGAGTGAAAACAATCAAGGTTGCGTCATTTTTGATATGGATGGCGTTTTAATAGATTCAGAACCTTTTTGGCAACAAGCGGAACTTTCTGTTTTTACAAAACTTGGGATTCCTTTTACCTTAGAAATGACGCAGCAAACAACAGGATTAAGAATAGATAATGCAGTGGATTATTGGTTTAAACGGTATCCTTGGAAATCAATATCAAAAAAACAAGTTGCTCTTGAAATCAAAGATATTGTACGAAGTTTAATTGTAGAAAAAGGGATTGCAAAGCCAGGAGCAGTGGAACTCATTCAGGCTCTTTCTCATTTGAATGTCCCAATGGCTATTTGTTCCTCTTCGGCAATGTCAATTATAGAGGCGGTAACTCAAAAAATTGGATTGAGCCATGAAATTAAAATTCTTCAAACAGGAGATGATTGTCTTTATGGAAAACCTCATCCCGAACCTTATTTGACCACAGCGAAACGATTAAATGAGACTCCTCCCTCATTTTGTGTAGTTATAGAAGATTCTTTAAATGGTGCTATTGCAGGAAAAGCAGCAGGTATGAATGTAATTGCTGTGCCTGAAGAACATAATTATGAAAAAAGAATTTATGATTTTTGTGATGCAAAATTTAAAACTTTAGAAGAAATTACACCTGAATTTATTTTTGAAATGATTATGATAAAAAATAAATAAACAAATAAAAATTTTAAATTACTATAATGAATATGACATAATAAATCTAGCGGAAACTTCTGCAAAAGTTGAATTTTGATTGATATTTTGGGAAAAACCAGTTGCATATGAAGAAGTACCCGATGCAGAAAAACTATGACTATTGATATCAAGTCCTGCGCCAATTCCAATATCATCTGTTAATTCATATAGACAAATTCCTGTAAAACCATATTTTTGATGGTTTTTAACTGTATAGGTGTTATTAAGGCTACTTTTAATAAAAATACCCGAGTTTAAGTAAATATTGAAGTTTTCTGTTTGAGATGCTTTGTCATAAATAGAATATCCATAGTTAAAAAGAGTAAATATTTTTAGTTGTTCAATGAATGTAAAATTAAATCCTGCATATAAATCAATAAATAAAGAAGAAGTATTACCTGTTTTTGTATTTGAAGTATATCCATCTGTATAGTTTTTGGTTTTGCTTTCATCCTTAGTAGCAGCGTATACATAACTGAATCCAGCACCAACAACAGGATATCCAATGCTTGTCTTATAAAAGGAATATAATGCACTTGCTCCTAGATTAACACCATAATAAGGTGTCGTGCTTTCGCTTCCATCTACATTAACTCCAATACTTTTGTAATAGTCATTTAAACTGTTTAATGCAGGATAATTTGTATAATTTGTAATTCCAATGGAACCTAAAATATCTAAATTTAATTTGCCGTCAAGTGTCCTCCCAATAAGTGCATTTTACAAACACAATGAATGGTATTAAATTTTTTATAGAGAGTGGTTTTTGATTTTGTTGATAGTATCAAGATAATTCCAAGGTAACCAATCTTTTGGGTTTTGCATCCAAAGGTTTTG
>RRZT011180431.1_pt1 | contig 25160 bp, 26 predicted proteins | sample 2165551 | NCBI WGS metagenome assembly RRZT01 (sample SAMN10456910, study PRJNA506462) | wastewater metagenome | biome: wastewater; feature: sludge; material: wastewater sludge; isolation source: wastewater sludge with Escherichia coli K12::gfp cells carrying plasmid... | place: USA: Moscow, Idaho... | reverse complement strand
TCAACCAAATGCAGGTGCTTCCGGGCCACGACAGTGCGCTGGTTTGAAGGCGGAGCGGTTGGGGTCCGCATTGAGGGGGACCAAAAGGGGACCAGAATCATGAAATCCATGCATCTCGTGACGTGCTCTGCATGATCTGAGACCCGGAAACACGCGGATTTTGGCCCCGGCGTATGCGTCTGGACGCCTGGGGGTCAAGGGGTCGCAGGTTCAAATCCTGTCATCCCGACAAATCGCCCTGGTGAGAGGGAACTCTCACCAGGGTTTTGTCGTATCTGGGCTTCGTCACTGGCTGGTCCACTTCCCCTATCCGTGAGATGTATTCGGTCTTCTTCTTCCCACTTGGTCGGAGCGGATCGGCTCGCACAGGAGCGTGAATGACCGTCGGATCCCAGACGTCCGCAATGGGCGGCGTCACTGCGGCGCGCCGCTGGTGCTGGGAGTTTCGGGTTCGGTCGGCAGTGACGGGATCCGCCGATGTCGTCGCATCCCGACCACAGTGACCCCGCCAACGGTGACCACGGCGCCGCCCGCGATGAGGCTTACGACCACCCAGGTAGGCAGAGGCTTCGGAGGGAGGGTGCCGGAGGTGGAGAGTATCCCGGGGGAGTCCTCACCGACCTCGGGTACCCGCACCCAGGCGTAGGCAGGCTCACCAAAGATCAGGCCACAGTAGGCGGAAGCGGACACTGTGCCGTCGCGTTCTCCCTCCCACTTTCGGTAGACGCATTCGGGATCTGTGGCGGGATCACGTTCTTCCGAGCCGAGGCCTACCACGAAGATCTGGTGATCGCCGGGGCCGACGACGTCAAGCGGAATACGAACGGTGGAGGATTCCTCCTCGTTAGTGGTGTCAACTCGACTCCAGTCCCAACCAGCGGCCGCTCGGCAATCTTCGTAGAGTTCCGGAGGCTCATACCAGGCGTACTTCAGTCTCCCGTTCTCGTCCGGCGTATCGTTGAGTGGTTCTCGATCGCCTATGAAGCTCTCGATGTCGGGGAACGAGTCGAGCCACGTTTGAAGCTTCTCGTTGGTGCACCGGTAGGTTTGCCTGACCGCCTCCTCACCTTCAGCAACCGAAGCCCACGTCCCTGCGGAGCGCTCCCAGGTCGCGACGAACCCGTCCCCTCCCGCGATGGAGAAGTCGGCTTGCCAATAGACGGTGCCTGCGGGGAACCACTCGCCTGTGGGGTCGGTGGCGAGCGTGACGGGAGCCTCGACGAAGCTCACCGTCGCCGGGGTGATGGGTTCGGCCGCGGCCTGGGAGACGAATCCGGACAGGGCGCAGGCGGCCAGAACTGCGCCGCTGATCCAGCGTGTGACGGTCTTCACGTGTTGTTCCTCCTGGGGGTGGTCGTGCGGCATCACGCTAACGAGCGCGGGTCTCGACCAGAACGAAACGACAGCGCCCCTGTGGATAAGGGACCCGCGCGGCATCGCTGGCAGGGGCGCGTCTGGACGCGCATGGGTGATGGGGAATGCAACGCCTAGTTCGGGGTCCTCCTGACGCACGCATCCGGTGGCAAACTTGTCTCCGGCGCTGGTCACAGTGAGCCTCGTGAACGCGGCGGGCGCGGCCTCATGGTGGTCCGCTGCGACGACCGGCAGGCGGGCTCGGTGAGGTCGAGCCGAGAAAGGTGGACCCGATGGCCCTGCACGCACTGGCGATTCGACACGTCGCGTTCGAGGATCTGGGGTTGCTCGGGCCGCTGCTCCAGGAGCGGGGGTACCGCATCGACTACCTGGACGCTGGCGTCGACGCCTTCGACCCGGACGCCTTTCGGCGTCCCGACCTGCTCGTGGTGCTGGGCGGACCCATCGGGGTCTATCAGGAGCGCGCCTACCCCTTCCTGACCGACGAACTCGAGGGGATCCGGCGCCGACTGGACGCAGGCCTCCCCACGCTCGGTGTCTGCCTGGGAGCGCAACTGATGGCCCGGGCGCTGGGGGCCACCGTGGCGCCGACCGGACGAACCGAGATCGGATACGGCCCCTTGACGTTGACCGAAGCGGGACGCGCGTCCGTTCTCGCGCCGCTGAACGGCGTCGCGGTGCTCCACTGGCACGGGGACGCGTTCACCATCCCCAGGGGGGCCGCCGGGCTGGCCACCACACCCGGGTTTCCCCACCAGGGGTTCGCGATCGGCCACCATATCCTCGGCCTGCAGTTCCACCTCGAGGCCGACCATCGACGCCTCGACGCCTGGCTGATCGGTCACGTGCACGAACTCGCTTCCGCGGGAATCGATCCCGCCGACCTCCGCGCCGACGCCCTCACCCATGGCCCCGCCCTGGCCACGGCGGCGAACACGGTCCTGGCTGCGTGGCTCGACGGGATCGCCGTCCGAACCTAGAAACCCGCCACCCGCACTATCAGCACTTCGGCTGAACAGGAGCCACTCATGGAGTATCCGACGGCACTCACCGTGGAAGATCTGACCCGGAACCTCGCGCACGTTCGTGGGCGCATCGACGCCGCCGCCCACCGCGTGGGGCGCGACCCCGCCGCGATTCGTCTTCTGCCCGTCTCCAAGACGGTCCCCGTCGATCGGCTGCGCCTCGCCGTCTCAGCGGGGTGCCGCCAACTCGGCGAGAACAAGGTCCAAGAGGCCGCCCGCAAACACGAGGCGATGGCCGATGTGGAGGTGGGTTGGTCGATCATCGGGCACCTCCAGACCAATAAGGCGCGTGACGTGGCCGCCTTTGCCGACGAGTTCCAGGCGCTCGATTCGCTGCGCGTCGCCGCAGCCCTCGACCGGCGCCTGCAGACTGCGGGACGCAGCATCGACGTGTTCGTCCAGGTGAACACGTCCGGGGAAGCATCCAAGTACGGACTGCACCCCGACGAGCTCCCCGCCATGCTCGGTGAACTGACCGCCTACACCTCCCTGCGCGTGCAAGGACTCATGACGTTGGCAGTCTTCACCCCGGACGCCGACCGCGTTCGCGCGTGCTTCCGGCTTCTGCGCACCCTCCGGGACCGCGCCCGGGAGGACACCCCCGACCTCATCGGCCCCGGTGCACTGTCGATGGGGATGTCCGGCGACTACGAGATCGCCGTCGAGGAGGGTGCGAGCGTAGTTCGCGTGGGGCAGGCCATCTTCGGGCAGCGCAGCACCCCCGACTCCGACTACTGGCCCACGGCCGGGGCGGACCCCCACCCGCCCGAGTGAGGACCTCCCGAAGGTCCGGGTCGCCCGCCGGGCCACTCAGGACGCCAACGCGGCGGCCGGGATCCGCACCCAAGCGTGGTCGGCGTCACCTGTCGGTGGCGACCCAGCGTGGCGACGTCGTCCGCCATGAACCGACTGACGCCCGTGACGAGAGGCTCGGCCACCGGGGCGCCACAGCCCTCTGGAACAGCGCCCCGGCAGCGATGACGTGCCCCGCCGCGTGGGGTCAGATGCTGGGAAAGTCGTGCCGCAGCCCGCGTCGGTAAGGGTTGGGAACCGGGGGAGTCGGGAACCTCAGCGCCCGGGCGGCCTCGAAGGCGAAGTGGGGATTGCGCATCATCTCCCGGCCGATCAAGACGACATCCGCCTGCCCGCTGACGAGAATGTGCTCCGCCTGCTCGGGGTCGGTGATCAAACCGACGGCCCCCGTCGGCACGCCGGTGGCGTCCCGAATCTGTGCCGCGAACCGGGTCTGGTATCCCGGACCCACGGGGATGCTCGCCGGCACGTTGCCTGCGGTGGAGACGTCGAGCAGGTGGACGCCGTGGTCAGCCAGCCAGCGGGCGACCGCGATGGTGTCCTCGACGGTGAGCCCGCCCTCGGTCCAGTCAGTGGCCGAGAGGCGCACAACCAAGGCCACGCCCGTCCCGACCTCATCGCGGACGGCGTCGACGATCTGGAGCAGCAGCCGCGCCCGGTTCTCCAGGGAACCGCCGTAGGAGTCGTCGCGTTCGTTGCTGAGCGGGGAGAGGAACTCGTGGATCAGGTACCCGTGCGCGCCGTGCACCTCCAGGAGTTCGAATCCGGCGTCCACCGCGCGGCGTGCGGCCTCAGCGAAGGCCGCCACCACCGCGTCGATCCCGTCCTGGTCGAGGGCCCGCGGGGAGCGCATGCCGGGGAAGGCGAGGGAGGAGGGGCCGACGGTCTCCCAGCCGCCCTCCTCCAGGGGGACGCTGCCGTCGGTCCGCTCAGCGCCCCACTCGGGCCAGGCGCTCGCCTTGCGTCCCGCGTGGGCGAGTTGGATGCCCGCCACGGCTCCCTGCTCCCGCATGAAGCGGGCGATGGGGGCGAGGGCGTCGCGTTGCTGGTCGTTCCACAGGCCGAGGTCGTGTGCGGAGATGCGGCCCTCGGGGACGACGGCGGTGGCTTCGACGATCACCGCTCCGGCGCCGCCCCGGGCCAGTGAGCCGAGATGCACCAGGTGCCACGAGGTGGCGATCCCGTCTCGCGCCGCCACGCTGTACTGACACATGGGCGGCACCCAAATGCGATTGCGGATGGTGATGTCACCCAACACGAGAGGGGTGAACAAGGCATGAGACACGCGAGACTCCTTCTGATGGCGTACGCGCATAGCGCGCGTGTGCAACTACCGTATCGCGACGCTGCCCCCTCCACCCGCTGTTTCTACGACGTGGTCGCCTCGGGTCGTTCCTGGTCGCAGGTCGTGAGCAGCCGCGCGAGGCTGGTGAGCTCGGGAATCTCCTCAGCCTGGTGGAGGAGCTCCTCCAGGAGCCGATCGTGCGTGGGGCGGGCGGCCAGCAGCACAGCACGACCCGCCGGCGTGAGCTCGGTGTAGATGCCACGCCGGTCGTCGGCGCACAGAATGCGGCCCACCAGCCCGCGCTGCTCCAGGCGATTCACCAGGCGCGTCGTCGCGCTGCTGGACAGAGCCGCCGCGCGAGCCACCTGCTGCATGCGCAAATGCCAGCCGTCCTGCTGACGACTCAGCGCATCGAGCACCGTGAACTCCACCACCGAGATCTGGTGGCTGGCCTGGAGTTCCTTCTCCAGGGACGTCTCGATGAAGCCGTGCAGGGCCGCCAAGCGCCGCCACCCCTGGGCGCGCACCTCCACCGCATCATCGGACAGCGCCATGACTCACCCCTTCGGCGTCGTTGAGCGTTGATCGAGTCGATCGTACTGGCCCCGCTCACCTCCGCCCGGGCGCAAGGAGGCCGGTGTCACTGCTCCTCGAAGGGGCCGACCGCGGCCCACGAGGCACTGATGTCGTCCTCGGAGAACCGATCCAGCAGCACAAACGCGTCGTGCGCCGGTGTGCCCGCCTCGGCGTAGTACGACAGCAGGCTGTGCCCCTGCGTGCCCTCCAGCCGCATCACCTGGTAACTCACCGACAGATCACCCACCAACGGATGATGAATCGACTTCGAACCGCGGCGGTAGCGATCGACGTCGTAGCGCTCCCACAGCCGCGCGAAATCGGGGCTCTTCACGAGCAGTTCCCCAACCAGGTCGCGCAGATCCTTCGCGTCCGGTTCGAGGGCCGCGAGCTGTCGCAGCCCCGAGACCAGCCCCGTGAGCTGTGCCTCCCAGTTCGCGTACAACCCGCGCGCTCCCGGATGCAGAAACGCGAACCGCACCACGTTGCGACGCGAGGCGGGGGTGTCCTCGATGCCGGGGAACATCCGCAACCCTCCCGGGTTCCACGCCAGCAGATCGCCGATCCGATTGGTGACGTAGGCCGGGAACGGACGCAACTGTTCCAGGAGAACCCTCACCCCCGGACCGACGTGCCGGTTCGAGCCGATGTTCTCCGCGCCGGTCGGTCGGTCGACGCCGGCGGCCAGGGCACGCAGGTGCGCGTGCTCGTCCTGGTCCACCCGCAGGGCGCGCACCAACGCATCGATCACGGCAGGGCTTGGATGGCGTTCGGTGCCACGCTCCAAGCGGATGTAGTAGTCGATGCTGATCCCGGCCAGCGTGGCCAACTCCTCACGACGCAGGCCCGGCGTCCGGCGCCTGCCCTCCCCGCGCGGCAATCCCGCCTCTTCGGGGGATAGTCGTTCGCGCCGCGACCGCAGGAACACGCCGAGTTCGGTGCTGGATCCGGGAGCGGGGGCCATAGGTCCATCATCACGGCGAGCGCGCCAACGTGCCAGGCAGTGGGACTGCCAGGAACGGCAGGCCCTGGTTCCGGATCGGCGCCGCCCCCAGATTCGTTTGTGCGTCACCGCAGCACTGCGGTCGCCGTTCCCCTGCCGAAGGATGCTGATGGTTTCCCGCGTCTTCCACCCCGCCGCCACCAACCGCTGGGCGGTTCTTGGCGTCATCTCTGCCGCCCAACTCATGGTGGTCCTCGACGGATCGGTGGTGAACATCGCCCTCCCCGACGCCCAGCTCGCACTAGGCATGTCGGACGCCACCCGGCAGTGGGTCGTCACCGCCTACGGGCTGACCTTCGGCGGCCTGCTGCTCGCCGGGGGACGCATCAGCGATCGCTGGGGACGTCGGCGCGCGTTCCTGGTCGGCCTCATCGGGTTCGCCCTCGCCTCCGGGCTGGGCGGGCTCGCGGTCACCCCCGCGATGCTGATCGCCGCCCGAGCCCTCCAGGGCGTGTTCGCCGCCGCTCTGGCCCCGTCGGTCTTGTCGCTCCTGACGCTCACCTTCCCCTCAGGGCCCGACCGGGCGACGGCGTTCGGCATCTTCAGCGCGGTCGCCGCAGGCGGGGGAGCGGTCGGGCTGCTCCTGGGTGGCCTCCTCACCCAGTGGGCATCCTGGCGCTGGACGCTGCTGGTGAACGTCCCGCTCGCCGCGATCGTGGCGCTCGCCGCGCTGGCCGCGATCCCCTCCCAGAAGCAGGACGCGCCACCCGGGGGACTGGACCTCCTCGGCGCGGCCTTGGCGACGGGGGCCGTGACGAGCCTGGTGTACGGGTTCAGCACCGCCGAGGTGTCTGGTTGGCTCGCCGAACCCACGCTGATCCTGTTCGGGTGTCCGCGATGGCGCTGGTGGCCTTCGTGACGCGGGAGGCGCGCGTCGCCCATCCCCTCCTGCCGCTGCACATCGTCACCGACCGCAGTCGCGGGGGTGCCTACCTGGCCATGGGGTTGTCCACCATGGCGATGTTTGGCCAGTTCCTGCTGCTGACCTACTACTTCCAAATCACGCTGGGCTACAGCCCACTCCAGGCGGGACTCGCGTTCCTCCCGCTCACCGCCAGCCTGGTCGTTGGCTCCACCCAGATCGGCGCTCGGCTGCTGCATCGCGCCCGACCCAGGCGCGTGATGGCGTCGGGCTACCTTCTGGCCGGTGTCGGCTTCGTGTGGGTGACCACGCTCACCGCCGATGCCTCCTACCTGCAGGTGCTGCCCGGCACCCTCCTGCTCGGGTTGGGAACCGGCACCGCTGGTGTCGCAGCCACCACCGTGGGCACCTCCGGGGTCACGCCCGGTGACGCCGGGATCGCCTCCGCGATGGTGAACACCTCCCAGCAGATCGGCGGCGCCATCGGTACCGCACTGCTGGCCAGCGTCGCCGCCAGCGTCACCGCGGGACTGCCCGCGTCCCCCGAGGCCACGATGCAGGGATACACCACGGCGTTCTGGGTGGCGGCCGCCTGCATGGTTCTCGCCGCCCTCACCAGCCTCTTCGTCCGCTCCTCGAGCCCCGTGACGACGACGGCGGCCACCCCGGCCACCGCCCACTGAAAACCCCGAAAGGACCCACCATGACCACCGTTCCCCGCTACACGCTCAACAACGGCGTGACCCTGCCCGTCATCGGGCTCGGTGTGTTCCAGACGCCGCCCGCCGAGACGACGTCCGCCGTCGACACCGCTCTGCGTCAGGGATATCGCCACATCGACACGGCGGCCGCCTACCTCAACGAACGCGAGGTAGGCGAGGGGCTGCGACGCTCCGAGACCCCGCGCGCGGAGGTCTTCGTCGAAACGAAGGTGTGGGTGTCGGACTACGGCACGAACGAGACCCTGCACGCCTTCGAGAAGGCCAGCGCGAAGCTCGGCCTCGACCAGATCGACCTGCTGATCCTGCACCAGCCCGCCGTGGGTATCTTCGAGCGCACCATCGCGGCCTACAAGGCGCTGGAGAAGCTGTACGCCGACGGACGCGTCCGCGCCATCGGCATCAGCAACTTCACCCCGACGTCGCTGCCGCGGCTCCTGGGCGCGGTCGACACGATTCCCGCGGTCAACCAGATCGAGGTGCATCCCTACTTCGCGCAGCGGGCCACCCAGGCCGCCAACGCGGCGGCCGGGATCCTCACCCAAGCGTGGTCGCCGATCGGGGGCATCACGTTCTACGGAGGGCTGTTCGGGGGCCCGAGTCGCAGCACGCTCAACGACCCGGTCCTTCGCGAGATCGCAGCAGCGCACGGCAAGACTCCCGCCCAGATCATGCTGCGCTGGCACATCCAGCAGGGACGCCAGGTGATCCCGAAGTCCACCAACCCTGCGCGGATCGCCGAGAACCTCGACGTGTTCGATGTCACCTTGCGTGAGGACGAACTTGCCCGGATCGACGCCCTCGACACCGGGACGGGTGGGGGCCCCGACCAGGACCAGCCCCAGCCGCAGTTCCTGCAGTTCCAGATCCCCGAGGCCTGAGTTGGTGGCGCCCGCGGTTGCCGCCTACCTCGGGCGCCGGTGACTCACAACCCGGCGCCGATCCTCTCGGCGAACTCCACCAGGCGGTTGGAGAAGCCCCACTCGTTGTCGTACCAGCCGTGCACCTTGACCTGGCGCCCCACCGCCATGGTGAGCGGGGCGTCGAAGATGGTCGAGTACGGGTTCCCGACGATGTCGGCGGAGACGAGGGGAGCCTCCGAGTACTGCAGGTAGTGCTGCAGTCGCGGGCTCTGGGACGCCTCGCGGAAGGCCGTGTTCACGGCCGCGACGTCCGCGGGGCGTTCCAGCAGCTCGGTGAGGTCGGTGATGGATCCCACGGGAACCGGCACCCGCAGGGCGGCCCCGGTCAGGCGTCCCTCCAACTCCGGCAGCACCTTCCCGATGGCGGCGGCCGCCCCCGAGGAGGCCGGGATCGTCGACACCGCGGCCGCGCGAGCCCGGCGGAGATCGGAGTGCGGGGCGTCGTGGAGGCGCTGGTCGCTGGTGTAGGCGTGCACCGTCGTCATGAGGCCCGACTCGATGCCGAACCGCTCGTGGAGCACGGCGGCCAGCGGGGCGAGCGAGTTGGTCGTGCACGAACCGTTGGAGAAGACGTCGTCGGTCGACGGGTCGAGCGTGTCGTCGTTCACGCCGAGGACGAACGTGGGCACGTCCCCCTTGGCGGGCGCCGAGATGATCACCTTCTTGGCTCCGCCGCGCAGGTGGGCCGAGGCCGATGCGCGGTCGGTGAACCGCCCGGTCGACTCGATCACGACGTCGACGCCCAGGTCGCCCCAGCGGATGGCGGCCGGATCGCGCTCGCCGAGGACCGCGATGCGGTGCCCGGCCACCGCCAAGGCGTCGGGTTCGATGGCGACTCCTTCGAGGTGGCCCGCGAGGGAATCCCACTCCAGCAGCGTGCCGAGCGTGGTGGAGTTGGCGAGGTCGTTGACCGCCACCACCTCGACGTCTGCGTTGTTCTTCAGTGCGGCGCGCAGGAAGGTGCGCCCGATGCGTCCGAATCCGTTGATCCCGATGCGTGTGGTCACGATGTGTCTCCTTGGTGAGGTTGGTTACTGGTGGGGAGCGGCGGCGTGCAGGAGCGCGAGTGCTCCGGCACGGGCCTCGTCGAAGGGGGCGGGATCCTGCTGCGCCATGGCGAGTACATAGCCGCCCTGCAGGACGGCCATGAGGGTGTGGGCCAGTTGGTCCGGATCGAGGTCGGCGCGTAGCTCACCGGCGGCGATAGCTTCGGCGATCGCGCGCGCCCAGCGCGTGTGCATCTGGGTGAATGCGGAACTGACCACCGTCAGGAGTTCAGGATCCTCCCGGACCTGCGGGTCCTGGGTCATGCGACCGATCTTGCAGCCACGCAGCGCATCGCGCGGACGCATCAGGTGACTCTCGATCCGTGCGAGTGGCGTCGCGGTGCCCTCGAGCTCGGAGAACGCCATGACGTCGGCCGCGTTGTGCTGCAGCGCCGCGAGCGCGAGATCCCGCTTGGAGGCGAAGTGGTGGTACTGGCTGCCCTGACCGACACCGGAGCGCTCGCGTACCTCGCGCGGGCTCGTGGCGGCGTACCCGCGCTCCCACAACAGTTCGCTCATCGTCTCCACGAGGACGTCGCGTGTGTTCATACCTGCACTATACCTACCTGTAGGTACAAACCGAGGCGCGCCCGGAGTCTCCTCGTGGGCCCCCGATGGGGGTCTCGCTGCGTGCGTCGGATCGTGGGACGCGTCACGCGGTGCGCGGAATCGCCTTAGAATCTGCGTATGCATGAAGGTACGAAGCATTGCACGTTTGATCCGGAGAGCCAGTACGTCGATCTCGCGGCCGAGGTGTTCACGCTGCTCTCGGACGCCACGCGGATCAGGATCATCCTCGCGCTGCGCGGCGGAGAACTCCCGGTGAATGCGCTGGCCGAGCGGGTCGGCAAGTCGCCCACCGTCGTCTCGCAGCACCTGGCGAAGCTCCGCTGGGGCAAGGTCGTCAGCGCTCGTCAGGAGGGCACCCGCATGTACTACAGCCTGATCGACGACCACGCCCGCCAGCTCGTCACGCACGCGGTCTTCCACGCGGGCCGGGTCGTCGGTGACGCACTGCCGACCCACCAGCTGGGTGAGCAGGGCCTCCCTGTCGCTCCGGACGGGGAGGAGCCGGCCTCGTGAGCCTCGCGACCACGCCGGACAGCGCCATCGAACCGGCGCCGGGACGCGACCTCTGGGCCCGGATCGACCGTGGCGACCTGGTGCGCACCTCCTTCGTGGCCGTCTGCGCGGTGTTGGTTGCGGTTGGGATGACGTGGCCCTGGCCTCAGATCCCCCTCATCGCCGTGGTTGGGCTTGCGGTCGGCTGCTGGCCCATCCTGACCGAGGCTTGGGGCGATCTGCGCGCACGCAGGATGAGCATGGAACTGTCCATGCTGATCGCGATTGTCGCGGCGGCAGCCATCGGGGAATGGGTGACGTCGCTGGTCATCACGGCCTTCGTCCTGGCGGCGGAGATCCTGGAGGATCTGTCGATGGACCGGGGCCGCGACGCCCTCACTGACCTGATGGCCTTCCTGCCTGAGACGGTGTCGCTGCGCAGCGGGGGTGACGTGCTCACGGTGCCGCTCGGCGAGGTCGAGCCCGGGCAGGTCGTCGTGGTGGCCCCCGGTGGCCGGATTCCCGTCGACGGGGTCGTCGTGGCGGGGCGATCCACCGCCGACCAATCGCGCATCACCGGCGAGTCGTTGCCGGTCGAGATCGGCATCGGCGCCGACGTCTTCGCCGGCTCCATCAACCAAGTCGGTGCGCTCGAGGTGCGCGCCGAGCGCGTCGGGGCGGACTCCTCCTACGGGCGGATCGTCGAGGCGGTCGGCCTGGCGCAGTCCTCGCAACCCCCGGTCCAGCGCCTGGCGGACCGCCTCGCCGCCTGGCTGGTCTACCTCGCGCTCGGCGGGGCTGTCCTCACCTACCTGATCACGCGTGACCTCACGGCAACCATCTCGGTCGTGGTCGTCGCCGGAGCGTGCGGCATCGCGGCCGGAACGCCCTTGGCCGTGCTGGCCGCCATCGCCCGCATTGCCCGGACGGGGGCGTTCGTCAAGGACGGCGCCCATCTGGAAGCGTTGTCCACCATCAATGTCGTCGTCTTCGACAAGACTGGAACCCTCACCACCGGCGTCCCCGCAGTCGTCGACGTCCGCGTCGGTGATGGGGTGTCCGCCCGCGATCTGTTGACGATGGCGGCAGGCGTCGAGTTCTATTCCGAGCATCCGCTCGGGCAAGCCATCGTCGCCCACGCCAAAGAGGCGGGCCTGCCGATTGACCCTCCAGAGGACTTCGTCTACCAACCCGGACGCGGCGTGACCGCCACCGTGGCGGGTCGGTCGATCGCCGCGGGCAGCGGCAGGCTGGTTCCCGATGCCCCCCTCGCCCTGGATGGACAGGGAACCGCCACCGCGGTCCACCTCTCCTGCGAGGGGCGCTACGCGGGGACGATCCTGCTCGCCGACGCGGTCCGGCCCACGGCGCGTGCGGCCGTCGCCGCCCTGAGGCGACGCGGGCTGCGCACGTTGATGATCACGGGGGACCAGCAATCCACCGCGGAGGCCGTGGCTGCCGAGCTGGGGATCGATGACGTGCGCGCAGGCCTGCTCCCGGAGGACAAACTCGCCGTGATCGACGCCGAGCGTGCGGCGGGGCATCGGCTCGCGATGGTGGGTGACGGCGTCAATGATGCCCCCGCGCTGGCCCGGGCCGATGTGGGCATCGCCATGGGCAGCGGCACAGACATCGCGCGAGAGAGCGCCGATGTCGTCTTGATCAGCTCCGACCTCAGCGACCTCGTCGCGACCATCCACGTGGCCCGCCGGGCCCGGCGCATCGTCATGGCCAACTTCGTCGGCACGATCGCCGTCGATCTGGGCGGCATGGCGCTCGCTGCGGCGGGTCTGCTCAGCCCGGTACTGGCCGCGTTCGTGCATGTCGGGAGCGAGACCGCCTTCATCCTCAACTCCGCACGCCTCATCCCCGGTAGGCCCGCCCGAGGGTGAATCCGGCGCCCGGTCCACCTGAGGCGGCGTGAGCCTGCGGCCCGCCGTGGCTCATTGAGGGGTGTCGGCTTGGCGGTGGGGGAGACCCACGACGATCAGGTGAAGGGCGAACCACACCTCGAACGCGAAGACGGGTGCGGCGGCGGCCCCGGCCAGCGTGCCGTTGAGCGGGATCACCGACCACAGTTGAGCCAGGTTGCTGATCAGAACGACGACTCCGCCGAGGGCGCCCAGGAGGGCCAGCGCGCGGGGCGTCGCGCGAGAATCCCACAACAGCCACGCCACCACGACGGTGTTCACGCTGATGACCAGCCCCTGTCCCAGGAGGAAGGAGGCGGTGTGCATCTCGCGCGCCGCCTCGGCGAAGCCGTTGCCCGAGGGAAGCCACGTCGAGGCGAGCAGGGGGAGCGCGCCGGCGAGGATCACCGCCGCCTCGACGGCACGCAGCAGCGCGAAAGTGGCCCCGCGTACGGGCCCCGCGGCGCGTAGCAGCCACCCCACCAGCACGCCGGTGGCGACGCAGCCGAAGGCGAGCATGAGTTCGAGCGTCACGCCGGCGGGGACGGCTCCTGCGCCATAGGCCAGTACTGCCGTCACCGCCGTCACGTGGGTGACGAGATAGGCGATGCCGGCGACACGGGCTTGCACCCGAGGTGAAGAGGGCATGATCGGCTCCTTGGTATACGGTGTAAACGAACGTGGTCGATGGTAGGTGTACGGTGTAGACATGTCAACGACCGCACCTCGTCCACGGTTGGACCGTCCGGGCATCGTGGCGGCCGCGATTGCGCTCGCCGACGAGCACGGCCTTGAGGCGGCGAGCATGCGTAAGGTCGCCGAACGTCTGGACGTCACCCCCATGGCCCTCTACAAGCACGTCGAGAACCGGTCGGAACTCATCGACGAGATGCTGGATCATCTGCTGGCGGCGCTGCCCGAGGGCATGGACCAGGAAGGCTGGCGCTCCAACGTGCGAGCCCGCGTCCTGGCATGCCGCGCCATCCTGGTCGCCCACCCGTGGATGCGGGAGGCGATCGAGACCCGGCCGCTGGCCACCCCCCAGGCGCTGGCACACATGGACGCACTGATGGCGGCGATGTTCGACGGGGGGCTCTCGGCGGACCTCGTCCACCACGCCATGCACGCGCTCAGCACCCGCATGTGGGGGTTCACCCGCGATGCCATGCCCACGCCGTCCGTTCCGGAGGATCCCCACGAGCGGGAACGCGTCGTGGCGGCCTTCACGGCGTCCTACCCGTCAATCATGCGGATGGCGACCTATGCCCCTCACGCTGCGGCGGGGTGCGACGAGGACGCCGAGTTCGGCTTCGCCCTGGACCTCATCCTCGCCGGGGTCTACCAACTGCACCAAGGCGGGTGGCGGTGACCTGCTCGTGAGTCGCACGCGGGGGCCTGGCCAGCTCCCGCGTCGCGACGTACCGTTGCGAAGAAGCGACCGGGCGTGCTCACGTCACGCCGTGGTCTCTCGTGACGGTCGTGGCGACCACGACGTCAGACGATGCACGCACCCCCCACCGAAGGAGAGCATCGAATGAGTGAGAAGCAACGACTGACTGGCCAGCGGGTCCTCGTGATCGGTGGAGCCCGGGATCTCGGGCTGGCCGTGGCGACCGCGGTCGCCGAGGCTGGAGCGACGGTGATCGTGGCCGCGCGCGACCCGGAACGGGCCCGATCTGCCGCGGCAGGGATCCCCGGCGCCTCCGCAGTGGGCCTGGACATCACCGACGAGGCGTCCACGACGCGTGCCCTCGACGCCGTCGGACACGTCGATCACATCGTCGCGACCGCGTCGGCCCATCACAATGTCCCGGTCACCGAGTACACCCGCGACGGTGTCGAAGCCGCCTTTGACGCCAGGGTGATCGGGCCCCTGCTCCTGGCCAAGCACGCCGCACGCGTTCTGCCGCCCACGGGTTCGCTGCTGCTGTTCTCCGGTGTTGCGGCCTGGACGCCGTCGCCGGACTACACGATCATGGGCATCACCAATGGGGCGGTCGCCTTCACCGCCCTGCAACTGGCCCGCGAGCTGGCGCCGATCCGCGTCAATGCCCTCTCGCCGGGGGTGATCGACTCTGGCAGCTGGGATGGCCTGGACGACAAGCAAGCCTTCCTCGACGGTGCCGCCGCGAGCACGCTCGTCGGACGCTACGGCCAGTCACAGGACATCACCGACGCGGTCATCTGGCTCCTGGGAGCGGGCTTCGTCACCGGGGAGACCCTGCACGTCGAGGGTGGAGCGCGATTCGCATGAGCGGCACAGCGAACACCTACGCGGTGAGCGGACGCACCGTGCTCGTCACGGGGGCCGGGTCCGGCATGGGGCGGGAGATCGCCCGGGGCTTCCTCGCCAATGGGGCCAATGTCGTCGCCGCTGGGCGCAGGCTGGCCCCGCTGGAGGAGACCATCGAGCGCTTCGGCAGCGATCGAGCGCTGGCAGTGAGCGTCGACGTCTCCGACCGGGGCAGTGTCGAGCGGTTGGTGGCCCAGACGGTGGCGGCCTTCGGCGGCCTCGACGTCGTCGTGAGTAACGCCGCGATCTATGTCGGCGGGGATCTCGCCGGGCTGGAGGAGGACGACTGGCACTCGCAGTTCGCGATCAATGTGGACGGGCTCTATCACCTTGTCGTGGCCGCCTCTGACCACCTGATCGCCTCGGGTGGCAACGTGGTGGCCGTCTCCTCGGTCTCCGGGGCCGCGGGGGACTGGGGCCAGGCCGGCTACAACGCCACCAAGCACGCCGTCAACGGGCTGGTCCGCTCCCTCGCCCTGGACTACGGCGGCCGGGGCGTCCGCCTCAATGCCGTTGCCCCCGCGTTCACTCTCACGGAGATGACCGCGGGAATGTGGGACGGCGGGGCGGATCTGACGCCCTTCCTGAACCGGATTGCGTTGGGGCGTCCTGGGCGGCCCGGCGACGTGGTGGGCGCTGTCTTGTTCCTCGCGAGCCCGGACGCCTCCTACATCACGGGCGCCGTGCTGACGGTCGACGGCGGGACGAGTGCCTCCACAGGGCAACCGCACCTCTGAGCGCGGCGGTGCGCTGCGGTGCCCCGCGGGGCACCGAGGCCCTAACATCGGCCTCGGCGCCCCGGCGAGCGGCCGCGCTGGAAGGGAGACACCTCGCATGCGGATCTGGTCGCTCCACCCCCGTCACCTGGACGCGAAGGGCCTGGTCGCGTGCTGGCGCGAGACCCTCCTGGCCCAAGCGGTCCTGGCAGGCCGGACCCGTGGTTACACCCGCCATCCCCAGTTGACCCGCTTCCGTGCCGAGGTCGATCCGATCTCCGCCATCGGCGCCTACCTGGGCGGTCTCGCCGACGAGGCCACCGCACGCGGGTACCGCTTCGACCGCTCCCGCATCGACCGGGACCACGCCGCGGCACCCGCTCTCCTGGTCACTGACGGCCAACTCGCCTACGAGTGGAGCCACCTCTTGGCCAAGCTCACGCAACGCAGCCCGGAGGATGCCGCCCGCTGGCGAGACGCCGATCCCTCCCCGCACCCCCTGTTCCGCGTGGTAGCCGGCACCATCGAGCCGTGGGAACGCCCCTGAAAGCCGGGTGACCCGACCGACGACGGCAGTGCGCAGGGACGGCCCCCTGGTCCTGCCCCGGCGACCGGGAAGGGGGGACTGCTGGTACCTGGAACGGCAGGCACTCCCGCACCCGGAACCCGCGTCGTTCAATGAACCCCATGAAAGCAACCTTCCTGTACGGCGCTGGGGACGTTCGTGTGGAGTCCGCCCCCGACCCGACGATCCTCGAACCCACCGACGCGATCGTGCGTGTCGTCCGCGCCTGCGTGTGCGGCTCCGATCTACACCCGTACCACTCGCAGCCCGCCGGCGAGCAGGGAATCCGGATGGGGCACGAGCTCATCGGTGTCGTAGAGGAGACAGGTCGGGAGGTGAGGTCCGTGCGGAAGGGCGACTTCGTCATCGCCCCCTTCGCCTTCCAGGACAACACGTGCGTCTACTGCCGCGAAGGACTTCAGACCTCGTGCCTGCACGGCGGCTGGTACGGCACGCCCGAGGTGCCGGGGCTGCAGGCGGAGTACGCGCGGATCCCGCTCGCCGACGGGTCGCTGGTGACGGTTCCCGACGTGGACCCGGACGCGGTCCCCGAGTCGCTGCTGCGATCCCTGCTCACTCTCTCCGACGTGTACCTGACCGGCTACCACGCGGCCCACGCGGGCCTGGTCACGTCGGGGAGCACCGTCACGGTGATCGGCGATGGGGCGGTCGGCCTCTCCGCCGTCTTGGCGGCCTCACAGCTCGGGGCGGAACGCATCATCTTGATGGGACGCCACGACTCGCGTCTCGCCCTGGGGCGGGCGTGGGGGGCGACCGACCTCGTGCGGGAACGTGGCGCCGAGGGGATCGCCGCCGTGAAGGATCTCACCGGCGGGGAAGGAACCCCCATCGTGCTGGAGGCGGTCGGGCTCCTCCCGGCCTACGAGCAGGCCTTCGGGATCGTCCGACCGGGCGGCATCATCTCCCGGGTGGGAGTCCCGCAGTACGAGGATGCCCCCGTCGGGTTCGGGTCGCTGTTCGGCAAGAACGCCCGACTGGCAGGCGGCCCCGCCCCCGTGCGCGCCTACATCGACGCGGCGCTCCCCACCGTGCTGGCGGGAACCATCGATCCCGGACAGGTGTTCGACCAGTCCGTGCCCCTCGACGACATCGCCGCCGGGTACGCTGCCATGAACGACCGGACGGCCCTCAAGGTCATCGTCGCCCCCTGACCGGTCGGCGTGACCGCCACCCCCGACCCGCTTCTTTGACGCGGGCGAGTTCCACCCCGCCACCACAACCACCCCAGGAGACCTCTCATGGACTACACCCGACTTGGCACCTCCGGACTCATCGTCAGCCGCATCGCGCTGGGCTGCATGAGTTTTGCCACCGGCCGCCAACGCGGCTGGACGCTCGACGCGGACGCCGCCGAGCCCCTGTTCCGGCAGGCGGTCGAGAGCGGTATCACGCTGTGGGACACCGCCAACGTCTACGGCCACGGGAGCAGCGAGGAGATCACCGGAGCGGCGATCACCCGCTACACCCGCCGCGAGGATGTCGTCTTGGCCACCAAGCTCTTCGCGCCCATGGGAGAGGGGCCCGGCGGGCACGGCCTGTCGCGGCGGGCGATCTTCGAGCAGGTCGACGCCTCGCTGAAGCGCCTGGGCACCGACTACATCGACCTGTATCAGATCCACCGGTTCGACCCCGCCACCCCGGTCGAGGAGACCATGGAGGCGCTGCATGACGTGGTCAAGTCCGGCCGCGTCCGCTACCTGGGCGCCTCGTCGATGTGGGCCTGGCAGTTCTCGAAAATGCAGTACACCGCCCGCGTGCACGGCTGGACACGGTTCATCTCCATGCAGTCCCAGTACAACCTGGTCGCGCGCGAGGAGGAACGGGAGATGTACCCGTTGCTGGCGGATCAGGGAGTCGGTGCCATTCCCTGGTCGCCCCTGGCGGGCGGGCTCACGACCCGGCCTTGGGGCGAGGTCTCGACGACGCGCGGCCAGTCCAACCCCACCACCGACAGTTCCGGAACCCCGCTGTGGCACGCCACCGACGAGGGCACCGTCGACGCGGTGGAACGGATCGCCGCCGCGCGCGGCATCCCGATGGCCCAGGTGTCCCTGGCGTGGGTGCTACGCCAACCGGTGGTCTCAGCCCCCATCGTCGGTGCCACCGCTGCGCACCACCTGTCCGACGCGGTCGCCGCGCTGGATGTGACGCTCACCGACGACGAAGTCGCCGCCCTCGAGGAGCACTACACCCCACGCAAGCCGACCTACTACGGCTCCCGGAACGGATACTGACATGCGAACGCTGGGACGCAGGATCCGCCCCGACCGTCGTCTACGGTGACGTCATGGCGGATCTACGAGCCGATGTGCGGGAGTTCCTCAGCTCGCGCCGCGCGCGGCTGACCCCTGAGCAAGCCGGCCTGCCGGCGTACGGCGGGAACCGGCGCGTGCCGGGACTGCGTCGCGAGGAGGTCGCCATGCTTGCCGGAGTCTCGGTGGACTACTACGTTCGGCTGGAACGCGGCGACCTGCGCGGTGCCTCCGAACGAGTGCTGGACGCGTTGGCGACCACCTTGCGGCTCGACGACGCCGAGCGGGAGTACCTCTTCGACCTGGCCAAAGCGGCCGGGCCGTCGACGCGGAGACGTCACAACCCCGGCACCGACGCCGTGCGCGCGCCGGTGCGGCAGGTGCTGGACGCCCTCACCGACGCCCCCGCCTGGGTGCGTAACGGCCGTCACGACATCCTCGCGGCGAACCCGCTCGGGCGGGCGCTCTACGCACCCGTCTTCGACGACCCGCATCGGCCGGTGAACACGACCCGGTTCACCTATCTCAACCCGGCGGCCCGCACGTTCTGGCGCGACTACGACCGCATCGCCCACGATGCGGCGTCCATGCTTCGGCTCGAAGCGGGACGCAACCCGCACGACCCGGACCTGATCCGGCTCATCGGCGAGCTTTCCACGCGCAGCGAGCTGTTCCGCCAGCGCTGGGCGTCCCAGGATGTCGTCTTCCACCGCAGTGGCACCAAGCGGCTTCATCATCCGGTGGTGGGGGACCTGGACCTCAACTACGAATCGATGGAACTGCCCAGCGAGCCGGGTCTGGTCCTCAACGTCTACACCGCCCCCGTGGGTTCACCTTCGTCGGACGGGCTGCGCGTGCTCGCCTCGTGGGTGGCCACGCAGGCCGAGCGCCGCACGGCGTCGACGACCGACACCCGGGAGGGCTAGTCGTGGCCCGGCGGCGTGGCTCAGGGGATGATGGCGCGCCCGTTGACCAGGCCTTCGACGGCGAGCACGTACGCGGTAGCGACGCGCTCGTCGCTGATCGGCTCGTGGCCGGGGAAGCTGGCGAAGTGCTGCGGTGAGTTGGCCAAGACGTCCGGCGAGACGGCATTGATCCGGATGCCGCGGGGAGCTTCCGCGGCAGCGGTGACGACGAAGGACTCCAGCGCACCGTTGGCGGCAGCGGCCGCCGCACCGGCCGCGATCGGGTCGCGGGCCAGGACTCCTGTGGTCACGGTGATCGAGCCGCGCTCGGAGACGTGCTTCAGGGCCGCCTGGACTGCGCCGATCTGCCCCAGGGTCTTGGAGGCCAGCCCCAGCAGGAAGTCGGCACGGGTGAGGTCCTCCAGCGGTTTGAAGGGCGCTGATCCGATGACGAGAATCTTCATGGCGTCCTTATCTCAGAAGCCGCTCCCGGAACGCGCGACGCCCCGCCCGCGGGAGCCGTCGGGCGGGGCGTGGCGGAAGGATCAGGAGGCGGTGACCCGGGTCGCGAACGCGATCAACTCGTGGGCCACATCGTCTCGGATGTCAGGCTCGTTGTGCACCTCATGCCGGTATCCGGGGTAGACGCGGACGCGCACGTCACCGTGTCCGCTCTCGACCAGCTTGTTGCCGACGTGGTAGGCCCCTTCGCCGAAGTTGGCGACGGGGTCGGCGTCCCCGGCGAGGATGAGGACCGGCAGATCTGGGCGGACGGCCGCGTACCAGGCGTCGGCGTTGGCCGTGTCGTAGAGGTCCGCGAAGCCCTGCAGGAAGCGGGTCGACATGGGGGCGCCGAAGTTGTTGAACGGGTCGAGGGAGTGGTCCCGCACGACGCCGGGGTCGGTGGCGATCCAGTCGGTCGGCCCGGCGTCCTCGCCATAGCGGGTCGTGAACCCGGTGAACAGGTCTCCGACATAGCGGTCGGGGGCAGGACCCTCACGGTCGGGCTCCGCGGCGAGTGCGGCCCGGTCGATCTGGTGCTCGAAGCCTTCCATCTGGGCGGCGATGCCACCCAGGGCCAGTCCGGCGAGGTTGTCGCCGAGGGCCGCGGCCAGTGGTCGCGCGATCATCGAGCCCCAGGAGTGGCCGAAGACGACGGCGGGCAGTTCCGGGAAGCGCTCCTTGGCGAGGCCGTGCAGGGTGCGTTCGTCCTCGACGACGACCGTGTCGGCATGGTCGCCCGCGTCGGCCCAGATACCGCTGGTCATGGCCGTCTTGCCGTGGCCCGCGTGGTCGCCGGCAACGACGACGAACCCGGCGTCGAGGAAGGCTGAGATCAGGCGCAGATAGCGGCGGGAATGCTCGCCCAGACCGTGGATCACGTGCACGATCCCTCGGGGCGGCAGTGTCGGGGTGTAGATCCAGCCAAAGATCGTGTCCCGGCCGTTCGCCGAGGGGAATTCCACTTCATACAGGGCCACGAGGCGCTCCTTTGCGTAGTCGTCACTCTCATAGTTGAGATTTCTATTCACGATAGCTGCGGCCCCACCGGTCACCGCGCTGTGCCGACGGTTGCACCCTGCACAAGCGTGCGTTCGCGGGTTGGTCGCTAGCACGAACGCTCGAGCCGTGGGCGTCGGACAGGCCGCCCAGCAGCGGCGCGAGAGTGCCACTGAGGCACACCTTCCGACCCGGCCCGCGGGGGCGCCCGCACCGGAATCGTGCCAATCTGGTGCCATGGACGCACCCCTCGACCAGCCGGACCGCGGCACCTTGGCCCATCGCCGGTGGTCGTTGCGCATGCAACAGCCGCTGGCCACGACGACCGTGATCGACCGGGTCTTCTTCGTCGTCGGCACGGTGTCGGCGGTCTTCCTGGCGGTGCTGGGGTCCATCCTGGGGCTGCAGCGTCCCTGGGCGATCGTGATGCTGATCCCGGTGTGGGCGGTGCTCGCCTACCTGGCGCTGCCGCGCCTGCATCGCATGCTGTCGGACTTCTACGTTCCCGACTATTTCTTCGGTCGGACCCGCACCACCGATGGGCTGCTGGGGGACCCGGTCAACCTCGCCGTCGACGGCGAAGCGGAGCAACTCGACGCTGTGATGCGCCGGGCCGGGTGGCATCGCGCCGATGAGATCACGGTCGCCTCGAGCTGGGGGATCGTGATGTCGACGCTGCTGCGGCGCAGTTACCCCACCGCGCCCGTCTCCACGCTGACGTTGTTCGGCCGTCGACAGGACGTCGCCTACCAGCAGGAGGTGGAGAACAACCCCAAGCAGCGCCACCACGTCCGGTTCTGGCACACACCGCCGGACTGGCTGCTGCCCGGCGGCCGCCACATCGACTGGCTGGGCGCGGGCACCTACGACACCAACGTGGGATTGTCCCTGTTCACCTTGCAGGTCACCCACCGCATCGATGAGAACACCGACATCGAACGCGACTACGTCGTCAGCAGCGTGCGGGAAGCCAGCCCGGAGGTGAGGGTGGAGGACCTGCCGCACTTCACGACCGGCTATCACTCCCGCAACGGGGGCGGCGATCAGTTCATCACCGACGGCAACCTCCCCATCCTGCACCTGGAGGACATCGACGCCACCGCGCACGACCTGCCCGACGACGTCTCGGCCAACCTGCCTCCCGTCGAGGGGCCGAGCGCACCGCAGGAGGTGCTGCGCCGGGCACCGATCTCCATCGTCTTGGCCGCTGTCCTCAGCCTGGCCACGACGGCCATCTCCTCGCTGTGGGTGGTGCTGAACCCGCAGCAGTACCTCGGGCTCACCGGCGATGAGGACCCGGTGCCCTGGGTGGCTGTGATCGTGATCCTGGTCGTGCTGTTCCTGATCGAGGCCCTGGTCGTGTGGGGGGTGTTGCGGGGCGGGAGACGTTCCCGGTTCGTGCTCATGCTGCTGCTCTCTGGGGGTGTCGTGCTGTCCGCGCTCGACTACATCTCCGGCGCCGAGCGACTCGGCTTCAACGGAACTCTCCTGGGCGCCACGCTGCAGTGCCTCGCGTTGATCGCGCTCACCTCGGCCTCCTCCGCCTCGTGGGTACGTCGCGCGGCCGATCCCGGTGTCCTCCTCCCCACGCGGGGTCAGACCCCCTAGGGTGCCGGGGCTCGTGTCCGCGCCCGCCGCGACAGGCGGGCCGTCGGCGGATTACGAGGCCAGGGCCGAACGGACCGCGCGGGCCGCCTCGGAGCCGCCCTGCCCGCTGGAGACGACTCGCCCGTTGGCAAGGACCAGGTAGGCGTCGGCGTGGTCGAGCGCGAACCCCACGTGCTGTTCCACCATGAGGACCGACATGCGCCGCTCGCTGACCGTGGCGGCGATGGCCGCTTGAATCTCGGCCGCCACCGATGGGCGCAGGCCTTCGGTCGGCTCGTCGAGAACCAGCAGCGCTGGGCCGGTGATCAAGGCCCGGGCGATCGCCAACTGCTGTCGTTGACCGCTCGACAGTAATCCCGCACGGCGCCCCAGCAGCCCCGGAAGGGCGGGGAACAGGTCGAGCGACTCGCCGAGGCGGCGAGCACCGGCAGCGCCGTAGCGGTCCGCCACGAGTCTCAGGTTCTCCCGCGCGGTGAGGAGGCCGAACGACTGCTGCCCCTGGGGGACGTACGCCATCCCGCGGCGGATGCGCTGGTGGGTGCGCATCCGGGTCAGTTCGGTGCCCTCGAAGGTGATGGTGCCACCGCGCAGCGGCAACAGCCCCAGCACGGCCCGGAGCAGGGTGGTCTTCCCGGCGCCGTTGCGGCCCAGAACGGCCATCATCGCGCCCGTGGGCACGGTCAAGGACACGTCGTGGACGACCGAGACCCGCCCGTATCCGGTGGTGACGCGGTCGCAGGTGAGCATCGTCAGGCCCACCGGCGCTGATGGGTGGTGGCGCCCCCGGCCACGGACGCAGCGGGCGGCATGGCTGGCACCGCTGAGACTCCGGCGAGTGCCTGTGTTGTCACGGTGCCATTTCCCTTCACCGGGGGTGGTCGGTTCGGGGATCCGCGAAGGGCCCCGTTGGTTCGATGGTCTCGATCCTTGGCGGGGCCCGTGTCATTCGTGTAACCGGGACGTTGCGATCCTGGCAAGTAATGTGAATCGGATGCGGCTATCTGGTCACGGCGTTGTTTCCCGGCGCGACGTTTCGCCGGCGATGACCGTCCTGGGCGAGACCGTCGTCAGTCGTGCCAAGGCTGGTCTGGGGCGCGCTTGACCCGCACGGTGGACGCCGGGGCGTCCGAGGCACTCAGGAGAGCGCTGCCTTCACCTTCGCGGCGACGACCTTGCCTTCGGCCCGACCCGCAGTGCGCGCATTCACCGCCTTGATGACGGCTCCCATCTGACGCATCGTGGGCTTCTCGCCGGACGCCTGCTCGGCGGAGGAGACCTCCTCGGTGACGATCGCATCTAGTTCTTCGTCGCTCAGCATGGCCGGAAGGTAGGCCGACAGCACCTCGATCTCGGCGAGCTCCTTGGCGGCCAGCTCGGGGCGGCCGCCCTCGGTGTAGGCCTGGGCGGAGTCCTTGCGGGAACGCACCTCGCGCTGCAGCACGGCGATCTCGTCGGCCTCGCTCAGCTCACGGGCCTGCTTGCCGGCGACCTTCTCGTTCTTGAGCGCGCCGATCCCCATGCGCAAGGTCGTGGTCAGCACGGTGTCGCGCGCCTTCATGGCCGTGATCATGTCCTGGTGCAGGCGATCCTCGAGAGTTCCCATCGGATGTTCGTCCTTTCGTCGTGCTCATTCTCCCACGCGACGGCCGGGAGGCGAGACGCAGAGGGTGCACAGCAGGCTCGACGGCCTAGGCTTGCCGCACCAGCGCGAAGGAGCAGCATGAGCGAGTACCGCATCGAAACCCTGGCCGTCCACGCGGGCCAGGAGATGCCCGATCCTGCGACGAACGCGCGGGCGGTCCCGATCTACCAGACCACCAGCTACGTCTTCGACGACACCCAGCACGCGGCCGACCTGTTCGCGCTGCGGCGTCCCGGCAACATCTACAGCCGAATCATGAATCCCACCCAGAACGTGCTGGAGCAGCGGATCACCGCACTGGAGGGCGGTCTGGCCTCCTTGGCGACCGCGTCGGGGGCGGCCGCCATCACCTACGCGGTACTCAACCTCGCGGGGACCGGCGACAACATCGCCGCCAGCGCGAAGCTGTACGGCGGAACCTACGCGTTGTTCGCGCACACCTTGCCCCAGTTCGGCATCGAGACCCGCTTCGTGGATCCCGACCATCCCGAAGAGCTGGCGGCCCACGTCGACGCCCGTACCAAGCTGGTCTTTGCCGAGTCGATCGGCAACCCGGCCCTCAACGTCTTGGACGTACCCGCGTGGGCGGACGCCGCGCACGCCCTGGGGCTGCCGCTGATCCTGGACAACACGGTGTCCACGCCCTACCTGGAGCGGATCTTCGACCTGGGCGCCGACATCGCCGTGCACTCGGCCACCAAGTACCTGGCGGGCAACGGCACCGTGATGGGCGGTCTGATCGTGGACGCCGGCCGCTTCGACTGGACGGCTCACCCCGAGCGGTTCGCGAACCTGACCGGGCCCGATCACGCCTACCACGAGACGGTGTGGACCGAGGCCGCCGGGGCGGCCGCCTACATCATGCGGGCGCGCACGGTCATGCTGCGCAACACCGGCGCCGCGCTCGCGCCGATGAACGCGTTCCAGATCCTGCTGGGAACCGAGACGCTCCACCTGCGGATGGACCGCCACAGCAGCAACGCCCTCGCCGTGGCGTCCTATCTCGCCGCCGACGACCGCGTGGCGTGGGTGCAGTACCCGGGCCTGCCGCAGGACCCTT
>RRZT011008342.1_pt1 | contig 25161 bp, 33 predicted proteins | sample 2165551 | NCBI WGS metagenome assembly RRZT01 (sample SAMN10456910, study PRJNA506462) | wastewater metagenome | biome: wastewater; feature: sludge; material: wastewater sludge; isolation source: wastewater sludge with Escherichia coli K12::gfp cells carrying plasmid... | place: USA: Moscow, Idaho... | reverse complement strand
TCACCTGGTCGGTCGTCCCGCCTGGAAGAAGTGGGCAAAGTACCACCGCCGGAGTGCGGTGGAGTCGGCGATGCACCGCTGGAAGTGGGTGACAGGGGAACGTGCGCTGTCGCGCACGCTGAACCGCTTGAAAGTGGAGGGCGTGCTTCGGGCAAAGTTCCTGAACAGCCTCATTGCGTCCTCCGCTCGCTGACCGCATGGGGGTCAGGGGAACCACGCCTGTTAATTTATTTGTGCAACACACCCCACATCGCAACTTCCGGCGCTATACCTTCTTTAGGACAAACAGGAGATTTTGATGACTGCAGTGACTGCCACCCCGCTGGCTTGGCTCGTTGAATTCGAGAACTATCCGGCAGCAGGTAGCTGGCTGGACGGAAGTGGCCGATTCTCGGTCATGACTGAACTCACCTACCAGAAACCGGAAGGCTATTACCTGAAGTGCGCCCTGCCGATTTATGACGCAGCTGTTCTTGCCCTGGTCAGTAAAGCGCTGGGCGCGGAGGAAGGCCAGGGTGGATTCATGGACGCAAGCACCCCTGACGAGCTGCTCAAAGCTGAACTTCTCGGTGCTTTAGTTGGCCAAGCCCACAAGGCTTGGAGCGCTGACCTGGCCTCTTCGGGTGCGAGTGACAGTGACCGACTTCCGGGAGCCGACACAGACCATCCGCGTGACCACGCCCCCGCTGGGCGGTAACGTTCGGGAGAACCACATGGCCAACAGGAACGACCTTGAAGGCGATGGCTTCTTTATGCTGGCCAACGCAATGCTGGCCAGCGCGGTCGGTCAGCCTGACGACAATTCGAAACCAATGAGCGCTGTGCTGTTGGCTTCGGAGTAACCTTTTGCCCCGTGACTCTCCACGAGTCCGGGGCTTTTCTTTTCAGCAGCCCGTCACTTCAGTTTGGCAGAGCCATGCCTATTTTGCGCTGCCACTCCACCAGCCACCCCTCAAACCGCTCGCAAAACTGCTGCTGCTTTGTCTCATCGAGAAGCTTGTAGAAGCGCACGGTGCCCGCAATCCCTTGGCGATTCCACTCGGCCGGGGAGTTAATCACTCGAAAGTCCACGGCCTGGCCCTCGCTGAGGCCTGCGAGAAGCCGGGCTTCTCGGCACATATCCCGAACTTCATCGGTTGCCTTGCTCCAGCAGGCAGCGTCCAACGGAAAGGTCGCTTCCAGCACCTGAGCCAGGCTTGCTGCGGTCAATCGGTCCATCAGGGTTTCCTCTAAATTTGAACAACTCGAACGAATAGCCGCCCCCTACAGGTCGCCTTCCTGAAGAACGCGGCCATAGCCATTTGTTTCCAGATACCAATACGTGAAGTGCTTGGACAGCCAGGATGCACACTTCTCTTCAGCAAGGTCCTTGTATCGAGATGCGTAGATGACCGGAATACCGAACTTGGCTTCCACTGCATCCAGGGAACCCGCCACCCCGTTCGGATGCGCTGACGCAAACTCAGCACTAGCCGTATACGGTGACTTGACGTCTTCGTAGCTCGCCTCCACGATGATGGCTTTCCATTTAAAGTCTGCCATTCGTTCACACTGCCGGAAAAACCGCTCCCGATGGTGCATCAGCGTGCCAATCAAGTCCGTCAGTGACTTCCGCTCCAGCACCAGCAGGCTTTCCATGCCTTCTACGGAATAGTCTCCCACCGGAAGCGTGGCCACCCGAGTGGAAGCAATCCAGTTGTCGAACCGATGGAACTCAAACGGGACTTGCTCCCGTGTGTCGACCAGAACAACCGGCTTGGGTATAGCCCGCGTTATGCTGCTCCCCCCGCGTTTCACGAGCAATCGGCTGGAGGTGGGCGGAACGGCGTTATGGCGCAAGGTGGTCTCCCAAAAAGTCAGCCTGAATAATACGGTAGCTACAGCCGCGCTGCCACCGCATCAATGATAGCGCCCACATCACAGGCGTAGAACCCCGCCGAGTTGGCCGAATTGAGCTCAATGACTTTCAGGCCAGCCGGAGTAGCCGCGATGTCGATGGTGAACGCGTCGTTCGGCCGCCAATGGTCCACGCAGGCCTGCGCAAAGGCTTGTACCGGAGCCGGAACTTCAGAAGACGACTGCACCAGGTCACCGACCTTGTAGCGGCTACCGGTTACGACTTGGCCCGCAATGACGAAGAACCGATACTCGGCCCCGATGTGCGTCAAGGGCGCCATAACGATTCGGTCAGACAGCCGAAGGGTCACGTCCCGGTCCCGGGAAACCCCCGCGACGTTCGTGCGAAACGTGTCGAACTCGTCCCAGGTCATGGCCATGCCTGCGAAAGACTTGTTATCCAGCACGGGCCGCACGAAAAAGCGGTCAAACCGGCGCGGCATATCCCCAAACGCGGCGCAGACCGCCCCCGCGTTGAGCGCCAGGTCCCCGTACTGGGCGAGCATAAGCTCGTAGTCCAGGTTGTCATCGTAATAGCCCGGCTGCCAAGCTTGCATCTTGGCGACGGCCCCTAGTCCAGTGCTGCCGTAGACAAACACAGGACCGCTTACCGCAGGAGCCTCACCGTCAAGCAGGTGAAAGAACGGGACCAGCTTAACGCAGCTATGGGGAGCCCCGCGGTCAGCCAGCAACTGCAGCAGGTGTGCCCGGGTATCCGGGTTAATCAGGTTGTCTTGGACTATCCAGTGCACAGCAGCTCCTTTACGGCGGCCCTCCTGGCTAAAAGACAGACAAGGGCTTATAGTCAAATGGGTAGTTGGCACCCGCGATGATGCGGGCCAGCTCACCCTCGGTAATCATTTCCTGGATTAGCTCGGTCAGCTGAACCAGAAGGGCAGGCACTCGACCGCTAGCGCAGCCCAGCACGTTGCCTTGATACTCGTAGTAGCACTCGGAGAGGGAAGCCGGTGCGCTGATACGAGAGCGCTTGAGAAGCACTGAAGTGGTCAGCTCAGTCCAGCTTTGGCCCTTCTTTGGGTTCGTCAGGGTGAAGCGCAGTGAAACAGAGGGGAACGACGACTCTTTCCACTCAACCTGCACAGGGAGCCCCGCGCGCAAGCATCGGTTTTCAATCCGCAAGCACAGGCTCTCGATAGCCAGGTTGCGGGCCTGGAAGAACAGCCTGTTTTGGTCGGACTCGCTGCCGGTCCAGCCTTTGAGCGCTTCTCGCTTGTCTAGCTCAGCCATTGAGCGCTCCCTGGTTCCGAGGCTTGCGCGGCCGGTAGTCCTCGGCAATAGCCGGGCTGACAACACCCGGCGTCTGTGTACTAAGCCCCGTTGCCTCTACCGTCGGCACGAAAACGGGAACAAAGCCCAGCGGCAAGGCCAGTCGGTCCAGCTCTTCAGGCTCCTCGCCCAGTAGCTTGCAGCTCAAGGGGCACTTGGCGGCAAACGCGCGAGCAAGCACGTCCAGTTTTTCGTGCTCGCTAGCATCTCGCCACATTTTTGCAACAGAACCATTCACGGCGGGCTCCTCTCTCAGAACACCATGGTTTGGGTAAGGCTTGCTATTTGAGCAGCTGCCCCAGCCCCGAAGCGCTCGTCAATCTTGTCTGCGTAGCGCTCCAGCAGCTTCTTGCTCAACCGTGTGTCCGGCGTTCCAGGCTTGCGGTGGTTGTCAGTCAACTGACAGGTCTGAGGCCTCCGAGCCCCCTCAGGCATTGTCATAAGCACAAGCTCGCCCGGGGTATAAGTGGAACCCGTAAGGCTGTCAGCCCAGAACTTGGCACCACTTCGCCACACCAGCCTGAGATTGCCACGACGGGCTAGCACGAGTCCCGTTGCACCATAATCAACGCCGCCTTCAAGGCGGGGCGCCACCTCGAATTTATCCGAGTTCTTCCGGCCGGCCGTCTTGCGCTTTTCACGCTTGACTTCAGCGGCTGACTTAGCAACCGCCTCGGTCTCTTGCCTATTCTTAACTCGTCGCAGGAAAGCATGAACCGCGGGCATCACACTGTCGTTGCCTTCGTTCAGCGCAGTCAGCAAGCGCAGCGCTTCCTTGTGCTCCTCTCGAATGGCAGACTGTTGGTTGAAATACTCGATGTTCATGCGAGCTCCATGGAGAAGCGGGGCAGAGCCCCGCTGTTGATTAAGCCAGGGCCGTGTAGGAGTTCGTCCAGATTTTACGCTGGACAACCCATTGGTCGCTCACGTCGTCGCGATTGCGCGCGATGAAGTCACCGATGGCGAACTTCTGCAGGTTGGTTTCGCCATCGTAGGTCTGGCCCCACTGGCCGCGCAGAAATCCATGGCCAGCTTCGACGTAGGCTTCCCAGGCGCCGGCGGCTTCCAGCACTTCACGAGTCACTTCGATGAACTCCACCGAGTTCTCCGGCTTCGGCTCGCAGACCATCCAGCCGTCGCTGTCGATGTCGGTGACGTTGTACTTGGCCAGCAGCTTCTTGGCCGTTTGTTGCCAGGCGTCGTTGGATTGGCCGATGCAGAACATGGCATCCGGGCCGACGGGCTCACGCGCTTCCAGGGTGTCGACCAGAAACTTGGCCATGACGCTCTTGTCCACCAGAAGGGTGACAATCGGCTTGGCGCGAAGCGGCTTGGTCTTTTTTGCGACGCCCCAGGACAGGGGTTGAGTGTTCAGAATGTGCATTCTTGCGGTCTCACAAAGTTTTTGGGTTACGGCCCCAGAAACTTGGCCCGTGGTTATCGGGCAGAAATTTACAGCGGGATTTTCGCAGCGCTCTATCTCTGCTGCAGTAAGTTAATTATACTGATAAAAAACAAACAGGGCAAGCACTTTGCCCTTTTGTCTTCTGCTCGGCAGGTCAGCGCTGCAAGGCCTGGATTCGGTCTTCCAGCGGCGGATGGCTCGCGAAAAGCGCACCCCAGCTGGACCCGCCTGCAATACCAAATGCTTGCATGTTTTTTGGCAGGCTCCCTGCGCTCTCCTGAATGCTGGCCAGTCCCTGCAGCGCGCGAATCATCGGCACCGGCGAACCCATCAGCTCCGCCGCGCCTGCATCTGCACGATACTCCCGCTGCCGTGAAAACGTGGCCACAACAATGGAAGCCATAACCCCAAAGAGAAGGTCCAGCACCACAACGGTAACGGTGTAGGCCACACCAGGTGCATCGTTCTCGTTTTTGAGAATCACCCGGTCGATGGCGTAACCTACGATGCGAGCGATGAACATGACGAAAGTGTTCACGACACCTTGAATCAAGGTGAGCGTCACAAGGTCGTTATTCGCGGCGTGCGCCACTTCGTGAGCCAGGACAGCTTCTACCTGCTGGCGGTCCATAGACTGCAGAAGCCCGGTGGATACAGCGACCAGCGCGGAGTTCTTCGAGGCGCCCGTAGCGAACGCGTTGGCATCCCCTTCGTAGATGGCTACCTCCGGCATTGCAATGCCCGCGCGCTCTGCCAGCCGGGCCACCGTGCTGACCAGCCACTGTTCGGTTGAGCCCTCGCTACCATTGACCACCCAGGCACCGGTGGACCACTTTGCCATGGGCTTGGAAATCATCAGGGAGATGAAGGCGCCGCCGAAGCCGAACAGCGCACAGAACATCAGCAAGCTGCCGAAGTTGATACCCTTCGCGCTCAGCCAGTGATTAATCCCCAGCAAGCTCGCCATTACAGACAGGACAAGCATTACAGCCAGGTTGGTAACGACGAGTAAAACGATACGTTGCATATAAATCTCCAGTTAGAGGCATGGTTAGCCTCTTGGTATAGCGAATCCAGCTAACAGGTCAGCGCCAGCTTTTTGGAACAGGCTGTTGCGGAGCGAGCAACTCGATAGCGAATGACCGTTCGCTGACAGGCGCACTGCCCAGCACCGCCCAGTCCGTGCCCCGCTGCTCCCAGTCAGCCTCCGCTACGTCACTCGGACAATCTTCAGACGTCCAATAACCATAGTAGGCTACGCCAGGCTGTTGTAGCCAGGCCTCGAACCAAGCTGAATTCTCGACATAGGCGATACCCAGCGTCTTATCCGCCAGCGGAATGAAGCTCAGCGTGAACTGGGTATCGACTGCGGGGTCGCGCCGGTTTGTCCGCCGAACTTCGTCCCGGCGGTCCTGCCAAAGGTCATACGCCGCAACAGGGTCCGCTGCATTCACGTTTTCCATGAAACGGTCCAGCTGGGTGTTGGCTTGCTCCAGAACCCATGGCCTGAGCGCAGCTACCTTTGCATACAGCTCCCGAAAGTCCGTCGTATCAACGACGAACCCCCTGTAGATTCGGATGCTCACTGAACTTCGTCCAGCAGCTCCTGAACCCGAACGCGCTTCTCCGCTTCGGTGGCCAAGGCCCGGACTTCGGCTTGTTGCTCCGGCGTCAGCGCCAGGAACAGGATGGTGTTTTCTACCAGGTCACATTCTTGAATCAGGGTGGTCATTGCGTATCTCCTTGTATCGTTTAATTATACGCTAACGCTACGTTTTGTCAAGCATCTGGGCCCGCCATCCGCAGTCGCACAGGGCTTTGGGATACGTTTGCTTGCCACACATCGGACAGTATTGGGTCTCGACCTCCGAATAGACCACGACCACGTCAGCCTGGCTAGCAACTCGGGAGTAATAGCGGAACACCCCCTCCCGCCAGTTCCAGTCGTGAACGCGGTCTTCCAGGAATACGGTCTTCCAATGTGCCAACCCGCCCCCCGTTTCGAGAAACAGAGCTTCATTCAGAAGGGTGGCTACCCTTAGCGGCTCTCGGGGCAGCTTAATGCGGCTCGTTCCCGCCGGGACCCTTCGTAGAATTTCGAACTCAGTCGCAATCAGCATAATTATTACCTGGTTATCTCTTGATAATTATACGCATCAAATTTTAGGCGTCAATTACGATGTTCTGATGACCACTTGCCTATACCCCTCCGTTACTGACGCTGTTCAACATAAAAGGATGACCATGACCACGACCACCCCTGAAAACAAGCAAGAAGCCTGGCAAAAGGCCCGCGAAAAGCTCGCCGAAATGCGCGCCGCGGGCTGGAAGCCGACCCACCTGTCTCCAGTAGAGGCTGCCAAAGCCAAGCCCGGCTCTTTGAAGCTGGCTATCCGTGCGCACTGCTACACCTGCGTAGGCGAAGACGCCGACCCTGGCTTTAAGGCGCGCGTGCGGGATTGCACCGTCACCAAGTGCGCACTTCACGGCCATCGGCCTTGGCAGACCCACACCGGACGGGTCCAGCACACCGAAGAAGGTATTCGCTTTGAGGATGACGATACTGAGGCTATCGAGCCGGCGGCGGAGGATGCTGCGTAAGACCTTGAGGCCACCCTGTTGTTAAATTACAACAACTCCTGCCAATAATTTGCCATTTTTTCGGAAACGGTGTAAATTTTGTCAGGTCGGTGATTAGACGTATTAGGCAAGCCTTATTTTTGGCGCTTCCTCCTACCTTTTACCTCTCAACCTCAACAAGGATGTTTATCATGATGAAGAAACTGGCTGTTCTGGCTGTTGCAGCCTCCCTGGGCTCACTTGCCCATGCCGACTCTTCCAACGTCAACGTGTATGGCGTCATGGACGCTTACGTGGGCTCCTTCAATGCGAAGGGCGGCCAGCACGTCTCCGGCGTGCACAGCAACGGCCTCACCGAATCTCGTCTGGGCCTCAAAGGCACCGAAGACCTGGGCAATGGCATGAAGGCGGTCTTCGCCCTCGAAATGGGCCCTCTGTCGGTGGACTCCGATGACAACGGCCTCGCCAACAGCCGTCAAGCCTACGTAGGCCTGACTGATGCTCGCTACGGCAGCCTGACCATGGGCACCCTGCGCTCCCCGGCGTCCGACTGGTCCACTTCCTACACCGCCCTGGCTGGCTCCGCATTCGACCCGATGGCCGTCGGTGCCAAGGTAGGCTTCGGCATCCAAGCCAACGACCGCCTGGGCAACGCTGTGAGCTACATCGCCCCGGCTTTCGCCGGTGTGACTTCCAAGGTGACCTACGCCCAGGTCAACGAAGGTCCGACCGCAGCTACCCGCATGAACGTCATGGTCGCCAGCGCTGACTGGCAACAAGGCCCGCTGGCTGTCGGCGGCATCTACCGTGAAGTCAGCACCGACGACAATGGCCAACGCGAGTTCGGCCTCGGCGCTGCTTACACCCTGCCGCACGCCAAGCTGATGGCTACCTACCAGCAGCGCAAGGCTGAAATCGTCGGTACCTCGATTGACCGCCTGTACGGTGTCTCCGCGGTTGTTCCGGTCAGCACCCGCGCCAACATGATTGGCAGCGCCAGCTACCTGAACGCCGGTCGCTCCAGCGATGCCGTCGCCGCTTACACCGTGGCCTACACCTACGACCTGTCCAAGCGCACCACCGTCTACGCCGCTGCGTCCTACGCTGATGGCAAGAACGTCGGCGCCAACCTGGGCGATGTGACTGCCGTTCCGGTGGGCGATGCCTCCGGGGTCGGTGGTGGTCTGCGCGTCGCTTTCTAAGCGAAGCTGTAGTCGCTAACCCTCAAGGCCAGGCTAACCCCTGGCCTTCTTCATTGCTAATGAGCCTGCCGTGACCCCTTCCCCTGCCACCCCCCCCTGCTGATGACCTTGTTCGCGAAAGAGCCGAGCAAGCCCAACAACGTCTATCGGAACACCGGTACAGCAGGGAGCTTCCCCCGGCGGGAAAGCCCTACTCGTCATCGGCAATCCTGATTTACGGCCTGGTTCTCTCAGTGCTGGCTCACGTCTTCTTCCTGGCGATGAGCCGACCCGCTAACGAACCTCAAAAAGGGCAGCCTGTATTGCTGACTGCCTTGGCCCCGAGAGCGGCCAGCGCAGATAGTCTCCCGCGAGTAAAGCATGACCTGGGCTCACTGATGCCTCCCGTAGCCGCCAAGGCCGCCCCGCCTAAGCCTGCTACCGTCCTCAAGGCGGCCAAGCCCTCAAAACCGACAGTTCGGCCTGCCCCTAAGAAGTCCCCGAAGGCCGCTTTAAAAAAGAGCACGCCTAGCAAGGCTAAGCAAAAAAGCAAGGCAGTCCTAAAACCTAAGCTCGTCACCTCGCCAAAGGTTTCACGTCATGTTGCCGTTTCACCTGGTTCAACAAAGCTTGTTGGGCCGGCGCTAACCCGTGAGCCCCCGCTTACTAACGTGGCGACGTCGGCGCCCCCTCCTGCAACCCTGCCTGCCAGCCCACCCTCACCTCCCACCGTGAGAATCGCAATTCGTGAAACTCGAGATAGCCTACCAGAAGTGTCTGCTCCAGTTAGCCGAGCCAAACCCGAGCTCCTGGTTAAGCTCCCCAACCCGGAAGGTGTGGCACAAAACCTGCGGCCCAGTGAGCTGGCAAAGATGACAGCACTGCTCGCAGACCGGTTGATATACCCGCTGGCTGCTATCGAGCAAGGCCTGGAGGGTCAGGTCACGGTGCAGCTCGCCTTAAAGCAGGACGGCAGTGTTTTCACTGCTCGGGTGTTGGAGTCCAGTGGCCACTTGACGCTCGACCGCGCAGCTATCCAAGCCACGCGCCAGCTGCCCCCGATGCCCGCTTATGCCGGTGGAGAAGTTGTGCTGCCAGTGACGTTCAAGCTCCGTTGATTTGTTGCTATACCTCCTTTGGACACTCTGAAGGAGACCTTCGTGGTCAAACGTGTATTGCGCCTGGACAACCTGGCAACTAAGTTTATCGCTCGACGTCACGGCTTAACCCCGGCTCGTCGCCTGGGCCGGGGCACTTTCTGCGCAGTCTATGAAGGCGATTCACCCGAGTCGGTCTGGAAGCTCACGGCCGATGATATCCAGCGCGAGTCTGCGTTGTTTCACTTCAACAGCCCATGGTTCCCTAAGCTGCTGGAAGACTGTGGCTATGTTGGTGACCAAGGTGAGCAACCTCTTTGGCTGTTCAAGACTGAACGGCTTCAGCCGTTGCGTCAAAGCCCGGCCAGCGTTCGAAAAGAAGCTCGGTTTCTGATGCAGCGATTCGCTGTTAACTGGGAGGCCGCTTTGGACCAAGGCTTTGCCGCCCACTCCGAGGAGTTCTGCGCTCAGGTCGTTGCTCTGGTGATGGATGACCCCACCGCTTCGCATTACCAGGAAGCCATGGGCCAACTCTATAACGTGCTGACCAACTACCCGGGAGCTCGACTCGACCTCCGGCAAGCCAACCTGATGGCGCGCGGTGACCAATTGGTGCTCAACGACATCGTTTGTAACGCTAAACTGCTTTAAAGACGCAATTTTAAAAGGGACCTAGGTCCCTTTTTCTTTGGCTAATCAACCCCTCAGGAAAGGCCGTTAGGCCGGCGTGCTGGCCTTTGAACGACGCCCGTCCTGGGGTGAACGCGTACGACGTTTGGCATACTCCGTATGTGAAATCTTGGGCTTAGCCGGCTGCGATTCGCTTTGGGTAGCTCTTTCCTGTTGCCAGGCGCGCAGCGCCTTGCTCTGCTCAGTGTGAATGCAAGACGTGCAGAGCACGTCGCTACTCTCAATTGCCTGGGGCACCGTTTCCGTAGCCATCCCTTGATGAACCGCTGCGCTGACACAAGCCCCTTCGGTATCCCGGCGAGCATAGAAGGTCAGGTTCTCGGTCGCTCCGCACTTTAGGCAGGAACGGCCCTTCAGATTTTCAGCGACCACCGCACGAAGCCCCGGCTGAATACTTGCCTTTCTGGCAGCCGCGCGTGCCTTACACGTTTCCGTGTTTCGGAGATAATGGGCTCGGCTGATGTCTTTCTGGCAAGTCCGGCAATGCCCTTGGCGTCTCCCCGTCTTAGGGTCCTTCATCGCAAAATTTTCAATAGGCTGAACCTGCTTGCAGCGGCTACAACATTTTTCAACAACATTATTCATGATACGTCCTGACAAAATAAACGAAACCCATTTCGGGCGCCGGCGGAAAACCTGTCAATTAATGACACACCCCCGTTAATCAGTTAAACTTGTCAAGTCGCCTATACTATTGACCCTCACCCCTAGACTCTGGACTTGCCATGACCCGCAAAAGCTTCACCTTTAAATACCTGGGCTACGCCCTGGCTCCGCACCTTCTCGCAATCGGGCTGGTTTTTCAGCTCACCGTCAGCTCTTGGAGCGTGGATGGCCAAGCGTTTGCTAACTGGCCAACTTCCCTTCTCTACCAGACGATGGCCGTCATCTTCGTGCTGCTGAACGCTATCCTCTGGACGTTCTGGGGTGGCTTTAAGGTAGCACGCGCGCGTGGTGTCCAACAACATCAGCCGGCGCTTGTGCCTCTTAACCTGGCGGCCCTCGCCTTCTCCCTCGGGGGCCATCTTTACCTTACCGAGCTGCTAGCGGGTGCCGCACTGGCACACCTTGTAGTGCTCTACCTGGGGTTCAAGCAACTGCCTGTTTCGCCGACGGAGACTGAATCCAGCGCGGCCTGACACAAAAGCCCACCGACCATCAAAAAGGGGCCCGCGGCCCCTTTTTAATCTGTCGCGCAGAATACTTCGTCCAGGATACGGAGGTAATTGACAACCGTCGTTCGACGTTACCGAGGCCGCCCCTGCAAAGCCATCGTCAGGTAAGCAGCTACCCACGAAGGCAGCGGGGTGCGACCAGAGAACCACCGCCATACCGTGTTGGAGGTGACGTCGAGCTGACGAGCCAAGTCCTCATGTGACCAGCCCAGCATCGCCAAGCCTTGACGAACAACATCCATCGGGTCTTCGGCTTCCACGGGCACCGGACCTCGCAACGACAGATTCGCTGAAACCACAGGTGGCAGGCCGGCCATTATGCCTAGCACGCGAGACCGGAGCTCGGCCCACCCCTCCACTGAAGGTGGCACAAAGAGCACCTCCGGTTTAAGAGGCTCCACCGCGCCATCAAGCGAAACGCAAGCAGGCGCGACTAGGGTGAGGCTACCCCACTGATAAGGAAAAACGACTTGAAGAGTCTGGCTCATAATTAATTTTGCAAAATGTAGAAAAAGTCGGCGACTGGTGCCTATATTCTGTAGAGCACCACTGCCTTGTATAGGCAACGCAACACACACAACAACTTACTTTTGGAGTTTTTCATGAAACAGTTTCAAGCCTATTCCCTTCGTGACGTTCTGGCCGCTGTGAGCGCCGTCCGCGATACCGCCATTCATCAGCTCGGTGAAGCTAGCGAACGGACCACCCAGAGCCTCCGCCTGGCCGGCTTCAACGCATTTGCCCCGGTTTCCCTGTCTACCAATTCGGATGGCGAAGGTGTAGCGGTCACCCTGCGCATTGCCCTACCGGGCTTCGACAAGTCCGACGTCAAGGTGGAAATGTCCGAGCGCGCGGTCCACGTATCTGCACTGCATGGTGAAAAGCATCCCCTGGGGCTGACCGGCAAGGTCGAAGTGAGCTACCCCCTGCCCTTCCCCGTCGATGCGCCGAATACCAGCTGTGAGCTCAAGGATGGCGTTCTGACCATCGTGCTGCCCTCTATCCAGGCAGTCACCAAGGCAGTTCAAGTTCCGGTTCGCTAAGCAGCAGATTCCACAAGAACGGCAGACCCTAAGGCCTGCCGTTCTTGTGTCCTAATCCAGCGTCACGTCGTCTTCAGCCACCTCTTTCAGTGCCGCCGAAAAATAGGCGGCCCACGGCTCCGCGGGGCTTGTGCCCGCCGTGCGCACCAGGTCTTCGAGGGGGTCCAGGTCCCCCGCAAGGCCAAACGGAGCTGCCGGCACTGCCAGGAACTCCAGCGCTCGAAGCCGATGGTGCCCGTTTCCGATACAGCAGCCGCACCGGCCCTGCAGAAACGTGTCTAGCAGGATAGGCTCTTCCATGGAGACTCCCGCTTTAAACTGGCGCACCAGGGCCGCTACGCGATAGGTGTGCTTGTCTTCATCGGGAATCGTTGAGCAGCCTGCCAACCACTCATCATCTTCCCAGTCTAGGGCACAATTCACGTGCTCCAGGTGAGCCAGGTCGGCTAATGCTTGTTCAATCTGAGCGTCCGTAATCGAATCGTACTGAAAGAACCGCAAATCCGAAAACTCCCATTCATGCACGCCTTTTAGCGTCAGCCAATTCGCCACAGCACTTCCTTTATTTGACAGGTGTTGCTATTGTATCACAGAACGAGTATAATTAAACAAGGAAAACGAGTTACTGCCACTTTTTGAGGCCATTATGAAACCTGAGCGAGACCTGGCGACCTACGCCGATGTGCGAAACCAAGTCGTCGGATACAACGACGCGGCCCTGACTGCCACAAAGATTCGATTGGCTGAAGAGCTGGACATCGACGAGGGCGACCTTGATGCAGTGCTCGCCGACGAATTCAACCTGGAACGCTGTAGCAGCTGTGGCCACTGGTTCGACAAAGGAGACTGCGACCGGGATGATGGAAAAGGCGGCTACGAATGCGCTGCTTGCGCCGTGGATTAGCCAAGGCAATCGCTATACACAGTAGGTCAAAGACCGTTCGCCTGGATTGAGGGTAGTCGCCCTCACAGCCGCGAACAGGATACATCATGAACGAAGCTCAATTTTACCAACTCGACCGTGGCCTCCCCAAGCTGATTACGCTGCAGGACCTGACGGACAAAAGCCCGCGGACCCTGGTCTACGGTTACAACTGCAACCGTGACACCTGGCACATCTACATCACGGCCGACGGCCAGTTCCAGTGGGTCCTGTATGACTTCGATGGTTTCCTTATCGATGAATACAAGACTGACAGCCTCAAGCCGAGTGACTGCCTGCCGGACAAGCGCATCTACGGTCAGAAGTCGGACTTCGAGTTCTGCCAGCTTCTGATGCACTGCGGCCAGTCGCTTCCCTTCACCACCTTCACGGCGGTGGAGCCCGCTCAGTATTACGGCAAGCGGCGGGAAGACCTGTTGGCTGTGCGGCCGGAAGCTTTTGAAGTCGAAGTCGAACTCGACTATGAAACCTTGGCCATTCCGTCGAACTACCCCGGGATTTTCCGACTCGACAGCTACCGCAAGCAATTGCTGGTGCAGGCCGCCGAGAAAGCTATTAACGGGCAGACGGAAGGCTGCCTGCGTGGCTGGTTCAAGGAGCGTCCCGACCTGGACCGTTGGCTTGCCAATATTCCCGGCGCAGTTTCCCGTGCAATCAGTCAGGAACTGACTCGTTACACGCCGGAACTGGGTGATAACCAGTATCAAGTTCCCTTTGCGTCGGCGGAGATTATGGTCACTGCTGCTCGCGATGCGGTCAATGCCAAGATTCAACAACTCAAGGCTGCTGCTTAAGCCTACCTTTAATTGCCGGAATCCACCCCGGCAATTTTTTTTCGGACCCGATAGCCTATACTTAAATTAACCTTGACCGGCAGCCCCCATGAACCTTCACATTGTTTCTGACCTTCACATTGAGTTTTACCCGCTTGAGCTCCCCGACACAGGCGCCGACGCGATTATCCTGGCCGGTGACATCGGGCTGCACACCCATGGCCTGGAATGGGCTATCCAAGAGCTGGGCGGCCGCAAAAAGCCTATCTTCTATGTGATTGGCAATCATGAGTTCTATGGCGCAGAGCTACACGGGCTCACGGCGGAACTGAAGCGCCTGGCTCAAGAAGCTCGTGATGCGGGTGTCCAGGTCTGGGTGCTAGACAACGACCGGGTTGACCTCGAGGGCGTCCGCTTCCTGGGCTGCACCCTCTGGACCGACTACCAGCTCTATGGGCCCGGCGACAAGATGGCGGCGGCCATGAATATCGCGAACCGTGCCATGAACGACCATCGTGTGATTCGCTGCTCGCCGCATGACAAGTTCACCCCCTCCCAGGCCCTAGCGCTTCACCAAGCATCTGTTCGCTGGCTGAATGAACAGCTGGATACACCATTCGCCGGCAAGACAGTGGTTATCACCCATCACTTGCCCAGCGAGCTCTGCGTTGTGCCCCAATTCAAGGGCGACGCCTTGTCGGCTGCGTTTGCCAGCAACAGAGACGCGCTGGTGAAAAAGGCCGACCTTTGGGTTTGCGCGCATACCCATTCGAGCCTGGAGCTCCGAATAGGCGGTAGCCTTCTCATGTGCAACCCCCGTGGCTACGTTCGGCGGCGCCCCTGGGGTCTGGAGGAAGAAAACCCCGACTTCGACCCCGGCCTGGTCGTGGGCATTTGACCGGAACCAATCGCCAAAAAGATAAAGCCCGCATCAGCGGGCCTTATCTTTTTTTGTTACGTTAGATGTAGCCAATAAGGCCTGTTCCGTAAATCTCTATATTCAAGGTTAGCCTTTGCGGGGTTTCGTGGGCACGGCCGCTTCCAGCAAAGCAAGCGCCTTGATGAGCCCCCGCGTGGCGTTACCTTTGCCCAGCTGGAGCACCTTACGATGCAAGGCCGCCATTTCCTCTGGTGCCACGTTGCCCAACGCACCAGCAGGGAAACCTGACACAGGAGCTGCCTTGGCGCTGCGCTTGGAGGGGCCTTCCTGCAGCCCGTAGGCGTTGATGTCCTGGTCTCGAACACCAACCGTGCGCGCCAAGTCAGATAAGGCAACAAAAGCCGCATCCGCGTAGGGCTTAAGCGGGTCCTCGTCTGACCAGAGCTGCCAGTCCGCTGACCGCATTGCATAATCAGGATAAGGCTCCACTAGCGCATAGCCCTCGTGCAGCTCTTTGTAAAAATCAACGGTTCGCTGGGTCAGCCGCCGAATCTCCGAGCCAGGTTCCCCATACGGGAAGCGGAACTCAGCACAGTCACGCCAGCTCCGAGCCTCGGGGATGTCACCACTAAAGTAGCAGCCCCGCAAGGCGTTGTTGTAAAAGGACACCCACTCAGGCATCCAGTCCGGAAGGCCCTTCTGCTCTTGCCAGTCCAACGCGCGCTGCTGCCATGCCGTCCTGAACCGGCGCCCATACTGGCTGGCTCGCTGAGTAACTCCGAGCGGCACCAGAAACTGAAAGCACAGGTCTGCGTCACTACCTACGGAAGGACGAACCCGAAGCAGCATGTCCTTGCGTGGGGTAGTCAGCAAGTAGCAGGTCAACTCCTTGTGGTCATCCCAGCCAAAGTTTGGGTAACCAAATCGACGGAAGCAATAAGCGAAGAGCTCCCCGTAATTGACCTCCGCACCACAGGCGCGCGAGATGACAGGGTCCAGGAACGAAACGGAGCCGTCCATATATGAAGAGAAGGACAAACTGCCGTAACGCTCGTCGGAGGCCAACGTAGCCAGCTTCAGGGAGAATCGGGTAACCATCACAGGGCTCCTGTTGTCAGCGTTTAATTATACCTTGTCGTTTGACAAATGACAACAGGAGCTCTCAGGTCAGGCGTCCTGCACCCGCAAGATATCCCACCTGCCCTGGCCCCAGGAGTTCAGGAACTGAACATAGCGGGAGACAACCCGCGCTTCAGTAACGTCCTCTTTCCATGCGTTCTTGCGTAGGATGGCCAGTTCTTCGGCGGCGTCCAGATACGCGCCTTCAACAAGCCGGAGACCGTTAGGGAAGCGGGCGCGCGCCGGCACCAGGAACTCAAAAGCGGACAGCGGGTCCTCCGGTGGCAACTGCTTCAGCGCGTCAGCAATGCGGTCCGGATTAACCTTGTGGGTGAAGCACCACAGCACCACTTCTTTCTGCCATTCCGAGTTCCAGGGGACGGTCGGCCGGATGTCCTCCGCACCACCCCGCGGAGCGCCCCCGTGCAGCACCACACGCATGCTGGGCATATTGCGGCAGTCCTCATTCCCCGCCAGTACCTCTTGGAGCGCCTTGCTCAGCCAGCGCTCCGGACGAACGTCAGGCCCCGTGCCTTCACGAGCAGCGGCAAGCATCGGAACCAGAGCCGTAACCTCAGGAAGATGCTCCACTGCGGACTCCACCAAAGCCAGCCCATTTTGAACGGTGCACGCAAAAACTTCCGTGCTGTGCTTGCCGTTGGAGTAAATAACATTCTTGCCGTTATCGGGAACCATCAACTACCTCTTTACTTAGAGGGCGCTCTGCCAGAGAGACTCTCGCGTTGCCCCAGAAATTATGAAAAGCACCCCAGGCGCCGGTAACCCATCACTTACGTGCCAGCCCGCGCGGCAGGGGCATACTGCCCGAGCGCGCCAGCCCACGGCTGGACCCAGCGAAAATTGGCAAGCTCTCCAATATCCGCGCCATGGCGCTTGATTACTTCGTGCCGAGCAAGAAACCGAACCAACGTCCAGTCGGTCATGTCGCACTCAGCCTCGACCGCCGGCTTCAACGGAATCCGCTCGCCATCGATTTCGAGGATAAAGCAACCGTCGGCCTGAGCCGTTTGGTCGAAGATTCGATAGGTGTGCGGGGGCAGGAACTCATCGATACGTTTTTGGGGCATATACACCTCAAAGTTAAGCCCGCTAAGGGCTGCCAATTTATTAATTATACACAATACTTGCGTGTATCGCAAGGCAAAGCTTTGGCAGCGTGTACGATAGGCCCGCACGGAGGGTAAGCTGAGCCTACGGGCCAACCGGCAAGCCCAGATGCTCAGTAACACCTGCCGAGCACAAACATCAGCCAGCGGGCTACACCTACAATCGGCCAGGCTATTGCAATCGACAACTGTCGCTATACCTCCTTTGGACATCTGGAGATTGGTATGGCCGGCTATCGGTTAAACGCGGGCGAGCTCGCCCATTATCGCTGGGCCCTGGCTGCGGTCTTCTCGACCGACGGACGGCTCAAGCTGGAGTTTGCGGAAACAGTGGCAGGCTTTATCGTCACTGAAGTGCCCCAAGGCGCGTCTGCACAAGCGGTAACGCACCGGTTTGAGCTGGTGGACCACCTGGCAGCAAACGGCATCAGGAAGGGCGTCCTCGCAGCAACGCACCCTGCCGCCCTCGCCGCTCGTAAGCAGAGCTACCTGACAGCCGCCACGTTCTACCAGTCCCTGGTAGCACAACACGGCGTTCGCTACCCCAGTCCTACCCGCGGCATCCTTCTGGATGGCAAGTGGCAGGCGCAGCTCAAGTCACAGTTGAGAGGCAGCCCGTTTCTGGCACTTGCTCTCGCGGATGACCAGGCGGGGGGATGGGTTACGGTTCAACAAGGCTCAATATGGCAAACCCTGTCAGACAACACCTTGATTGGCGTTGACCAGTTCGCCCGGCAGCTACGCAGTTATGGCCGCCTGACCGTTCAGCTTCGCCAAGACGCTGACCAGTTGGTCATTACTCGGCTCGACGCGGCAGGCTCCACCTGTGAAAACCTTTCCAATTTGCCCGCGGGCTTACGGGACAAGGCCATCAATACAAGCTTCTGCTAATCAACTCAATTAGCTTTCAATACCGAGGACTTTGTTCTCGGTATTCTTTTGGATTAAGCGGTATAAATAGCTCGTTGCCGCAAACCCCTGTTTCTTCTGTTTTTTATCAGATTTGTCACATTCGCGCTCCTGATGAAAATTATTTTTAGAAAACTATTGACAGGACTCCAAGTAAATAAAATAATCGGTCCTAGGCAGTTTGATGTATTGACAGCTTTTCCGCGGCCTGTAATGCGGGAAGTCAGTCCAGCTAATTGCAGGAAGTTTTGGTTAAGAATTACTGTCTAATTTAGACGAGGTCACAAGGAGCTATCACCATGGCACTAACCCAACGCGATAACAGCCGTCGCACTGACGCGCCACGTAAGTCGGCACCGACTATTGCCCCGCTTCCGCCGGAAGAGCAAAAAAAGACAGGGGTGCGTGTTCGCGCCCTGCGCATTCTGCTCCAGCAAGCTGAAGGCAACATTCCGGCCCTGGCGCTGGCGGTCGGCCTCGGCACGCAGCGCGTTCGTGACGCTTTGGATGGGGTGCTGCCGCTAGGCCCAGAGATGGCCGCGCACATCGAGCACACCTGCCATTTGCCGGGCGCCTGGTTGGACCACCCAGAGACAGAACTCCCCGCTCGGTCCAAGACACGCATAGCCAAGGCGCTGAACGGTGATGACTTGGACGACGATGACTATGAAGAAGAAGACCAGGCACCTGCGGCTTCAGTTGCCCCGGTCCAACCCACGGCTGTTAATACGCTTTCGGTTCCTGCAACTGAAGCCGTATTAGCAGTGCCTGCCAAGAGCGAGGAGCCGGCCGGTCTTCGTGTAGTCAAGCAAACCCCTGTTATTACAGTACGCCGGCGCCGCACCAGTCAAGCCGAAGAGCTGGCACCTGTCGCTCCCGCTAACCTGGTAGAAGTCCCCACGGGTGTTACGGCAGAACCCACACCAGCCGTTGTCGGGGCCGAGCCTGCTCAACAAGTTCGCCGTGGACGCAAGGCCGGCGTAAAGAGCGTGGACTCCACTATGGAAGACACACGTCGCGCCTGGCTGACCCATGTTACAACCCCTAAGGGCACCAAGAGTCAGCTGTGTCGTTTGCTGCAGGCCCCGGACTCCTTTGTAGCGCACCTCCTGTCTGGCCGTCGCACCTTCACCGACAAGATTACCGAAAAGATTGAACTGGTCATGGGCCTCGCCGAAGGCACTATCGATGGTTGGGCACCTGACAATGCAGCTGTTCCGGTCATGCCTGTATCCGCCATGCCGGTCAGCGCCGCAGCCGCTGACATCGCTAAGGCGGTGACTACCCTGGCTAGCCTGGTGACCCCCGCCGCAACCTCGGCGGTTGCTCCTGAGCCCAAGGCAGAAACACCTGTTCAGGCTCCCGCCCCTATCGAGCCCGCAGCCCCCGTGGCGAAGCAGAAGACAGCCAAGACTCCTGTGGCGAAAGCTACGCCCCCCGCTGACACCGCAAAGCCTGCCATAGCGCGGGCCACCCCCAAAGTCAGCGCCCCTCTTGCAGCTGAAGCGCCTAAGGCCGCTACCCCTGTCGAAAAAGAGGTGCCAGCTCCCGTTGCGGTAACACCCACCCCGCGGGAAGTTCCTGCGTTCTTAGCGGTAGCTCCTGTCGTTGAAGCCTCCCAGGCGGCGCTCGTGGCCAGCAAGTCCAAGCTCGACGCGTCGCTGCAAGCCGCGCTAAAAAGCATGCTGACCCGGGTCATCGAAGAAGGCAAACTGAACAACCAAGGAGCTGTTCGCTTGCTGCAAGAACTAGCTCTGCTGGTCGACTAATATGTAGTCGGCAAATCCTGACACATCAAGGGCCGCTGCCGAAAGGTAGGCGGCCTTTTTTCTTGGCCGGTCTTGCTATTTTTATCAGATAGAGTATAATTAAATTGTCAGCCGAACTGTTCGGCAATTTATTAGCAGGCCCTTCAATGAAAAAAGATAGTCTTCTCGCAGCCCTCCAGGTAGGTCAATTTCTCACCCTGCTCGCGCCGATTGGCAATGCGAACAAGGAATTCATGAAAGACCTCAGCCGGGTGCGCACCGCGACTCACAACCTGGCGGTTGTGGCCTCATTTTCGAGCGACCCGCTGGCCGTCCAACGGGCAGAGACCCGCCTGTCCGAACTGGCCCAGGCATTGCAATCCGCAATGTGCACCTACCTGAATGTGCCGGCTCTGCTGAGCCGCTCCCGGGACAGCTCCACCTTTTCCTTTTCGGCGGTCTCTAAGGAGGACCCGGCTGTTCGTCGCGAAGCCCATCGCTACAATGGCCAACGGGTTCTTCTTCAAGACGCGCTGGCCATCTCGAGCGGACCGGTCGGCCTTTCCCCCAACACGCAACCGCAACGCGCCGCCCTCCTGCACGCCTTGTCTAGCGTTACCCGGAACAGTTCTTGGCTGGATACCCTGTTGGCGCTAGGAGTAGACGTCACGGCCGCCGTAACGGAAGACGCGCGCCTGGTCCGACGCCACAGCAGCCACCCTGGTCGCCAACAGCTCCAAGCCAACCGTCTCACGCTGTGCCCTACGTTCGAGGACAACAAGCCGGCTGGCCGGTCGCGCCCCCGTCGGAAGGCACCGTCTGTCAGCGCCGCGGGGCTGTTTAAACTCCAAGTGACGCTGGACAACCTGGCTGTCCTCAAGCACCCCGAAATCGCCGCGCTGGCCGTGGCCCACACTCCGGATGGCACAGAACCCGAGGGCTTCAAGCTGGCGCCTCTGCTTTCGACGGCTACAACGTCGGTTGTGCTGAACCCTGGCGATGCGCCGGAAGAAGTGGCTCAACGTATTCTGGATGACCTGATTGCCGGCCTGCACAGCCGTAAGGCTGCCATCGAAAAGGCTACTAAAGCAGCCAAAGCCAAGGCCGCTGAAGCTGCCCGAGAAGAAGCCCGCAAGGCAGTCAAACAGCTGGACCCCAAGCTGCTGCGGCTCCTTAAGGCTAACCCCGACCTCCTGAATGACGCCTAAGGCAGCTCAGCCGTCACTATACTGATTACCATCAATAGAAGGAGGTCACCATGAAAGGCAAGCAACTTTCCCGTATGCTGGTAATCGCCACGCAACGGCACGAGGGGCAGTTCGACAAGGGCGGTGTCCCGTACATCCTTCATCCGCTGAAGGTCATGCACTATGTCCGGTCTGACGATGAAGAAATGCAGTGCATCGCGCTGGGTCATGACCTGGTTGAAGATACCTTCCCCAATGTAGCCGAAGGGGTGGCCTTTTTGCGTTACCACGGCTTCTCGGAACGGGTCATCGCCGGCATCGTGGCCCTGACCAAGGTTCCGGGTGAATCTTTCGAGGCGTACAAAGAGCGAGTCAAAGCCAATCCGGATGCGGTTCAGGTCAAAATGGCGGACTTGCGTCACAACAGCGACATCCGCCGGCTTAAGGGCGTCCGTGAAAAGGACATTGCTCGTGTTGTCAAGTACCACCAGTTCTACCTGGAGCTCAAGACGACGATTTGCCCTGACGAGGCCGCCCAGACACTCGACCTGGGGCCCATCACTCAAGCGGCGTAAGCCGTCACCGTTTTCTAACCATTGATGTTCTCGCCGGGGTTCGCCCCGGTTTTTTATTGGGAAAACAACTTGCCGCTGTAGAGGAACGAAAAGAAGGGGGCCACGGCCCCCTTCTTGGTTTTGCGGACATCTCCAGTTAAGGTGCCGTACTCCCCACCCCCTCAATCCGGTTATTCGTCCGGATAGCGTTTTCCTTCCAGCCGAAATAGCCGGTCAAGCTGTTGCTGTATTGTGGCGTTGCCTCAACCCAACCATTGAAGCTGTAAGGCAGAGCGCAGTTGTTGGCGGCGTAGGCCGCTTTCATCGCTTCGAGCTGCTCCCAACCGCTGCAACTGTAGTTTTTGCTGCCCAGCTCCCAAGAGCCCACCTGAGCGTTATTCGTGCCCCAGTCACAGTAAAAGCCTTTGCAGTGATACGTAGCGCAAGTTTCGTAGGGCTCACCATATTCCTTGCAAGACGTTACCGTCTCACCGCCAGTGCATACGCCATCCTTGCAGACTTCTGGCGTGGTTACAGTTTCCCACTTGGTGCAGCACGAAGAAGTGCCCTTGGTATCGCAAACCAATTCCCGCTTCACCTGGACAATGTTGCCGGTGACAGTGCCATTCTGAGGCGCACTGCGGAACGTATGATTCAAGCTGTCCTCCAACTTTGGCGCATTCAACGGGTCTCGGCCGTCATACAAATGTGCGTCAATCACCGTGTTGTAGCCCGGGTGGCTAGGAGGGTACTCCATGGGGTCCAGCACGAAATACGGACCATCAAACTTCTCCGGGCCCGGCGGAACCGGGAACGTCACTTCTGGGTAGAACAACTTACGCCATGGCATAGTTACCGGCGGCAGAGTTAGCCCCAGGTCCCCGGTCAGCGACCCCGCAGGATAGGTTTTATCGTTCCAGTAGTAATCCACCGTGGACCGCCAAGCGCTAGGCACCATCAGTGCAACAGAGAACGGAATGGCGACCCCCGACCGAGTGCTACTGGTGTTTGCGGCAGCTGTTGCAGGCAGACCATTACCCGTAGGCACAGAGCCGTCCCCGGTATTCACCTGCTGGAGAACCTGGTAGGTCCCCATTGGGGAAATCAGCACGCGATAGGCATCCCAGTTCAACTCCGGAACCGCATTTTCAGCGTCCCACGTCCAGTTTTGAGCCATGGTAATCGTGCCTACCCCGCAGTTCGGGAAGTTCACACTACGGCCCGTAATGAAAAAGCTTTGGCCGGCTTTCAGCTTATCCGGGTCACCCGGGTCCGCTGTATCAAAATGCTGAACCATCCGCGCGGTAGACCAAGACTCCGGAGCAACCATCGTGTTGATATAAGCCGCCCCCATACCGCCTACCATATAAGACTGCCGGTTCAACAGCGTAAACTCAGGGGCGCCCACATAGTTAAGAATCGCCCCTTGGGCATCATACTTGCTGACCAAGGACAGGATGACCTCCTTGATAAGCTTGTCACCACCCCCGCCGGCTTCAAACGGCGGCACGCAAGCATCTGGCGCGAGTGCGCACTGAACAGGGTCGTCCCCCGACCGGTCGTCGTAGCCATTACGCAGGTTCAACCCAAAGAGGCTGTCCGGGTTAGTCGGGTCCTCAAAAATATTGGCGATGAGCGTAGTGCCCGCAGTATTGCCTGCAGCCGCTTCTTCTGCCGTGGGCGGCTTCCAGGAGCTGCACGTCAGGTAGCCCGTTTTGGGGAACGACCAGGCCGGCGGCAAGAACTCCGACGTGTGAGCCTGGTACCGACAAAGCAGAAACGACCCACTTGCCACGCTATTCTTGTTGCCAACTTCTCGTCGAATCAGAACATCGCCATAGGCCGCCGGTGTATTACGGCCCGGCTTATCCGCGGCCTCCGCCGGGGTGTTGTCCATGTAAACCGTCCACTGGACTTCAGCCGGCTCCGCGTTCCACTGAGTCGCCTCCTGAGTTCCGTTCTGGGAATTCAGGAGCTGAACACCCGACAAGATGTGCGTGAAGAAGCCGTTCATCAGCTGCTCGCGCTGCATGGCGCTGCGCATCCAACCATACGCCTGCGACTTCAGCAACGGCATGCCCGCTTTAGAGGCCGCGACGATAGACTCCCGGTCAAGCGGAAGATTGAAGCCCTTCGAGATACCATCGGCAATCCCGTAATAGGCGCACTGTGAAGACCCGCCCGCAGACCCACACGACTGTGAAGCCAAGTTTTCCTGACAAAACGGCCGGCCATTAACCTTAGGGGTCTTACCGTAATACCACATATCGCCAAGGCTTACGATAGAGCCGGTCCAGCTCCCGGATACGGGCACATCCTGAGCCCCGATACCCGTGCCGCTGATGGTTACAGTGCACGGCGTATCCGTATTGGAAGGGGCATACGATACCCAGTTGCCTGACTCATCCAGATAGCCCGGAGTGCCATAAAGGCCGCCGAAAAAACCCGAGGTATAACCGTTGTAGGTCGGCGTTGAACAAGACCCCCCCTTCGTAACGGTTACCGTAACGCAGTTGTTATTGTTCGCGCGGTACCTGTTTAACCCGAATAACGAGTTTCGCCAGTTGTTATCCGGCGCTTGCCTCGGAACACCCGCCGACTTGGCAAGCGCACCCGTCGAATCGCACAAGATGGCTTCCGATTCAGAGGTGAACTCCAGCGTAGCCCCCCGCATACAAACGGCGTGCTGAGTTGCGGGCAGCGTCAGCCAGAGCGGCGTAAATCCGGCAGGGTCTGGCGCTTGCTTCGTGATGACTTGAGCAAGAGGGGAGCCAATACTGTCATCATAGCGCTTGTTGAACGTCGCAAGGGGAACCTTCCACGCATAGGTCTTGGTTGTTGCAGGCTTACCACTTTCCGACTTTTGCTCCAGCCGCAAGAGCCACTTGGCAGGCGCAGTCTGCCCCACGTGCGCGTACGCCGACCCGCCGATGAGGCCCACGCTCGCCAGTGCCAAGCCTCGAATAAGGCGAGACGAAATCTTCATCAAAAAACACTCCTGAAAAGGGTTATGCCAAGTTTAGGCACTAACTCGCTTGTTTCTCTGCCAGGACCAAAAAAGCTTTAAGGCAGCCGCCGGCGTCCAGGCCAGTAACAGTCCGTATATCCACATGGGGACCTGTAGCCAGGTTGCCAACACGATAAGCCACTCCACCGCCCCCACAATCAGCAAGTAGCCCACCCCTACGGGCCAGCCCTTAAACAGCAACGTGAGCAGGGCAGGCAGGGTGTAGCCCACAAGCACCCCGATAGCCCAGTCATCTTCCAAGACATACGGGCCATACGCGAACCAGCGCACCGAAACCGCCAACAAGGCCCAGCCCAGGCACACCATGTTCAAGCCCTTGGCGGAAGGCGCTCCTGGTAGCCCGCAACCCGTATGCCGAAAGGTCAGCAACAACGCTATATGCCTGAAAAATGAAGTAATCATCCTATTGCGCGGGAAACCTCGGCCTTCAGGCCGGGGAGGGATAGCGCGGTGTGCAAAGCACACCCTGTTCCCGCTCCTTTCAAGTTACTATCCTTGGGGTTGAGCACATAGCCGTAGCCGTCAGCACGCTGGATGAG
>RRZT012279212.1_pt1 | contig 25166 bp, 18 predicted proteins | sample 2165551 | NCBI WGS metagenome assembly RRZT01 (sample SAMN10456910, study PRJNA506462) | wastewater metagenome | biome: wastewater; feature: sludge; material: wastewater sludge; isolation source: wastewater sludge with Escherichia coli K12::gfp cells carrying plasmid... | place: USA: Moscow, Idaho... | reverse complement strand
GGCAGCAACAGCCTGGGCAACATTGGCCAGCGCAATATCGAGAGCGTACATACCATTCTCAAGCAGGAGGGGATTCGCCTTCTGGCCGAGGATGTGGGAGGCACCTGTGCACGGACCCTTCTGTTGGACGTATCCAACGGACAGGGCATGATCCGCTCCTATGGGAAAAAGGAAATCGTATTTTAAGGTCCGGAATATCATTTAGATTGGGTTAGGAGTGTCAGCCATGGCGGAAAAGCAGGACAAGGGAATTTTGCTGGAATCGGGCACCAATGAAATTGAAATCATGGAATTTACCGTGGATGGGAACCTGTACGGCATCAACGTGGCGAAGGTGCGTGAGATTATGCTGTCCGCGCCGGTGAAGCCGATGCCCCATGTCCACCCTGCGGTGGAGGGTATTTTTAAGCCCAGGGACACGGTGCTCACCGTGGTGGACCTGCCCTACTTCCTCAGCGGCACACCCACCGAGCGCCACGATAAGGACCTGTTTATTGTCACCAATTTCAACAAGATGTTTGTGGTTTTTCGGGTCCACACGGTGGTGGGTATCCGCCGCATCTCCTGGACCGATATCCAGAAGCCGGACCAGGCAATCTCCGGTGAGGACGGCGTAGCCACCGGCATCGCCCAGTGCGGCGAGCACCTGGTCACCATCCTGGACTTTGAGCGTATTGTGGCGGAGATTGCCCCTGAGACCTCCATTCAGATGAGGGAGATTGATGCCCTGGGCCCACGGGAACGCAGCAACCGGCCCATCTGGGTGGTGGAGGACTCGGCCCTGCTCTCTAAGATGATTGAAGAGGCCCTTAAGAAGGCGGGCTATGTGAATCTGACCATGTTCCCCGACGGGCAGGAGGCCTGGGACGCACTCAACGCCCTGCCCGATGAGACCCGCGTGAGTGACGCGGTGAGCCTGCTCATCACCGACATCGAGGTGCCCCAGATGGACGGGCACCGCCTGACCAAGCTGGTGAAGGACAGCCCCCGCTTCCGGCAGATTCCTCTGATTATCTTCTCCTCCCTCATCAGTGAGGAGATGCGTATTAAGGGCCGCCAGCTGGGCGCGGACGAGCAGCTCAGCAAGCCCGAGATTGGCCATTTGGTGGATGTGATGGACCGCCTTCTGCGCCGCACAGAAAACGGGGGGGATACTCATGAACGGAAGCAAGTACATCGTTCGCCAGCCCATTAAGGACCTGCAGGGGAAAATCATCGGATATGAGATTCTCTACCATGGGGAGAACCAGGCCTACAGCGGTGAGGATTCCAATGATTTTGCCGCGGCCGATACCATATATAATTTTCTCAGCCAAAATAGCGACAAGGTGCTGAAGGGCTCTTTGAACTTCATGACCTTCACCACCACGCTCCTGATGAAGCAGACGCCCAAGCTCTTTGACCAAAAGGACCTGGTCATCCAGGTGGACGACAGCGTGATCATCCACCCGCTGGCCATGCGCTTTGTGGAGCGTTTTTCCAAGGAAGGTTACAAGATCGCAGTGAACGACTTCCAGTTCTCACCGCGCTATTTCTCCATCTTGGACCGGTTTGACTACATCAAGGTCAACTTTAAGACCACCAGCGAGAGCAGCATCCGCAACATCGTCGAGGTGGCCCACAGCATGAACAAGATATGCATTGCCACCGGAATCGACGACGAGGAGGCCTATCAGAAGGCATTCATCATGGAGATGGATGCCATGGAGGGCCATTGGGTGGCCGAGCGACTGTTCACCACGGTGCACAGCAGCAATTATCTCAGGAGTAATTTTTTCCGCCTGATGGTGGCAATTACCGAGGAGACACCCGACCTGGACGAGATCGAGCAGATTGTCTCCATGGATGCCATGCTGACCTACAGCTTGCTGAAGATCGTCAACTCCGGCTATTTTGCACTGCGCAATCGGGCCGTGGACATCCATCAGGCCATTATGGTCATGGGCATCGTTCAGCTCCAGCAGTGGGTCTATCTCCTAGGCATGGGGGACAGCGAGGGGGGCACCCTCAGCAGCAGCCAGGAGGAGTTTTTAAAGCTCTCCTTCCTGCGGGGCAGCTTCTGCAGCCAGCTGGTGAAGGAGGCCAAGGGCATGCCCATCACCGGCGGAGAGGCCTATCTGATGGGAATGTTCTCCACCCTGAGCTACCTCATTGCTGCGCCGCTGGAGCAGATACTGGAGGAGGTCCCTGTGGTGCAGGAGGTGAAGGATGCCCTGCTCCGCCATCAGGGACCTTGCGGAGCGCTGTACGACCTTGTGCTGGGGTACGAGCGGGCCGACTGGGCCTCCATCGACCGTTTGGCCGGGCAGATCGGTATCCCTGTCAACCGAATCACCAACACCTACTTCAAATGCCTGGAAGAGGTTAACACCACCTGGCAGCAGCTCATGGAGGTCAGCTCCGCCATGAAGCGGGAGTCATAAAACAGGAGGGGAGAGCGGCTCCCCTCTTGACAAGTAGACCGGGCGGACCCAAAAGGGTCCGCCCGGCGTTTTTTGGGAAGACTCAGGTTGTTTCGTTTGCGAAGTCGGCTTCCTCATGGCGGGGGTGGTCCATGACGACCTTGCAGGCTTGGGTGAGCTGGGAGAAGACAGCGGCGCTGTACCGGGCCTCGTACACGGTCAGCATGGGGATGCGGTCGATCTGGCGCATGACCACGTACTTGGGCTGGAGATGGTTCAGGGCCCAGGCCTTTACGTCGGCCGCGCAGCGGTTGCAGGGGCAGAGACCGAACATCCTAATATAGCGGGGGGCCTTTTCCTCCACCAGGGCCTGCATCACATTGAAGTAGCCCACTTCCTCATGGCTGGGGGTGCGGGGAGAAACCTCCTCTGCCACAGGGGGGGTGGGGACGGGTATATCCACGGGGGGGAGCACCTCGGCGGGGGCTTCTACGGGAGGGACCTCCACAGCGGGGGGCATTTCCTCCACCGTGGGCTCCTCCTGGGCGGAGGACTTTGCCGAACTGGGGGGGGACTGGGCCGCAAGGTCTTCCTCCAGGGCAACCCGAATCTGCTCGGAGATATGCTCGTCGTTGGCCCGGGCCACCTCCAGGATGGGCGGGGTCAACGGACGGGCGGGAGCGGGAGCCTCCACAGCGACCTCGGTTACAACGGGTAAGCCCTCTGCACTCTCACCGGGGGCGGTGAGCAGGTTGAGAACATGGGCCGTTTTATTGCTCTTGGCAGGCTTTTTTGCGGCGGCCATGGCGATTCTCCTTACAATTGTTTTAGGCCAACACGGCACATAGGGAAATGGCGCAAGCCAGTTTGTACCTTAGGCATCAGCCGTCCTTTGTGCGGTAGGTTAGCCTCGGCACTCATTGGGGGGACAGGAGCGGACGATTTCGTCGACAAGGGATTGGAAATCGGCCGCGGGCTTGGAGGAGGGGGCATAGTCCAGCACGCTCTCCCCGTGGGCGGGGGCCTCAGCCACCGCCACACCGGCCCGGATCTTGGTACGGAAGACCTTGGTGCTGAGCTGGGAGGCAATCTGCTCGGCCATCTCCAGCACCTCGCGGTTGAGGGTAAAGCGCTGATGATACTTATTCAGCACCACGCCCAGAATATTCAGCCTGGAATTGTAGCAGCGGCGCACGGTCTCGATGGTTTCCCGAATCTGGGATACGCCCAGCAGACTGAGTATCTCCGGGGCCATGGGGATGATGAGCTGGTCGGCTGCCACATAGGCGTTGATGGTGAGCACATTCAGGGCGGGTGGGGTGTCGATGATGATGTAGTCGTATTCGTCCTGGAGCTCGGCCAGCTGGTTTTTCAGCAAAAACTCCCGCCCGGGCCGGTTGAACTCCAGCTCGGCTGACGAGAGCAGTATGTTGGAGGGCAGAATGTCGCCGCATTCGCTGGGGGCGATGACATCGCGGACCTTACGACTACCCTTCATGACATCGTAAACGGTGGGACAGCTCTCAATGTCCAGCCCCAGGCAAAAGCCCAGGCTGCCCTGAGGGTCCAGGTCCACACCCAATACCCGATAGCCGCGCTGGTGCTGGCCGGACAGAAGGGAGCAGGTGAGTGTGGTCTTCCCCACACCGCCTTTTTGATTGGTAATCGCAATGACCGCTGACAAAACATCCCCTCCAAAGCAAAAACTTCACGTATACTCTTAACTTTACTATACTACGTGACGATAGAAAAGTACAGAGTAGTTTCCGTTTTTCTCAGGCTTTTTGGGAAAACGAATCGATATGAGTCGACTGAGAGGGGAGTGGGGCCTATGGCATCCATTAACGGGGTAAACAGCAGCAATAAGACCAGCAGTCTCTACAATACCAGCAAAACCATCAGCGGCCTGGCCAGCGGCCTGGATACGGAGGGGATGATCGAGGGCCTGGTCCAGGGCTATCAGAGCAAGATCACAGCCCTCAGCCAGAAAGCCACCAAGGTCCAGTGGAAGCAGGACGCCTACCGGGATATTATCTCCCGCATGTCTAAATTCACCGAGAAGTACACCTCCTACACCTCCGGTACCACCCTGATGAGCAGCGCCTTTTTCGACAGCGCCATCAAGGTGGCAGCCCAGGGGGCCAATGCCGACAAGGTCACAGCCGGCGGGAAGACCAGCAGCACGGTTGTACTCAACAGCGTACAACAGCTGGCCAGCGCCGCCCAGTATGTGACGGACAGCAGACTGAACGTGGGGGACGGGAAGACCATCACGGGTGCCGCCCTGGACTTTAATAGCGACGTCACGCTGGGCGCACTCCAGGGCAGTCTCTCCCTCACCTATGGCAGCCAGGTCATCAACCTCTCCTTCAGCGAGATGACGGACAAGTTTGATGGACCCGGATCCACTGCAGCTGACAAGCTGGCTAAGGTCATTGAGAACAAGCTGAAGGAGCAGAAGATCACCCTCAAGAGCGGCGAGTCGGTGGCTGCCAGCGACCGCATTGGTGTCAGCGTGGAGGGCGGGAAGATCACCTTCACCGACAAGAGCAGCGCGGGCAACTCGGTCTACCTCTCGGGCGCCAGCGGAAACGTGGCGGAGAAGCTGGGGCTTGACCTGAGCAACGCCTCGGAGACCAAGCCCTCTACCATCGGGCTGGCCGACGGCGTTAAGCTGAGCAGGGATCCGATTCAGGCCGGTGAGTACCTTGCCGGCAAATCGATCACGCTGACCCTGGATCAGGTGACAAAAACCATCCAGCTGCCTGCGGCGGACGGCGACGTTGTGAAATATGCGAGCGACCTCAAGACGGCGATTGACGGGGCCTTTGGCGCGGGTAAGATAGACGTGGGCACTGAAAACAGCGGGCTGAAGTTCACGGTGGTGAAGGGGGGCTCCGAGCTCCTCATTAACAGCGATGTGGGCGAGGTCCTGGGCATCGGCAAGACGGCCGGCAACACCTTCAACACCGACAAGACCCTGGGTGAGCTGATGGGTAGCGGCATTGATGCGACGAAGCAGGATTTTATCCTCAATGGCAAGGTCGTGGGCCAGTTCAACAAGGACAGCAAGCTCTCCGAGGTGATGAGCGCCATCAACAGCGACCCCGACGCGGGGGTCAAGGTGAGCTATTCCAAAACCACCCGGGAGTTTGTTTTCACCGCCAACGCGACCGGCGCACAGGGAAAGGTGGAGTTTGGGGCTGGGCTGGCGAGTGACATGTTCGGAGCGGGCTTTAAAATTGGAAGCACAACCCAGAACGCCAAGATTACCAAGCAGGATGGCCAGGACGCCAAATTCACCGTCACCGTCAACGGCACGGAAACCTCCATGGAGCGCAGCACCAACAGCGTGGACATTGACGGCCTGACCCTGAACTTTAAGGAGAGCTTCACGACCGGCGGGGCTGTCAGCTTTCAGTCCGCCGCCGACGCGGACAAGGTTGTGAACGCCGTCAAGGACATGATTAAGGACTATAACGAGATGATGGTAGAGGTTAAGAAGTCCTTCTCCACGCTCCCGGCCCAGAAGTCCACCGGCAGCTACTATGAGCCCCTCACCGAAAGCGATCGATCCGACATGTCGGAGAGCGCCATTGCGCAGTATGAGGAAAAGGCCAAGCAGGGACTTCTCTTCGGCGACAATGTCCTTTCCGGCCTCTATGACCAACTGAGATCCGTCTTCTCCCCCACGGGGGAGGACGGAGCCATGCTCCGCAAGATGGGCATCACCAGCAGCTATTCAGCCGACGGGGGGGCCGGTGTGGTCCTGGACGAGAGCAAGCTGCGCGCCATGCTGGAGAGTGACCCAGACGCAGTGTCCGCGGCATTTACCAAGAGCGTGGAGAGCGGGGCAAAGAGCAACGGCGTGATGCAGAAGGTCAAGGTCCAGATGGACAACTACAGCCGCACCAGCGGCTCCACCAAGGGCATTCTGGTGGAGCGGGCGGGCAGTCCGCTCAGCCCCCTGTCCCTGCTGAAAAATACCTTCCAGGACCAGATCGACGAGTTCAACAAGCAGATTAGCAACTGGGAGGATAAGCTGGCCACCAAGGTGGACAGCTACACCAAGCAGTTTAGCCGGCTGGAGACCCTCATCAATCAGATGAACTCCCAGAGCTCCATGCTATCCGGCTTGACGGGTTAAGGGAGCCAGGGAAGCACCGACCCCAATAGGAAAGGAACGATACCCCAATGGACGTGAGAGGCTACCAGCAGTATAAGGAACAGTCGGTCAACTCCATGACGCCGGGAGAGCTGCTTCTTCTGCTGTACGATGAGCTGGTGAAGCGGGCCACCCTGGCCGCCATGACGCTGGAGCGGCAGGACTATCCCCAATTTGAGGCGGCGGTGGACCGCTGCGTGGACATCATCAACTATCTGGATGACACGCTGGATCCACAGTACCCCATCAGTCACGACTTAAGCCGGATGTACGAGTACTTCACCTACCAGCTGGGACGCATCCGCATCGGCCGGAACAAGGACGAGCTGGAGCACCTGCGCCCCATGCTGCTCGAGCTGCGCGACGCCTTCCACACGGCGGAGCACAGTAGCGCTGTACAGGGGAAGCAGGCATGACCGAGGCAGCATGGATGGACCTGGCCGTGCTGGAACGGCGCAAATATAATTATCTGGGCGAGGTGCTGGAGCTGAGCCGTCAGATGGGTGAGGCCGCCAACCGGGGGGACCAGGTCTCTCTCAATATGCTGGTGGCCCTGCGGCAGGAGCCCATCCTCCGTCTGGAGGAGGTCAAGGGGCTCATTGACGCACGCCGGGACAGCCTGCCCCAGGCCGACTGGATGCGGGTGAGCCAGCTCCTGAAGGAACGCACCCCCCAGGGCGGGGGGGAGCGGACCTTCCTAGAGCAGGCCGAGGGGGCCCGCCGCCTGCTGGAGCAGGTGCTGGAGATTGACCGGCAGGTCAGCCTCCGCTTGGCGGGGGAGGACTCCTTCTACCGTTCGGCCAGGCCTTGAGAAAGAGCATACCCGCACCACCGGCGTCCAACCGGCGATGCGGGTATGCTCTTACCATACATTAGGACAGCGTACTCTCGGGGGAGGAGACCATCCAGAGGGAGGCGCTGTTGCGCCGGGAGGCCAGCTCGTCCAGGATGAGATCCAGGTCCCAGGGAGTGAGGCTCCGCTCGGGGCTGGCCGAATCGGCCACCAGTACCTGGCCGTCCAGGGTTACGCCCCGCAGAAGGATGAAATGCCCGTTGTTGGTGAAGTGGCCCTTACTCATCAGTGCCACGGCAATCTCCCCACCCATAAGCCGCTGGAGCAGGTCGTCGGGGTTGATGCTGGTGGTGGGGATGGGGGTGCAGCTCAGCCCGAAGGTGCGGGCTGCCCCCGGCACGATGGTGAGATAGGAGCCCTGACCCTTGGCCCAGTAGCCCTGCTCTGCAGCCCAGGCGGCCATCTTCTCCGGGTCGGTGGAGGTATCGGTCAGGGTGGCCACCGCCATCGCCATGGCGGTGGGGCCGCAGCCGTAGTCCTTGAGGGGGTCGGTGCCGTAGGGCACCTGGGACCAGCGCTCGTCGGTCTGGTTATAGTAGCTGACCTCGTGGGCGCCTCCGGTCAGGTAGAAGGAGCCGTCCCGGTAGATCAGCTGGGTGACGCTCTCGTTTACAGGAATGGGAGGGGATTCAGCGGGCTCGCCCACCTGCTGGCTGTCAGCCTCCTCCGCGTCCTGGGGCGGTGCGGATGCCATGGTGACTTGGCTCAGGCGGTCCAGCAGTGCCTCGCCGGTTGAGGCCAGATGGGCTGCCCCCGAGCGAAAGGGGGCGGTGAGCTGCTCGAAGAGCTCGGGGGCATAAAAATAGCTTGCGGTCAGCTCCGCTCCGAAGACACAGACCAGGGCCAGCAGGACGAGAGGGAAGATACGAATCTTTTTCTTTGGGGGACGCTGGAACTCACTCATGGGGGACCCTCCCGAACATCATTGCCTTTGGCCTATTTTATTAGTATACTACAATAGGGCAGAAATTTGAAGTGCCAATCGATAAAAATGCGATTCGCAAGGGAGCCAGATTAGGATGCCAAAGATCAGGCTGGAACATGCATCGAAACGCTATATTTTAGAAAAAAGGCCACATTATGCAATTCAAGACCTGAGCCTGGAGGTCTCCCAGGGGGAGTTTGTCTTCCTCATCGGTAGCAGTGGAGCGGGGAGGAGCACGCGACTCAAGCTGATGGGGGGCGAGATTTCCCCCGACGCGGGGGCAGTCTACCTGGATGAGGTGAATCTGACCCACTACTTCGGGCCCTGGCGGTCCAGGCTGGCCCGCACCTTCGGCATCGTCACCCAGCAGCCCCTTCTGGTGCGCAAGCGTACCATCCGGGAGAACCTGCTCCTGGCTGCCCATGCGGGGGGGATGCACCGCAAGGCAGGGCTGGCAGCGACCAAGGCCCTGGGCCTGGTGGGTCTGCCCAATGTGGAGGCGCGTTATCCCGTGGAGCTCTCCCTGGGAGAGTGCCGCCGGGTGGAGCTGGCCCGGGCCCTGGTGAGCAGCCCGGACATCCTCCTGATCGACGAGCTGACGGCCAACCTGGATGACGACAATATCTGGGACCTGCTGCTCCTGTTAAACGAGCTCAACAGCCGGGGGACCACCGTCGTCATGGCCACACACGCCAGCCAGTTTGTCAACATCATGCGCCGCCGTGTGGTCACGCTGGTGGACGGCAGGCTGGCCGGAGACGTAAAGAACGGAAAATACGGCGACCTGGTATGAGCCGACGGGGGAGAGGTGAAAGCTATGCCTGAGGAGAAGAGAGAACAGGATAAGGACTTGGTGTTTGCCCTGGACATCGGCACCCGCAGCATCATCGGCGTGGTGGGCCGGGCCGAGGGGGACCGGCTGAGGGTACTGGCCATTGAAAAGGAAGAGCACGGCAAGCGCGCCATGCTGGACGGGCAGATTGAGGACATCGAGCAGGTGGCCCTGGTGACCCGGCGGGTGACCGACCGGCTGGAGGAGAAGCTGGGCTGTTCCCTGCGCCGGGTCTGCGTGGCGGCGGCGGGGCGGTCCCTGCGCACCGAGCGGGGGCACTATGCCCTGGCCCTGCCCGCCGTGACGCGGCTGGACAGCGAGCTGGTGGGCCAGCTGGAGAGCGGCGCGGTCTCCGACGCGGAGGGCCGCCTGGCCCAGGGGCGGGAGTCGGGCCTTCGATTTTACCTGGTGGGGTACACGGTGTCCGGTTATCTCCTGGACCATTACCCCCTCAACCTGCTCAAGGGGCACAACGGCCAGCTGCTGGAGGCCGATGTGGTGGCGACCTTCCTCCCCAGCGAGGTGGTGGAGAGTCTGTACGCCGTGATGGAGAGGGCGAATTTGGAGGTGGCCAGCCTGACACTGGAGCCCATCGCGGCCCTCAATGCAGCCATTCCGGCCGACCTGCGCCTGCTCAACCTGGTGCTGGCCGACATCGGCGCGGGCACCGCGGACATCGCGGCCTGCAGGGATGGAGCCGTGGTGGGGTACACCATGGCCACCACCGCCGGGGACGAGATCACCGAGGCCGTCATGAGGGAGTTTTTGGTGGACTTCTCCACCGCCGAGCGGATGAAGGCGTCCCTGGATGCCCCCGCAGTCCCCTACCGGGATGTGCTGGGCCTGGAGCAGACGGTTCCCGGCAATCAGGTGCGGGAGGCCCTGGCCACTGCGGCCCGGGCACTGGCCGACGAAATCAGCCGCAATGTGCTGGAGGTCAACAGCGGCCCCCCATCCGCCCTCTTTCTGGCGGGGGGCGGCAGTAAGCTGGGGGGATTGCGGGAGCTGGTGGCGGAGGCACTGGGCCTGGACGAGCGCCGGGTCGCATTGGCGGGGAACAACTATGAGCGCAGCGCCTTTTCCGAGGAGTATGAGCTCAATGACCCGGAGTATGCCACCCCCCTGGGCATTGCATTGTCGGCGGGTCTGGGGCTGATCAGCGACAGCTACCGTATCCTCCTCAACGGGCAGCCCGCCAAGCTCTTCCGCAGCGGGAGCCTTACCCTGCTGGAGCTACTGATGATGAACGGCTATACCTCCGCCGACCTGCTGGGCCGCACCGGGCGAAACCTGAACCTGGTGGTGGACGGGCAGCGGCAGATCTTCCGGGGGGAGCCCGCCGTGCCCTGCGATCTCACACGAAACGGGGAGCCGGTCACCCCCTCCACCCTGGTCTATGCAGGGGACAGCATTGTTTTCACCCCCGCCCTGCCCGGAGCCACCCCCCGGCGGACCGTGGGCCAGGTGCTGGGGGCCGACTTTACGGGGACTGCGGTGGTTAACGGTCAACCCGCCCCCCTGGATCGGGAGCTGAGCTCAGGGGACCATGTGTCCACCAAGTCCCGCTCCGCACCGCCCCGGCCACGGGAGGAGGGGCCACCCACACGCCCGGAGGAGAGGCCGGAGGCACCGGTGCGCCAGAGCCTGGAGGTGGTGCTCAACGGAAAGACCCTCTTTTTGCCCGGCAAGTCGGAGGGGACCCCCTATTACCTCATGGATATGCTGGAGTACTCGGGCCTGGACTTTGAGCACCTGGACCGGGAGGTGGAGCTGCTGGTCAACGGAGCGGAGGAGCCATTTACCCGGGAGCTGGGCAGCGGGGACCAGGTGGTCATACGATACAGGGAGACCTGCTGAGGCGGGACGCAATGCTAAAAGAGAAAGTGAGCAGACACGCTGTGAGAAATGATAGAAAGCATATCCTTGCCGTGGGAGGAGCCCTGCTGCTTCTGCTGCTGGGCGGCTGTAAGGGGCATGGGGAGGAGATTGTCCCGCCCGAGCGCTATGTTCTGGGAGAGGAGAGCGCCCCGGCCCTTGACCAGGTGATGGAGGAGGACGGGGAGTTTCTGGTCGAGGAGCCCCCTGCCGAGGAGGGGGGAGCCTTAATCTACCGCTACGGACTGGTGACCCACACCGCGGACCTGCTGGGCCGCTATGTGAAGGCCATGACCGAGGAGACGGAGGGCTTTGCCCTCACCGATGAGGACCACCACCCACTGGAGGAATCCATCAAGATTGAGGGGGAAAAGGGGACACTCACCCTGGAGCGGGCCACGGCGCAGGAGGGAAAGCTCTTCCAGGTCACAGTGAGCTGGGATGGGGAGAACTGTACCGTCCAGGTGGCGGAGGCCGACGGGGAGATTACCCCCGTGGAGGAGGTAGTGGAGGAAGACCCCCTCACCCTGGTGGCTCAGCTGGACTATCTCTACTCCCTCTCGCCCCAGGTCTTTGGCCTGACGGGGAACAGCATGAAGGAGTACCGCATTTATCCCACCGAGGGGGCATCCATGGTGGACGGAAAGCCCTGTAAGGAGTTCAACGTATACCGGGCCCACAGCCCCGAGACGGCCAACGAGATACAGGGGTGTTATCTCCTCAGCCCCGACCTCCAGGTCTACCGGCTGGACGCGGCCGCGGGGACTGTGACGAGCCTAAATGGGGGGAATACGGGAGGAAAGGAGGCGGTTTCGAATGAGCTTTGGAATTGAGGGTCTGGCCGCCGCCAGCGTGGACTGGAGTATGGCCAAGCTACAAAACAGCGTCAGCACCGCAATGCTGAAAAAGAGCATGGACAGTACGCAGGAGCAGGCCCTGTCCCTGGTGCAGGATATGCTGGAGGCGGTTCCCGCGCCCAGCCAGTACGGGTTTGACGTACAAGTCTAGGAATCGGCACCCGGCCACCCGCAAGGGCGAATGCCAAAAATAGAGATAGGAGATTGCCGCTTTGGCAATCTCCTATCTCTATTTTTGGCATTTGAGTGGGAAAGACTCAGTAGGTCAGCGCCCGGTGGAGGATTTGGGCCATGTCCACCCGGGTGAGGGGGGCCTTGGGGGCCAGCCGGGTGCCGTCGTGGGGGAGGAGGTCGGCCTGCACCGCAAAGGCCATGCTGCCCAGGGCGTAGGAGGAGACCTCACTCCCGTCCCGGTAGGAGGACAGAATGGTCTTGTCGCCGTCCCCTGCGCCCCAGCCCGCCGTCCGGAGGGCCCGCTGCACCATGAGGATGGCGTCCTGTCGGGTGATGACACCTTGGGGCTGGAAGAGATTCTCCCCCATGCCGTTGACAATGCCAAGGGAGCGCATGGTGCTGATGGCCTGGGCGTAGTAGTCGTTACGCCCCACGTCGGCAAAGGGCGCGCCCGCGGAGGGGGCATAGAACTGGAACGCCCGGTGGAGCATGAGGGCAAAGTCCCCCCGTCGGATGAGGAGGCTGGGGCCGTACTGCCCACCGCCCATGCCGGAGACCACCTTGTTCTCATAGAGGTAATCCACTGCGGCCAGGGCCTGGGAGGGCTGGCCTGCCATGTCGCTAAAATAGGCCGAGGTGTAGGTGGGCTCCACCAGGATGGAGATCTGGCCCATGTACTTGGTGCCGTCCGTGTTGGTGCCGGTGTAGGGAATGGTGACGGTGCCCCGGAACCCCGCCTTGGGGACAAAGGTCAGGCCGGAGATCAGAGGCGCTGTGCTGACCCGGTAGTCGGTGCCGGTCGCCGCCAAGATGTTATATTGGGTGGGGGAGCTGTACTGACCGTAGAGCTTGCCCGCTGTCGCGGAGGGAAGGGCGTCCAGGCGCAGGGAGGTAAGCTGGCCGGAGCTGTAGGCCCCCGCAAAGTCGGCGGTGCGGAAGGTGACGGGGGCATAGCGGGTGGAGTAGCTGACCGTTGCGGTGACCTTTGGGGTACCCACGGTGATGTCCACCACCCCGCTGAACTGGCTGCCGTCCGTGGCAGTGCCCGTGAAGCTGACTGTGGCAGTGCCCGAGAAGCCGGTGGCAGGCAGGAAGCTCACCTGCCCCAGCGCGCGGGAGCCACTGCGGTAGTAATTGGTGGAGCTGGACACCTGGCTGTCGTAGGACCCGTCGGAGCGGTAGCCATAGTAGAGGGTGCCCTGGCTGGCGCTGGGCAGCTCAAAGCGGACATAGTTGAGCTGGGAGCCGGTCAGCGAGCGGGAGAGGCTGTTGAAGTCGTCAGGCTGGAAGAGGCGGGCCTGGCGGTAGCCCGTGGAGTAGGTGATGGCCTGCTGGCTTCGGCTCACCGCGTCAATGACCAGGGTGCCGGTGAAGGTGTCACCGTTGCCGGCCTCCCCGGTGAAGGGGACCTCCGTACTGCCGGTGAAGCTGCTCCCCGCCCAGAAGGAGACGCCGGACAGGTAGGAATAGGAATACCTGGTGTTCCGGGAGAGGGAAGAACCTGAGTTGGAGGCGGTGCGGTTATAGTAGAGCTCCCCGGCCCGCCAGTCGGGCAGGGCGTGAAAGGTAATGTAGCGCAGGCTGCTCCCCGTCAGGCTCTGGCTGAGCTCGTTGAAGTCGGAGGAGACCAGCTTGACCGACTGCCCCACGATACAGGAGTACCACACCCGCCCCGCGCCGGAGGAGCGGACCTGGATACTGACTGTGCCAGCGAAGCGGTTACCCGCCGTGTCCCAACCATTGAAGGGGATACGCACCGTGCCCGTAAAGCCCTCTGCCGGGACGAAGGAGACCTGGGAGAGGCGGGGGGTGCGGCTGTAGTAGTACCCCACGCCCTCGGCCACCGGGCTGCCATAGTTTGCAGAGGACTGGTAGCCGGAGTAGAGGGTGCCCTGGCTGGAGGGGGGGAGGGTGAACCGGACATAGCTGAGGGTCTGCCCGGTGAGGCTGCGGCAGTAGTCATAAAAATCATTCTCCCGGAAGGTGACCACACCCTTGGGCCCCGTGCTGTACTCCAGCTCGCCCTCCTCGGCGTTCCGGCTCACGGTGACCGTGATTTGGCCGTTGTACCGTGCCCCCGCCGTGCTGTACCCCGTGTAGTAGAGGATGACCGTGCCGGTGAAGGCCTGGGCGGGGAGGAAGGAAATCCGGTCCAGCTCACTGAGACTGTACTTGGCGCCGGCGGCAAGCTTGGCGCCGTAATTGCCCGCGTCCACATAGTCGTAATAGAGCACACCCCGGTTTTCCGCAGGGAGGGTGAAGGTCACATAGCTTAGGGCACCCCCCGTCATCTGCTGGCAGACCTGGCTCAGCCGGCTGCTGTCCAGCACAGCGGGGGAGGTGGGGGTGGCTGTCAGGGTTACATTGTTGCTGACGGCCTCCAGGGCCACCGAGAGATTGCCCTGGAAGGTGCGGCCGTTGGCCGCCGTGCCGCTGTAGCGGATGGTGGCCCGATCCCCCGCGAAGTAGGGGTTGGGCACAAAGGTGATGTCGGTGAGGTAGGGGCCCCGCGCCGCACTGCTGACAAAATAGCTGGCCGACTGGGCCACACCCGCGCCGGTGTCATCCGGAGAGCGGTAGTTGAGATAGAGGGTGCCCTCCGCGGTGGAGACCACCAGACCGGTCAGATAGCTCAGGCGGCTTCCCGTCTTGGCAAGGCACTGGTTGTCCAGCTCGGTCTGGAGGGTGGACAGGGCCAGGGGCTTGCTGGCGGAGGCGCTGGCCGTGATGGTCTGGGCCTGATTGGTGCGCACCACGGCCTCCACCTTGGTCGAGTAGGCCCCCACACTGAGCGTTAGGGTGGAGGTGCCCACGGCCAGGCCGTCGGCCACGGGGACATTGAGACGTACGGCGCTGGGGTTGCTGCTACTCCAGCTGACCTTGCCCGCCTCCGCCGCAGCCCCATAGAGGGTGTAGGTGGGCAGGGGGCGCTGTTCATTCTCCAGCAGCTCCAGGGTGGTGGCCGAGAGGGCGATGCCGCTCACGATTACCTCGCAGTTCGCCTTCACCTCAGGGAACTCCTTCACAGAGGCGGTGATGGTGGCCTTGCCCGGAGCCAGGGCGGTGACGGAGCCGTCATTGACCGAGGCCACTGTCGGGGCGGAGGAGGTCCAGCTCACACCGTAGTTCCCGCTGGGCTCCACGGTTGCCTTGCAGAGTATATTTTCCCCGGGGTCCAGGGTGAGGGAGGACCGGTCCAGTGAGAGGGCGGGGGGCGTGGGAGCCTCCGGAGGCGGGGTTGCCTCTCCCTCGGCGCGGGCGGCTGGGGCTAGGACCAGCGCCAGGGTCAGCAGGAGGGAGAGCGCGCACCGGGCAGGTGATTTCATGGTTAAGCACTCCTTTTTGCGTTTGATTTGGGGGAGCGGGCCCGGCCCGCTCCCCCAGGGGGATACATCAGTTTATGATCTTTCCGCCCCATTTTGCCTCGAACTCAGTCCGGACGATGGGCATTCCGGAGTCGTTCTTCCCCGTGTACTCCTTCAGGGTGAGCACGAGCTGCTTGGTGGAGGTGTAACCGCTGGAGTTGCTGACCAGTCCGGTGTTGAAGAGGATGATCTGGTCGCCCACGCTCAGGTCCTTAAAATTGAGGACGAAGGAGCGACCGGGGCTGTTGAACTGGCTTCCGATGGTCAGGGCGTTCCGGGCGCTGCCGCCCAGGTACTGGAGGATGCCCACCCAGTCCCCCCCCTCGGGCCCGTACTGGCCCACCGAGCGGACCTCCTTGGCGGCGGTATTGACCGCGCCGGGGGCCCAGTAGAGGCTCTTGTCGAAGGTGATGGTGACCGAGCCGCTGTAGGGCGCGCCGGAGGTGACGGGCTTGATGACGGTGCTGCAGCCCTCCAGCTCGGGGGGGATCTGGTCGGGGATGGTCACGTTGTCCACCGCCTTAAAGGCGTCCCCCGCGCCGGGCTTGCTGGCCTGGTGGTGGGCCACCGCCAGGAAATAGTGGCTGGTGAGGGTGGTCATTTTCTTGGTTTCGTCCACCGTCTTGCCCTGGGTGGCCGTGGTGGTGAGGCTGCCGCTGGCGGTGTTGGAGGTGGAGGAGGCCCCCGAGCGGATGATATTGGCCACATCGGCCTTCAAGGACGCGCTGGCGTACAGGTCGAAGACCGAGTAGCCGTCGTAGTCGGCACCATAGACCGTGCCGCCGTCCGGGTCGCTATTGGCCGTCTGGTAGTTGTAGGTGGTGAGCATTGCCTGGAGAACGGTCATATTCCGCCAGGTGCCCGCCGGATTCTCCGCCTTGTACGCCTTTGGTAGGTCGGTGGCAGGGAGGGGGGTATTAAAGAGGGGAATCTTGGCGATGTCGTTGGTGGTGAAGATGATGTAGTTGAGGTTGGAGTTGACCTGGGTCTTCACGTTCACGACGCCGGTGTACCGGTCCAGCTCGATTTTGGGCTTGGAGACCTCGTTGGTGGTAAATTTGTACAGGTAGACCGGCGAGAGCTCCTGGGCTGCCCCCTTGAGGACAAAGTAGGCGTAGTAGTCGGTCTTGGGCTCCAGGCCCTGGACCAGCTTCTCAAAGGAGGCCTGTCCGCCGGGGTAGTTCACCGAGCCCGTCTTGATGAGGGCGTTGCTGTAGGGGGGCTGGTAGATGTCCAGGTTATTGGGCAGGACCAGGGGAGGAGAGTCCGGCCCACTGGTGTGGACATTGCCCCACTGGATGAGTCCGTCCTTATCCGTGGTGGTGACCAGGGGGTTTGCCCCTTCCTTGCCCGCCGGGGCGATGACATAGTAGACGGTGCCCTTCCGGTCCAGGTTCAGGGACAGGGTGGCAAAGGTGTCCCCCACGGCAAAGCTGGGGGAGGCCGAGACGAATTTTGGCGTCTGGGTGTCGGTGAAGAGCTGGCGCACCTGGAGGAAATCCTGGCTGCTGGCTGAGATGCCCACCGATACGATGCCGTTGTTGTTCAGGCCGCTGGCCTTGAAGCTGTCCCAAACCTGGGGGGTGAGGCCCTGGCTCAGAGTGTACAGGGTACTGGAGGTACCCGCAGCCGCCTGGACCTTGAAGCTGACCTGGCCACTCCAGGTTTTAAAATCGGTGGAGGTGCCCGCCTGCTTGAGGGAGATGGCGAACTCGTAGTGCAGGTCTTCCTTCAGGGTGTTCAGCTTTGGAAAATTGCTGCTGTTGGAGCTGTTGAAGTGGTTATTCAGGCTTCTGCCCGCCAGCTGGCCCTGGGCGGGGTTGACCGCGCCGCTATTGCCTAGGAGGGCCCAGCCATTCGCGTCCGGAGTGGTGTTGCCCTTGGGCGGATAGAGATTGGTGACGGGGGCATTGTCCTTGGTCATGACCCGATAGTAGAGGTCGTAGTTCACGATGGTATCCGACCAGAGAATCAGGTCATAGCTGATGCTGCCGTCCACCTTGCCGGTGGAGAGGGGGGACATCCGGAAGCTCAGGTCCACCCGGACAGGGCCGCTGCTTCCCACGGGGGGCTTTCCGCTCACCTCGGGGGGGTTGCTCAGGAAGAGCTGGGCAAAGACGGTGGTGAACCGGGGCACCTTATGCCCCGCGGCAGCGGGGGTGGCGTAGCTGACCGGGTTGGGGGAGATCATATTCTGCCGGTTGGAGGTGTCGGTGATGTCCTTGAGCTCGAAGTAGTAGGTGGCGCCGCTGGAGAGGTTGAGGGCGCTCTCGGACTTGGCGTCGGCCTTGGTGGGGAAGGTGAGCAGCACCTTGCCATCCCGGGCCGCCACGGTGGCGTTGCGGTAGTCGAGGACCCATTTCTCACCGATGGAGGTCTCGTTGTCCTTGCTGCGCACACTCACCGGCGCGGGGGCGCCGCTCCCCGTGTCCTGGTAGAGGGTGAAGGTATTTTGGAGGGCGGTGGACAGCTTGCCGCGGGCCTCCTCCTTGGCGGTGGTGGTGGGAGCCTTGACCACATTTTCATGGAGGGTGAGGAAGCTCTCCCCATCCCCCGCCGCGGCTGAGCGGACCCCCTCGCTGAACGCCAGCACAATGTCGGTGCCGGTGGTGGGGTTTTGGGTGTTGTCGGTGCCGGTGTAGCTGGTGAAATACTGCTGAACGGTGGGGGCGGTGTCGTCCAGGGTGTGGATGGGGAGCTGCTTTACCTGGACGGTGTAGTTGCCCGCCTTATCCTGGGCCAGATACCACAGGTCGTAGGCGGTCTCCTTGTCAAGTCCGGTGATGTTGATGGTACCCTCCTTGTTGGCCGTGGCGGGCACGGAGCCGCTTTTCAGGGCGTTTAGGCCGGAGGCGACCTGGAGAATGGCATAGGGGTCGTCCAGGGAGATGGAGGTCTCACCCGGCTTGGGCTTGGGGTAGGGGGTGCCCGCATGGACGGCGGCCCAGTAGACCGTGCCCGCCTCGTTCAGGGTGAAGGAGAGCCCCACAGCCGCGGCTTGTACCTGATTCACCACCGGCTCGACGGTGAAGATGGGGGGGGTCTTGTCCGCAGTGGAGAAGGAGACCTTTTTTACCGCAGAGCTGTTGGCCCCGTCAGCGTCGGTGAGCCAGAGGTAGAGGTCGTAGGACTCCAGCTCCACCAGGAGCTTGTCGTTGACGGGGAAGGAGTCCTCCGTGTTCTTAATCAGGTCCCGTACGCCGTAGCCCAGGGCGCCGGTGACGGCATTGGACTTGAGCTCGCTGGGGGTGGGGGCGGTGGCACCCTTGCGCAGAAGGGTATAGTAGAGCTTGCAGCTCTTGTTGGGCATTACGGTGACCTGGGCCGTCACATTGGTGACCAGGGACAGATAGGGGTACCCGGTGGTAAAGTCGGGCTTGGTGTTGTCCGGGGTGGTGAAGGCGGCCACCTTCACGCTGCTGCGCTGGCCCCGGGCGTCCACCAGTACGGCGGAGAGGTAGTAGGCCCCGCCCACCGTCAAGCCGGTGATTTTGGACTGGACCTGACCGTCGGCCCCGGGGGTGGTGACGCTACCGCTCTTGATGGAGGAGGAGCCGTAGGACGGGGGGGTAATGAGATCGTCGGCCCCCACCGAGCCGTCGGCCACGGCGCTGATGGCCCAGTAGATGGTGCCCTTCTTATTGGCGGCAAAAGAGGCGCTGAGGGAGGAGGGGGCAATGTCCAGCGTGGCGGGGTACCCGGAGAGGAGCTTGGGCTCCCGGGAGGCCTCCTCCGCGGCGGCGGCGTCCATCTGCTGGCCCGCAATGTTGGCGCTGATGCCGGGGCGTATCTCCACCTTCTCGGGTAGCATGGTGACGGTGGAGCCTGAGGTGTTCACATTCAGATGCTTCACGTCGCCCAGGCCGGAGACCTGGCTTGCCACATCCAGGTCAAGCTCCCCGACCTGAGCGCCCCGGTCGATCTGGAGCTTGGAGCCGGTGGCCAGCTCGTCCACGGTCAGCTTTTGAACGGTGCCCTTGACCACCAGGAGGGTGGAGTCGGGGGTCTGGTTGACCACCTCCCCGATGCGGCCGGACAGGCTGAGGGCCACGCCCGTGCTCCCGTCCAGGGTGATGCCCTTGAGTCCCAAGTCCTGGGGGGTGTTGTCCTGGAGGTAGGCGGAGGTGCGCACCGTGGTTTTGGCAATGTCGGTGACGCCCTCGGCTCTGAGGGAGACGTACTGGTTTTGGAGGTTGTCCACCAGCAGCTCCTGGGCCTTTACGTTGCGCAGGACCAGGCTTACATCGCCCTTCTCACTCTCGCCGGTGCCACTGGTGATGATCCGCCCCAGGACGGTTACGTTTTCCAGCTTTACATTGCCAAGGCTCACGCCGCCGGTGATGTAGAGGTCGCCGCTGATGGTGGTGTCACGCAAGGTGACGCCCGAGGCGGTGATGGTCACGTTGCCGAACACGCCGCCCAGATTGTAGTCCCCCGCCTGGCGGAGGGGGGTGCCAATGGAGCGCTGGAGGAGGGCGGCCATCTCGCTACGGGCCACCGTGCTCTGGGGGCGGAAGGTATTGTCGGAATAGCCGTTGATGATGTAGTGGGCCACGGCGGAGTGGACCATGCCCCGACTCCAGTTGCTGATGGTTCTGCTGTCGGAGAAGTCCAGGTTCTCGCCGGGGATCTCCTTCAGGCGCATATTCTTGGCCAGGATGTACACTGCCTGCTCCCGGGTCAGGTGGTCGTTGGGAGAGGCGGTGGTCTTGCCGGTGCCCTGGATATACTTGGCGTTATAAGCGATGGAGACATCGTCATAAAACCAGTCGTTTTTAGAGACGTCGGTGAAGGGGATGGGGCCCACCTTGCTGTAACCATAGGCCCGGTTTACGATACCCATGAACTCGGCCCGGGTGAGGGGCTTGTCCGGGTCGGCGGCCTGCTCGGGGCGCATGAAGCCCCAGTCCACCAATTGGTCCAGGTAGGGCGCGGCCCAGTGGGAGGGGGAGACGGCATGGGCCGCCGGAGTCAGCCCCAGCAGGAGGGCGAAGGCGAGCAGGAGGGAAATGAACCGCCCGCCCGCGGCGCTGCGGGGCGTGAGTAGATGCTGCATAAGAATGGGCTCCTTTCGTGTGGGGAGGGGCGAGCCTCAGCGGGCGTCGCGCACCTGGATGCGGAAGACCGCCCGCCGGACCATGAATTCGTCCTCGTCCACCATGTCGATGAACTTGGCGGCGTAGAGGGGGGTGGGCGCGGTGGTGGGCAGGGGTCGGAGAATCTGCACCTGCAAGACCAGCGGCACCTCGGTCACGGGGATAACGGCCTCAGCCACCTCGCCGATTTGGAGGGGCTCGGCGCAGTAAAAGGCCAACCCGCCACAGCTTAAGTCCTTGCCCCGGATGGTACGGCGGCCCTTCCAGCTACCGCTCACGGGGTAGAGAAAGCTCTGAAATTCGGCGGGCACCCGCAGGTTTTCCCGGGCATTGGAGCCCAAAAAGCCGGTGGTGTGAACAAAGAGCAGGTCACCATCGGTACGGACAATCACGCCCGACTGGGCAGGGGTGTTGTCGTCCAGACCCACGAGCTGGATGCTCCGGTGGTCCGCGAGCCGGCCCACCGCGCCGTCCAGTACCCAGAGCTCCAGCGTGTCCCCTCCGGGGGGGGATTTGAGCATGGCTTGGGCCAGGGGGTTATACTGCTCGTCCAGCAGGAGATAGAGGTGTTCCATCAGCGGTCTCCTTTCACTTCCGTGGGGGCCGTCGGGGGAGTCTCACGCAGGCGGCGGGCCTTGTCCGGGTCCTCGGGGTCAAAATTGAGAAAGTAGACATAGATGTCCACAATGGTCTGGTAGAGGGTGTCGGGGATCTCCTGCCCCAGGGACAGGCGGGACAGGGCAGTGGCCAGGGAGGTGTCCTCATAGACGGGCACGCCGCTCTCGGCGGCCACCTCTACGATTTTCTCGGCCAGGTTGCCCATCCCGGAGGCCACCACCATGGGGGAGCCCTCCCCCACGTACCGCAGCGCTACCGCCCGGTTGGCGGATGCGGAATCATATTTTGACATCGACGCTGTTCTCTCCTTCAAAAATCCGGGGGAACACACTGGAAACGACCAGCGGTTTCTCCATGGTTTGCACCTGCACATGGCCGGCGCTCATACCGTTTTCACTCAAAATCCGTGAGAGCTCCCCTTGGACAATGGCGGTGAAGGGGGAGAGCTTCTCCGGGCAGTAGAGGTGCAAATCCACCCGGTCCCGGCGGCAGTTGAGCACCAGGTCGAAAAAGCCCAGGGACTGGATGTCCAGCTTGAGGAGGAAGCGAACGGTGTTGTCCGCCCCGCTCCGGCCCTTTCTCAGATTGTCCTCTGCATCGGGGTCCACCCAGAGCTCGGAGAACATCATCTTCCCCTCCCACTCCAGGGGGATGAGCATATGGTTGAGGTTCATGTAGACACTCTCGTTGAGGAGGAAGGCCGACACGATGTTGCGGAAGGCGTCCTGAGTCTCCGGGCCGCCCTGCCCCCGGAGGGCCCCCATGGCCGCGCCCGCCAGCCGTTCGGAAAAGAGGTCCTGCCCGGCGGCCTTGGCAAAGGGGCTGTTCTCCACCAGACGGAGCAGGGCCTCGTCGCTGAAAGCGCCCAGCCGTTCCCGCAGGGCACCGTGGCTGTTGAGCTGGTGGAAGGTCTCCAATAGGCCCTCCTTGCCGGCATTTTCATAGCGGGCGGTGTCCAGCGCCAGCATGGAGATGAGGCTTCTTGACAGCCCCATGTCGTTGGTGCGGGCGGTGTAGTCGGCCAGGAAGGGGATGATGGAGCACTGGAGGAGCTTGAGCGCCCCGGTCCGGTCCCCCGCGTTGAGCGCCTCTTCCAGCTGGGCGGCCAGGGGGAGGAGGCGGTTGCCGTAGCTTGCGGGAATGGACCGGGTCAGCCGGGTGAGGGTGCGCAGCAGATTCCCCTCGATATGCCGGGAGGAGGAGTAGTCGTTGTACCGCCGCAGGAACTGGAGGATGGACCCCTTCAGCAGCTCGGACCGGGTGGAGGTGTAGGCATCCCGCAGGATGGAGAACAGGGCCCCGCTGAAGCGGTTGCCACTGCGGGACTGGGAGAGCAAAAATTTTCCCAGCTCCCCCTCGCTCATTTTCATCATCTCCAGGAGGGAGGCCATCTCGGCGGAGATGCCCTCCTCCATCCCGGAGCTGACCAGGGTCCCCCGGAAGGCGGAGATCACCTCGGCCAGGGTTTGGGTCAGGTCGGGGGACCCGGCCAGACGCTGGAGGAAGGTCTGAAAATTGGAGCCGTAACGGACAGCGGAATCTCCCGGGGCGTGATCCGAAGTGTCCTGCCGCTCGGTGCGGTTGTCAGGACGGCTGACCCGGCTGAGGTCGGGCGCGTTTTGCACGCGCGGGTCTGTACTGGGGCTGACCGAGACGTTCCGGTTCACATTGGTGCTGTCGCGGCCTGGGACCGGACTGGTGACGCCGAGCAAATCAGGCATGGGGGACACTCCGTTCCTTATAAAAAGCTAAAAATTCGACTTAATTTTCCTGGGTGTACTGCCGATATACTCAAAGAGTGAGTAGACACCTGGAGAATGAGGTGGCCTCAACCCTCTCCGGCACAGATACCAAAGGGAAAAGGTGGCGTTTTTATGGGCAGTGGCACTGACAGCATCCTGGACATGTACCTCTTTGAGACCAATACCCTATTGGAGCAGTTGGACGGCATCCTGCTGGCGGCCGAACAGGCCGACACATTCTCACAGGACGATGTCAATGAGATATTCCGCATCATGCATACCATCAAGGGCTCTTCCGCGATGATGGAGTTTACCTCCCTCATGACGGTTGCCCACCGGGTGGAGGATTTGTTCTTCCTCATCCGGGAGAAGACGATGGATGTGGTGCCCGAGGCTCTGCGGCCCGAGCTATTCGACATCGTCTTCCAGGCGGTGGACTTCTTTCGGGGCGAGATCGAGCGGGTGGAAAACGGCGACCCCCTCTCTGAAACTATCGGCAACGTAGTAGAAAAAATTAATAGTCTCATCGACAAAATTCAGCGGGGAGAGGCCGGAGAGAGCGCCAATGCGGAGGCTGTTTCGGACAAGGAGGAGTCCGTACCGGGTGACCGTGGGTACCCCTTCGGCCTGCGGGTCTTTTTCGACGAGGGCAGCGGGATGGAGCATTTGCGGGCCTTCATGCTGGTCAATAGCATCCGGGACTTCTGCTCCGACTTTGTCTATACCCCCGCAGACGTGGAGCGCAACAGCGCCAGCGCCGATCTCATCGCCGACGAGGGCTTTCTCCTCTGGTTCCACACGGCCCAGGACAGGGAGGCCGCCCTTGCCGCAGTCAAGGGGGTGGGCTCGGTCCGGGCCTACCAGCCGGTGGACCTGAAGGAAGAGACTCCCGCGGCCCAGGAGAAGGCCGCGCCCTCTCCCGCCGCCCCGGTTGGGGAGACCCCTGCCGCGCCCATCGCTGCACCCTCTGTCGAGACGGCGGCCAGGAGCGCCACCCCCGCGCCCCAGGCTGCCGCTCCCGCCCAGCACGTGAAGGAGAGCCTGATTAGCGTAAACCTGGCCAAGCTGGACCAGCTTATGGCCGTGGTGGGAGAGATTGTTATCACTGAGACCATGGTCACCGCCTCTTCCGACCTGAAGGGCCTGCGGCTGGACGGATTCACCCGGGCGGCCCGCCAGCTGCGCAAGCTGACCGACGACCTGCAGGACGTTTCCATGTCCCTGCGGATGGTGCCGGTGTCCAGCATGTTCCAGAAGATGAACCGCATCGTCCGGGACATTGGAAAGAAGCTGAACAAGCGGGTCAAGCTCACCCTCATCGGCGAGGAGACCGAGGTGGACAAGACCATTGTGGACAGCATTGGCGACCCCATCATGCACATTGTACGCAACTCCATGGATCACGGCCTGGAGGAGCATGAGGAGGAGCGCATCGCCGCCGGAAAGGACCCGGTGGGCGAGATTGTCCTCTCGGCCCGGCACACCGGGGGTGAGGTCATCATTGAGGTTAAGGATGACGGACGGGGGGTTGATCTCCCCGCCGTACTGGCCAAGGCACAGCGGGTGGGTCTCGCCAACCCCGACCAGGAGTACAGCCAGAAGGAGGTGCTGGGCTTCCTTATGATGCCGGGCTTCTCCACCAACAGCGAGGTCACCGAGTTCTCCGGCCGGGGAGTCGGCATGGATGTGGTGAAGAAGAACGTGAGCGAGGTGGGCGGTACGGTCTCCATCGCCAGCGAGTGGGGCAGGGGCATGACGACCACCCTGAAGATTCCCCTGACCATGGCCATCATGGACGGCATGGAGGTATCGGTGGGGGGGAGCATCTTCACCATCCCCATCAACAACATCCGCCAATCCTTCAAGGTGGAGGGGGACCAGGTCATCCGTGACCCCGCCCGGGGTGAGATGATTAAAATTATGGGTAGCTTTTATCCCATCATTCGGGCCAGGGACGTCTTCCGGCTGGAGCAGGGCAGGGAAAATATCGAGGACGGCATTCTCATCTGGGTGGAGGCGGGCGAAGTGTCCTACTGCCTCTTCGTGGACGAGCTGCGGGGCGAGCAGCAGACCGTGGTCAAGCCCCTGCCCTCCTACGTCAACGAGTTCAACATCAAAAATTACGGAATCACCGGGTGCAGCATACTGGGCGACGGCAGCATCAGCATCATCCTGGACATTGCCAACCTGTACGCCGGCATCCAGGATATGTTCTGAGTAGGAAGAGGAGGCCAGCAAAATGTCTGAACAAAATATGCTCTT
>RRZT010293442.1_pt1 | contig 25185 bp, 17 predicted proteins | sample 2165551 | NCBI WGS metagenome assembly RRZT01 (sample SAMN10456910, study PRJNA506462) | wastewater metagenome | biome: wastewater; feature: sludge; material: wastewater sludge; isolation source: wastewater sludge with Escherichia coli K12::gfp cells carrying plasmid... | place: USA: Moscow, Idaho... | reverse complement strand
TATGACACAGGCTTTGCCTGATGATATCCGCAAGCAATGGATTAGTAAGATTCCTCTTCGCCGTGGGGGTAATGTTACAGATATTGCAAACACTGCAGTGTATTTGGCATCAGACCTTTCTAGCTATGTTTCTGGTCAGGTTATCCAGGTAGATGGTGGTATGAACATGTAATCAATAAGTAGAAAAAATTGATTCCAGTTTACGAAGATAATCATATAATCATTGTCTATAAGAACAGTGGCGAAATCGTACAAGGTGATAAAACCGGTGATGAGCCATTGTCCGAGACAGTGAAGAAATACATAAAGGAGAAGTACCAAAAGCCGGGAAATGTTTTTCTCGGCGTGGTACATCGCCTTGATCGTCCTGTTTCAGGACTTGTTACTTTTGCTAAGACATCAAAAGCGCTTACACGTTTGAATAAAATGTTTTGTGATGGTGAAGTACACAAAACATATTGGGCAATAACAAAGGATGCCCCAAAGGAATCTGAAGGTATGCTTACTGATTGGCTCGTGAGAAATGAGAAGCAGAATAAAAGTTATGCATACAGTCATGAAGTTCCGAATTCAAAAAAGGCAATTTTGGAATATAAGGTAATTGGCCATACCGACAATTATAATTTGTTGGAGATAAATCTCATGACAGGTCGTCATCATCAGATACGTTGTCAATTGGCAAATATGGGATGTCCGATAAAAGGGGACTTGAAGTATGGAGCAAAGCGAAGTAATCCAGATGGAAGCATATCTTTGTTGTCGCATCACATAGAGTTTGCTCATCCTGTATCAAAAGAACTTATTTCTATAGATTCACCAGTCCCTGATGATAATTTATGGAAAGCTTTGACTGAATCTGTGTAAGTTTTGTTGATAAAATTTGCACAATTCGTTTTTTTATTATATTTTCGCAGTAGTTATTTAACTAAGTACGACAGAATATGATGCTAATACTATAGTTGACATCTTTCACGCCTATGAGGAAGTATGTGAAATGGGGTGTCGGAATAATCGTTACTCCATTTATATTGTTTGCTATTTTAGCAATATTGTTTTATTTCCCTCCATTTCAAAAATGGGCAGTAAAGCAAGTAACTGCATACGCCTCAGAAAAGACAAAGACAGAGATAATTATTAGCCACGTAAATCTTGAGTTTCCTTTAAATCTTGGCATTGACGGTGTAAAGGTCCTTCAGCAGAATGATTCCATGCCGCAGGTAAAGGATACCGTTGCTGATATAAAGAAAGTAGTTGCCAATGTAAGACTCATTCCTCTTTTTAGCAAAAAAATAGATATAGACGAGTTGAGTTTTGATTGCATGAAAGTTAATACAACTAACTTCATTCATGAAGCACGTGTAAAGGGTACTATCGCTAGAATGGACTTGGTTGCACACTGTATTGACCTAGGTGCTGAACACGTAAATATAGATAAGGCAAATCTTAAAAATGCAGTCCTTGACGTGGCTTTAAGTGATACTGTTCCAAAGGATACTACAAAGAGAACCAATTTTTGGACAATTAATGTTCATAAGTTGAATGTGGAGAAGACCGACTTGACTCTACATATGCCTGGTGATACTCTTCAAGTTCAGGCTTATCTTGGTAAGTCAATTGCCGAAGGTGGATATTTCGACTTATATAGAGGCGCTTACAATATAAAACGTTTCGAATGTAAAGACGGTAGATTAAATTACGATAACAATTTCAAGATACATTCTAAAGGATTTGATTATAATCACGTTAGCCTAAGCAATATAGCCATAGGTATAGATAATCTTTCATATCTTGCTCCAAATTTGATTATGAAATTACGTGAATGTAGTTTCAAAGAGAAAAGCGGAATAGCTATTGACGCTTTATTAGGGAAAATTGCTCTTGACTCTAATAGATTGTTGTTGGAGAGTCTTTATTTCAAAACACCGCAATCACATCTTCGGGCACGAGTTTCATTAGATTTGAAAACCTTTGTTAAAGATAATCCAGGAAAGTTCAAAGTTTCTTTAAAAGGAAGTGTCGGAAAGTCTGATTTGATGCGTTTCATGGGTAATATGCCGTCAACTTTCCGTAAACAATGGCCAAATCATCCTTTAACTGTTTCGGGGACAGCCATTGGTAATATGAAATCAGTGAGTTTCTCAAGACTTTCTGTTAAGTTGCCAACAGCATTCAATTTAACAGCAAAGGGTTTTATAGCTAACATTGATAATATAAAGAAACTTCGTGGCAGCATTAATATCAAAGCACATGCATATAAATTGGGTTTTGTTATGTCAATGCTTCCTAAAAATATAACTCGTAAGATCAGAATACCGAGTGGAATTTTCGTTGATGGAGCTTTTATGTTTAACGGAAACAGATATGCAACAAACTTTATTTCACAGGAAGGTAAGGGACATGTGAGAGTAGTTGCAGATTTTAATGCCGATAGAATGGCGTATAATGCAATAATAAATGCTTCTAATTTGCAGTTGCAGCATTTCGTTTCAAATTATGGTTTGCATCCTTTTACTGGTTTCTTAGCGGTTAAAGGGAGAGGAACTGACTTCACATCTTCACGTACAATGTTGATTTCAAGATTGAGAATAAATAAATTCAATTATGGTGGTTACAATCTTGATCATGTAAATGCAAATGTAAAATTGCAGAATGGTGTTGCCAATGCTGTTATAAATAGTCTGAATCCTTTGTTAAAGGGATATATAAACATCAGTGCCTTAGTACACAAAAATAATGTCAAGGCTACGCTTGTCTGCGATTTAGCTAAAGCGGATTTATATAATCTTAAGCTAACGAAGTCACCTTTGTTTGCATCTATATGTGCCCATCTGGATATAGAGTCAGACATGAAAAAATATTATAAGGTGAATGGAATGGTTAATGATTTGGCTATTCATGACAGTACAAAATTTTATAAGTCAGATGCTATTGCTGTCGACATACTTTTGCGTAGTGATACAACACATGCAGCTATTAATAGTGGTGATTTCAACATTGATATTGATGCCAAAGGCGGTTACGAACGATTGCTGAGTCAAGGACAAAGCATCGTAAAGGAAGTTCAGCGTCAAATTAAAGACAGGGTGATAAATCAGGTTATGTTGCGCAGAAAGTTACCTGACGCAAGTATAACTTTCTCTAGTGGCAAAGATAATTTCTTAGTTTATTTGCTTAATAAATATGGCTATTACTTCTCTAGAGCTAATGTTGATATGTGCTCTTCTCATATCACCGGTCTTACTGGAAATGTAAGCATAGACTCTTTGGTTATGGATAGCATCAGACTTGACACTGTTAGATTAAACATAAAGTCTGATAACGACAAGTTAGTGTATAGTGCCCAAGTTATCAACAATAAACGAAATCCACAATATGTGTTCCGTGCTATTGTAGACGGAGATTTAAATGAACATGGTTCAAACATGAAGGCAAAACTTTATGATGCCAATAACAAATTAGGTATACAAATTGGACTGTTGGCAGAAATGGAACACAATGGAATACGTATGAGTATATTAGGGGATAATCCTATACTTGGTTATAAGACTTTCGATGTCAACGATAGTAATTATGTGTTCTTAGGTGATGATAGGCGATTGTCTGCTAACCTTCAGCTAAAAGCTGAAGATGGAATGGGAGTGCAGTTGTATACGGATGACGAAAATAAGGAAGCACTCCAAGACCTTACAGTCTCATTGCACAAGTTTCAACTTCATGATATTCTGTCTGTGTTGCCTTACACTCCAGATGTATCTGGAGTATTGAATGGAGATTACCACTTGATACAGACGAAAGACGAGATTTCTGTATCATCAAATATGACGGTAGACAAGATGATATATGAGCATTGTCCAATGGGAGATATAGCAACAGAATTTGTATACATGCCAAAGAAGGATGGTTCGCATTATGTTGACGGTATACTTTCACAAAATGGATTGAAGATTGCTACCGTTAAAGGAACATACAAATCTGGGGATCCTGGATATATTGATGCAAAATTAGGTTTTGACCGTACTCCAATGGAAGTGTTCAATGGTTTTATTCCAAACCAGATAATCGGCTTCAAGGGATATGCAGAGGGTATTCTCAGCATGAATGGAACTTTGTCAAAGCCAAACATTAATGGAGAAGTTTATCTTGATTCTGCATATCTTGTAAGTCAGCCTTATGGTGTTGAGATGCGTTTTGATAATGACCCGATTACAATAAGTGGTAGTAAATTGCTGTTTGAAAATTTCCAGATGTATGCCCATAATAACAGTCCGTTGACAATGTCAGGATACCTGGATTTCTCAGATCTTGGCAAAATGTCAATGGACGTAAAAATGAGAGCATCTAATTTAGAAATTATAAATTATAAGGAAAACTTACGTTCGGAAGTTTTTGGAAAGGCATTTGTTAATTTCTATGGAAGTATGCATGGACATCTGGACAATTTGCAGATGAGGGGAAAGCTTGATGTGCTTGGATCTACAGACATGACTTATATCTTGAGAGATTCACCAATCACAACCGACAACCAATTAGATGGGCTAGTTAAGTTTACTGACTTTCAGAATTCTACAACTCTGACGGTCAACCGTCCTCCATTGGCAGGATTCAATATGGATTTATCTATGAATATCAACGAGAGTGCTCATATTCTTTGTGCGCTCAATGCAGATAAGTCAAATTATGTAGATCTTATTGGAGGTGGTGATTTGAGAATGCTATACAATACAGTTGATAATCTGCGCCTTACAGGAAGATACACATTGAATAACGGCGAGATGAAGTATTCTTTGCCAATAATTCCACTAAAGACATTTAGTATACAAGACGGAAGTTATATAGAGTTCAATGGTGATCCAATGAATCCTAAACTTAATATATCTGCCACAGAAACAAACAAGGCTACTGTATCTTCTGACGGTGGGACAGGTAGAACTGTTTCTTTCGAATGTGGTGTGAAGATTACTAAGACATTGAAGGATATGGGATTGGAATTCATCATAAAATCGCCAGAGGACATGGCTGTTAGTAATCAGTTGAATACAATGAGCGTTGAGGAACGAGGAAAGGTAGCTGTTACCATGCTTACTACTGGTATGTATCTTTCCGACGGAAATACAAACGGATTTTCTATGAACTCGGCATTAAGTGCATTCCTGCAAAGTCAAATCAATGGTATCGCTGGTAATGCTTTAAAAACATTAGACTTAAGCTTTGGTATGGATAATGCAATGGATGCTACTGGAAATCAACATACAGACTATTCTTTCAAGTTTGCAAAGCGATTTTGGAACAACCGTGTTAGAATTATTGTAGGCGGTAAGTTCTCTACAGGACAAGATGTCACAAACCAGAATCAGTCATTCTTTAGTAATGTGTCTTTCGAGTATCGTCTTAATGAGGCTTCAACGCAATATTTGAAACTATTCTACGATCGTGATAGTTATGATTGGTTGGAAGGGGATGTTGGGCAGTATGGAGTTGGTTTTATATGGCGTCGTAAGATGCAGCATTTCAGTGATTTATTCCGTTTCAAGGATTCAAATGCCACGGTTCCTATGGTGATTGATAAAAATGATACAATAAAGCAAAAATAAATATGAAATCAATAATATATAATTACATATTGTTTATTTGCGGTTTAGCTCTGCTTTCAGCTTGTTCCACTACGGACAAAGTGCCAGAAGGCGACCAACTGTATGTAGGACTGACAAAGATAAAATATACTAATTACGAGAAGAATTCTCATTTCAATTATACACGTGACGAACTTGATGCAGCCCTAGCGTGTGCTCCAAATGGTGCGTTGTTTGGCAGCTCATATTATCGCACTCCGTTTCCTTATGGTCTTTGGGTGTGGAATGCTTTTTCAAAATCAGAGGGACCCGTTGGTAAATGGATTTCAAAAACATTTGGTAAGGCTCCCGTTTTGATGAGTTGGGTAAATCCGGCTTTGCGTGTATCAGTTGCCCAATCTGCACTTAAATCACATGGATATTTTAATGGAAGTGTGAATTACAAGACTATACCGATGAGTAATCCAAAGAAAGCCAAGATAGGTTATGACGTTGATATGGGACATCTATACACGATAGATAGTGTGGCTTATGAGAAGTTTCCTGAAGATGCCGACAGTTTGTTGAAACGGACATTAACAGATGCAGTTATACATAAGGGAGATGCCTTTGATGTTTCTACATTGGATGCAGAAAGAAAACGAGTAAGTATATTGTTTCGTAATAATGGATATTATTATTATCAACCAAGTTATGCCTCATATCTTGCAGATACGATATCTGTTCCAGGTAAGGTTCAGATGAAATTCCAGCTTGCAGAACAAATTCCTGAAAAGGCAAAGCGTAAATGGTATATTGGAAGAGTGGACTTGCAGTTGCGTAAGCAGATAATGGAACAGCTTAATGACTCGCTGATGCATCGTAATTTTAAAGTGCATTTCAACGGACGTCATTCTCCGATGCGTCCAAGAGTTATAATGCGCGATTTAAAACTTAGACCAGGAAATATATATAGTTATGATAACTATTTGGAATCTTCAAACAGAATTTCTGGTAATGGACTGTTCAGTATTGTAGATTTCCAATTTACTCCACGTGATTCATCTGCTACATGCGATACACTTGACTTGGCTTTGAATTGCGTATTTGATAAACCTTATGATTTCTATGTTGAGACAAATTACACTGGCAGGACAAGCGGAAGGATGGGACCTGGGCTGATTGTCGGTTTTACAAAGCGAAATGTTTTCCGTGGAGGAGAAAAACTTGATATAAATATAAAGGGCTCTTATGAGTGGCAGTCTGGACATACAGCCAGTGGCACTAGTGATAACATGAATTCTTATGAGTATGGTGGTGATGCGTCTTTAGAGTTTCCTAGACTTATAATGCCATTTCTGCAACATCGTAGATTCTTCACGACTCCGTCTACAATATTAAAGGCTTCTACTGATATCATCAATCGTGCAGGATATTTCAAGCGACATATAGCATCGGGAGAATTAACATATACCTTCCAGACAAGCAAGAACTCAATGCACCAGTTCAGTCCTATTATACTAGAGTATGAGTATATGACTTCACATACGGAGAAGTTTGACTCTGTAATGAAGACCAGCCCTTATCTGCAAGTTTCAATGAAGAACCAGTTTATTCCTAAAATGAAATATAGTTATATCTATACAAGTGACAAGACATATCGAAATCCTATATGGTGGCAGACAACAATCAGTGAGGCTGCTAATATTTTATCTTTGGGTTATACAATTGCAGGAAAGTCATGGAGTGAGAAGGATAAGAAAATGTTTAAGAACCCTTATGCTCAATACGTGAAAATAGAAACTGAGTTCAGAAAAACATGGCGATTAGCAGAACATTCAACTCTTGTAGCTCATCTTGACCTTGGTGCAATATGGGCTTATGGTAATTCTGATATGGCACCGTGGAGTGAACAATTCTATATCGGTGGCGCAAACAGTGTACGTGCTTTTACAGTAAGGAGCGTAGGACCAGGAGCATATTATCCTACAGCAAACACTTATTCTTATCTTGACCAGACTGGAGATATAAAGTTTCTAGCCAACTTGGAATATCGTCCCCATCTTTTCGGTAATCTCTATGGTGCAGTGTTCATGGATGCAGGAAACGTTTGGACGATGCACGATAGTAGCGATCGTCCAGGAGGAAAGTTTCAATTGAAGAATGCTGTTAAGGAAATGGCTCTGGGCACAGGTATAGGATTAAGGTATGATTTGGATTTCTTTGTGATTAGAGTAGATTGGGGAGTAGGTTTGCATCTTCCATATAAGAGTGGATTTTATAATCTTCCGAATTTCAATGATAGTCAAAGTTTGCATTTCGCAATCGGAATGCCTTTCTAGTTATGTAGACATAATCAATTACAATATAAAAAAATGTTATGTTGATTAAAAAGTGTGGCTATACTTATTCATTCTCAGTATTATTTGTTAAATTTGCACTTCAAATTAAAGCATAATAAAAATATTATTTATGAAACCTACATTGTTACTTTTAGCTGCCGGCATGGGCAGTCGTTATGGTGGTCTTAAGCAATTAGATGGTCTTGGTCCAAACGGAGAAACCATTATGGACTATTCTATTTATGATGCTATTCAGTCAGGATTCGGTAAAATCGTATTTGTTATCCGTAAAGATTTCGAAAATGAATTCCGCACAAAGATACTTTCTAAGTATGAGGGTCATGTTCCTGTAGAGTTGGTATTCCAGAGCATTGATAATCTTCCAGAAGGATTTTCAGTACCTGAAGGCCGCGAAAAACCATGGGGAACAAACCATGCTGTACTTATGGCAAAAGATGTTATAAAGGAACCTTTCTGTGTTATTAACTGTGATGATTTCTATAATCGTGACTGTTTCAAGGTAATCGGTAAGTTCTTGGCTGATCTTCCAGAGGGAAGCAAAAACACTTATGCTATGGTTGGTTTCAGAGTTGGTAATACTCTTTCTGATAACGGTTCTGTAGCTCGTGGTATATGTTCAAAAGACGCTAACGAAAATCTTACAACTTTTTTTTTGCGTACATAGATTATGCGTGTAGACGGTAAGGTTTCTTACAAAGATGAAGATGACAAGTGGGTTGCTGTAGAGGATAATACTCCTGTATCAATGAATGTTTGGGGTTTCACTCCAGATTATTTTGAGCATAGTGAGGCTTACTTTAAGGAGTTCCTTTCTGAACCAAAGAATATGGAAAATCTTAAGGCTGAATTCTTTATCCCATTGATGGTAAACAAACTTATTAATGAGAATACAGCTACAGTAAAGGTTATTGATACAACAAGTAAATGGTTTGGTGTTACTTACGCAGCTGATCGCCAGAGCGTAGTAGACAAGATTCAGACTCTAGTTAACGACGGTGTGTATCCAAGTAAGCTATTCTAATTTGGTAAATAGTTAGAGAATAGAAACTATTCTTTCAATATTGATATAAGATTGGTCAGGAATGTTTGCAGTATATTTATTGCATCAATTCTGACCAAATTTTGTTTCTAATATATTAGGTTTCACCTAATTTTATTACCTTTGCAATCATTATGCAGATAGATATTATAACAGAGAATGAAATCGCTGAGTTGAAAACTCTTATTAGCGATGCAAACAAAATAATACTTGTAGGACACAAAAGTCCTGACGGTGATGCCATTGGTGCTTGTCTTGGTTTGGCGGAATATTTGCGCCAACAGGGTAAAAGCACGTCTGTATTTGTTCCTGATGCATATCCTGATTTCCTAAAATGGTTGCCAGGTACAGAGAAGATTGTAAGATACGATAAGCATAAAACAGAGATAGATGCTGCTTTCAAAAATGCAGATTTGGTATTTTGCCTTGATTTTAATGATATCGCAAGACTTGAAGATATGCAAGAAAGTGTTGAATCTTCTCCTGCAAAAAAAATAGTAATAGATCATCATCTTAATCCTATTATAAATTCTGTCATAACGGTTTCGCATCAAGAAGCATGCAGTACATGTGAATTGGTTTTCCGCTTGATCTATCAACTCTCTGGTATTGAAAATATGACACGTAAAATCGCTGTTCCATTATATTGTGGAATGATGACAGATACAGGCGGCTTTACTTATAATTCAGCACGTCCTGAAATATATTCAATAATAGGACTACTTCTCACCGTAGGAATAGATAAAGATAAAATTTATCGTAATGTATTCAATAATTACAGTCCATGGGCAATAAGGTTTCGTGGATATTTGATGAGTCAAAAGTTGAATGTATTTGATGAATATCATGCATCTTATTTCACTGTAAGTAGGCAAGATATGAAGGATTATCACTTTATAAAAGGTGATTTAGAAGGACTTGTAAATGAACCTTTGCGTATAAAAGGACATAAGTTTTCAATATCACTTCGTGAGGATGACCGTCACGACAATACGATTCTTGTAAGTTTACGTTCTGTTGATGATTTTCCATGTAATAAGGTTTCTGAAGAATTTTTTAATGGTGGAGGACATCTTAATGCTAGTGGAGGAAAACTACATTGCAGCCTTGCTGAGGCTGAACAAATAGCCCGCAAAGCCATAATTAAATTTGGTGATATGTTGAAAGCTTAAAAATTGGGAAATATAAATAAAAACTTTCATCATAATCTTTCTATATGTTAGCTTTTTAGTATCTTTGCATCAAAATGATAAGATAAGTGGTACTTTTGCATTATCTTTGCCATTGTAATTTATAAATTTAACGATGAAGAAAACTCTATTTGCACTTCTCGCTTTGGTTGGTATCATGATTTTCGTTTCATGTAACAATTCGGAAACCTATGCTGATAAGAAGAAAAAAGAACGCTCAGCAATTAATCAGTTCATTGCTGACTCTGCTGTTAATGTAATTTCTGAAGCAACTTTTTTTGCGCAAGATTCTACAACAAATGTTAGTAGAAATGAATATGTTCTATTTAATAGTTCTGGTGTTTATATGCAGATTGTGAGAAAGGGTACAGGCTCTAAATTGCAGAGCGGTGAAACTTCTCCTGTTCTTATGAGATTTACAGAGGTTAATCTTATGACTGATTCTGTTTTGTTGTCTAACGATGTACTTAAGTATTCTGCTATCGTAGATCATATGAACGTTAGAAATATTTCTGGTTCTTTCTATGGACAATTTGTATCTGGTGAAAGTTTGTTTGCTAGTTATTATAGTACGACATCAGTTCCAGCAGGATTATTGGTACCATTCGCTTACGTCAATCTGGCTCGTTATGCGTCAGCCGAAAGTGATATTGCAAAGGTAAAGTTAATTGTACCATCTGCTAAGGGTACTACTATTGCATCAAGTAATGTGTATCCTTGTCTGTATGAAATTACATTGCAAAAAGGTAGATAACATATAAATATATGACACTAATTAAATCTATTTCCGGTATCCGCGGTACTATTGGCGGACATGCCGGTGACACACTTAACCCTCTTGACATCGTAAAGTTTACTTCGGCTTATGCTACATTCATTCGCCGCAGTAAGAAATCAAATAGCAACAAAATTGTTGTTGGTCGCGATGCTCGTATTTCTGGAGACATGGTTAAGAATGTTGTGTGTGGTACTCTTATGGGTATGGGATATGATGTTATCAACATTGGTCTTGCTACAACACCGACAACTGAACTTGCTGTGCGTATGAGTGGAGCTGATGGTGGTATAATCATCACTGCAAGTCACAACCCACGTCATTGGAATGCTCTTAAATTACTGAATAATGAGGGCGAATTCCTAACTAAGGAAGATGGTAATGAAGTTCTTGAATTTGCAGAAAAGGAAGACTTTGAATTTGCTGATGTAGATAATCTAGGCAAATACGAAGAAGACGATACTTTCGACAAGAGACACATTGATAGCGTTTTAGCATTGAAGCTTGTAGACGTAGAAGCTATCAAAAAGGCTGGCTTCAAGGTTGTTGTTGATTCAATAAATTCTGTAGGTGGTGTAATCCTTCCTGAGCTATTGAAAGCTTTAGGCGTAGAATATAAATTCCTTAATGGAGAAGCAAATGGTGATTTTGCACACAATCCAGAGCCAATTGAGAAAAATCTAGGCGGCATAATGGGTGAGCTTGCTAATGGTGGTTATGATCTTGGTATTGTTGTAGATCCAGATGTAGACCGTTTAGCGTTTATCTGTGAAGATGGTAAGATGTTTGGTGAGGAGTATACCTTAGTTTCTGTTTCAGATTATGTTTTGAGCAATACACCAGGTAATACAGTCTCTAATTTGAGTTCGACACGTGCTCTTCGTGATGTTACTATTAAACACGGTGGTGTTTATACTGCTGCTGCTGTAGGCGAGGTTAATGTAACTACAAAGATGAAAGATGTTCATGCCGTAATTGGTGGTGAAGGTAATGGTGGAGTTATATATCCAGAGAGCCATTATGGTCGTGATGCTCTTGTTGGTATTGCTCTATTTTTGTCTAATCTGGCACATAAGGGCTGCAAAATAAGCGAACTTCGTGCAACTTATCCAGAATATTGCATTGCAAAGAATAGAATAGATCTTACTCCTTCTACTGATGTAGATGCAATTCTCGTTAAGGTTAAAGAGATGTATGGCAAAGAAAGTAATGTTCAGGTAACTGACATTGATGGTGTAAAGCTTGACTTCCCTGATAAATGGGTACATCTTAGAAAAAGTAATACAGAGCCTATTATTCGTGTATACAGTGAAGCTGCAACTATGGATGAGGCTGATGCTTTGGGTAAGAAACTTATGCAGGTTGTTTACGATATGCAGTAATTATTATAGAAGACATATAAAAAAGTGCGATTCAAAAATGAATCGCACTTTTTATATGCGTTTATTTGCTCATGAATTCGCCTTGAACTAAAGCTATTTTGATCCACAGGTCCATATATTTCTGTTGAAATGAAACGATGTCAGTCGCATTTCCTTTGTCATCATAAATATGAGTGATTGGTTTCTTATTCTTAATATCCATCGATATAGCTTCTTTGCCATTGTCATGATAGAATTTTAAAGATTTTAAAACACCATTGTCAATATTAAAACAACCAGTTTTATCATCTTCTGTCCAGATTTCTCCAGTATATGGTTTTTTATCAAAAAATACAGAATCTTGTTTAAAGCTTACTTCATTTGTATGTATTTTCTTCATACATGAAGATGTCATCAATATGGCAATAAATAATATAACGAATGTCTTAAATTGTTTCATTTCTAATTTGCCTTATCTTTATTTTGTATGCCTTCGTCTTCAGCTAATTCTTTATACATTTCATCAAGAGTATTGAAAAGCACGTTGGTATTAGTTTCGTTTCCACATGCCTCCTCAAATAGTTTCACTAAATCTCCATCCTCATTTTTAAATACGCTGTTGTTTATGAGGATATTCGTGTTTATGACTAACAATCTAAGTATGGTAGTTTGATTTAAATAAATCTTGCTCTGTTTAACAGTTTTTCTTCCTGCTACATAAGCTTTTATAATTGTTCTAACCATCAGTTGTACAGCTTTTGGTTCATCAATAGCAGACAACTGTATACCTTTTGTGTATTCTTCTAAATGCTCAGGTATAGAAGAGAACATACCACCCAGTAGTAATTCCATATTTCTTGTGTATTCTTCAACCATTGCTTCATAAAGTTTGGTCGTTTTACAAGCATACTTTAAATAATCTTGTGGGGTAGTCTGTTTATTATGAGCCATCTTTATGACATCACTCTCAATTTTTTCTTCATCAGAATAGTTAAGTCTTATAAGAATTGGCAGCATAATATCAATGAAATTATCTCCAATCTCCTCATAATAATTAAGCATAGCTTCTTTGATATTACTCGGATCATTTTTTTCATTGAAGTCGTCACCAGGATATTTACAGTCAACAATTGCAGTTCCAAAAGCTTCGAAAAATGCTCTTGTAAACGCTGCTGTTGCTTGGTAGCTATTTACTCTTTTTGTCATAGTCTTGTTGTTTTGGGTATAAAGTTAGCTTTTTTTCTTTATTGATGCAAGCTATAGCATTGATATTTCTTTTTAGTCCTTTGTATTTTGCCCTTTTTACAGCACTACCTTTGAATAATTCTCTATATTCATCTTCTGTAATATTTTGCCATTTCTCCTTGGTCATATTCAAAAGTTCTTCTTTGGGTTGAAGTTCTGGTGTGTTGTTTGGTTGTGCAAATCTATTCCATGGGCAAGCGTTGAGACATTTGTCACATCCATATATAGTGTCTCCCATTTCTATTGCAATACTATTGCTTATATCGTTTTTGTTTTCAATAGTTTGGTATGAGATACATAGTCCTGCATCAATCTCATTGCCTTCACTTATAGCGTTAGTAGGGCATGTGTCAATACATTTATGACATTTACCGCAACGATTGGAAATAGGTTTATCATATTTCAATTCTATATCAAGAAACAATTCTCCGAGAAAAAACATGCTTCCTGCATGCGGAATTATTAGTTGATGATTTTTTCCTGTCCATCCTAATCCTGCCTTTTCCGCCCAATATCTTTCTAATATAGGACCAGAGTCAACAAATATTCTGCATTTGTTTGTCGAAGGGTTATCGGAATGAAGTTCGTCTTCAAATCCAAACTTTGATGCAAGTTGTCTCAACTTACTCTTTATAATGTCATGATAATCTTTTCCAAGTGCATATGCAGCTAGTTGATATTCCCCCTTTGGTAACGTCTTCTGTGGTGCATAGTTAAGGGCAACACAAACTATACTTTTAACTCCATTCATTAATAATCTTGGATCGAGTCGTTTGTCTGTATAATTAGTCATGTAATCCATATCGGCGTAATTGCCTTTTTGAATCCAATCCTTAATATGTCTTGCTGTGTCATCATCAACAGCTTCAGCTTTGGCAATACCATATGCAAAAAAGCCGAGGTTTTGTGCCTCGGCTTTTATTGCCTCTGTAAGTGAGATTTTATTCAAAGGTTTTAAATTCATAACCTTGTTCCTTTAACCATTTTATTGATTCCGGAAGTGCTGTTTTTAACTTGTCAATACTCTTTAGTGAGTCGTGAAAAGTAATTATAGAACCGTTTCTTGTATACCTCTTGACATTGTTAACAACATCATCGGCTTCAAGCCATTTGGAATAATCTCTTGTTACCAAGTCCCACATTATTACTTTGTATTTCTTTTTGAGCCACCAATATACAGAGTGTCTCATCCAGCCATGTGGTGGTCTAAACAAGTGTGAGTGAATTAAATCATTAGCTTGGTCAGTATTCTCAGCATAGGTTATTGTCCAATGCTTGAATGAACCAAGATGATTGAATGTATGATTTCCGACCTGATGACCTTCTGCAACGATTTTGTTGTATAGGTAATGGTGTCTCAATACATTTTCACCAACCATAAAGAATGTCGCCTTTATATTAAACTCTTTAAGAGTCTCTAATATGAAAGGTGTCGACTCGGGGATAGGACCATCATCAAACGTCAGATAAACCGAATGTTCTTTCTTGTCCATTCTCCAAGTCGCACTGGGATACATCCAGCGCAACCATTTGGCTGGTTGCTCTATTAACATATCTACTCTTTATTGTTGTGGCAAAACACCGCCTTTTCCACGATACATGTTGAACATGTATTGGAATTGTTTACCGGTAGTCTTAGCCAGTTTAGGATCAATCATGCTAGCTACTTGATTAGCCTGCTGCATTATAGTCAACTCGCGTATGCAATCGTTCATAGACTGTGAGAAGTGATCGCTACTCAAAGATAGATACCAATCCATATATTGTGTAGCATTCTTCCATACATCATTGAATAGTGCTCTGGCTTGTGCTTTCTTGCCCAGCATAGCATAACACTCTGCTAAGTCAAGACTTCCGCTCATATAGTCATTTGGAATGTTATATGAAGGAAGTACCTTCAAACATTTATCAAGAACTTTGAGGGCCTTGGCATTTTTCTTCTCAATGATCAACTGCTTTGCAAGTTGTGCGAACAGTCTTCTATGAGTGTAGCACATTCTCATTACAGTTTCGTCTATATAAAGTCCTCTGGTCTCAAGACCACCAAACTTATAGCGATTCATTAAGTTGTTGTATGTCTTCTCTGTATCAAAGTTCTTTGCGCCTGGTGCCGGTTTGCCGTCAATAGTCGTTGTGAACGGAGTAATACGGTTTGCAAGACCTTCTTGTACAAAGTTATCACCAAGATTCATGTAGTTGTCTTCACCAACGGTTAGGGCTACATAAATTGGACGTGTCCAATCGCATTGTGAAATCATCTCAAGCATCATAAGGTCGCCCTTGTAAAGTGCGTCTTTTTTAGCAAGAGAGATAATCATCTTGTTTGGTATAGAGTCGCAAGCCATCATCATTCCACTCTTCTTTACAGCATTCTTGTCTATTGTTACATAAACCGTATCTGTAGGTATGAAATGCATATCAGGATTCTTTGAGCGTACCCAATATTTCATGATGTTCTTCAATTCAAATGGATTGTCTCCAAATTGCTTTCTTGCTTGGGCAGGATTCTCTTTATAGAATTCAAGAATCTGCTTCTTTGCATCAGCCTGTATTGGCACATATTCATTTGTTCCTGAACAGAAGTCAATTCTTGGCCAACTGATTGGAACAGCAGTAGAATTATATGCTGGACGTTTCATCTGGTCAATATACCAGTCTGTCTGTAGATAGCTTAAGTTACAAACACGTGCGTCTGTTCTTACTCCTTCAACCTCTTGATTATACCACAATGGGAAAGTATCGTTATCACCATTAGTGAATATGATAGGATTTCCTTTATCCTGTAGTGTCATCAGATAGTTTTGACCGAAGTCACGACATGTATATCTTCCACTTCTATCATGGTCATCCCATGTCTGGCTTGCCATTTGTATAGGAACGAGCAGAGCAAGCAGCGAAACAACTGCTGCAAGAACAGGACCGCTTACGTGTAGATACTTCTTCGACAAATCGTAAATTGCCGCGACACCGATGCCACACCATATTGCAAACGCATAGAATGAACCCGCATACGCGTAGTCTCGTTCTCGAGGTTGCATTGGCGTCTGATTCAGATATATAACGATAGCAAGTCCCGTCATGAAGAATAGGAAGAATACCACCCAGAATTGGCGTATTCCACGTTGACCTCTCCATGCCTGCCAGAACAAACCTATTATACCAAGTAACAATGGAAGGCAATAGAACACGTTATGTCCCTTATTGTTTTTCAAGTCATCTGGTAGTTTGCTTTGATCTCCAAGGCGTGCTTTATCAAGGAATGAAATACCTGTAATCCAGTTTCCATGTTCCAGTTCACCGTTTCCTTGAATATCATTTTGGCGTCCAGCAAAGTTCCACATGAAGTAACGCCAATACATGAAGTTACATTGATATGACAGGAAGAATCTTAAATTCTCCAACTGACTAGGAACTTTAACATTTACGTTCTCTCCACAGCGATCATAAGACACGTTTGTACCATCTACGCCACCCATCCAGTCTTCGTATGCTTGTGCATGAGATTGGTCATACATACGTGGGAACAACATGTTTTGCGCAAATTGGTATTTATTCTTGTGACTTACAATGAAGTAAGAGTCTTTTTCGTTTGCGTTAGATTTCTCCTTACGGCTATAGATTGGTGCGCCTTGACTCATCTGAGGTTTACATACGCTTCCATCAACTTTCAGAGCTACTTGTGAAGTATATGCCTGTCCATATAGTAGAGGACGATCGCCATATTGGTCACGACTCAAATAATTTCCGAGTGTGAATATATCTTCAGGAGAGTTCTGGTCCATTGGAGGATTGGCTGCAGAGCGAATTACGATAAGTGCATAGCTAGAATAACCAATCATCAACATCAACATGCAAAGTAGAGTTGTGTTTTTGGCTCTCGAAGTTACATAGCTAACTCGTTTTTTGTCAACTGTATGCTTATAGTTCAAACCAAACCACAATGCAATAAGTACAATAACTCCTATTACTACAGCTGACCATCCGTATCCGTAGAAAGGAATGCCAAGCATAGCAAATGAAGCGACGAATGATATGTTGCTACGTTTTTCGTTTGTTTCAGAATAGCTCTCATATATTGCCCAAACAACTGTTGCGACAAGTAGTATAATATATACTATTTCACCAGTGTTGAAAGGACATCCTAATATATTTACGAAGAACAGTTCAAACCATCCACCAACGGTTATAATTCCTGGGACAACTCCGTATAATACAGCCGCTACGATAACAAATGATACCACAAGAGCTATCAGTGAGCCTTTAAGTTCCATTTTAGGGAATTTGCGGTAGCAGTAAACTAGTACGATGGCTGGAATACAAAGAAGATTCAGCAAGTGAACTCCAATACTCAAACCTGTCATATAGGTAATTAATATTAACCAACGATCACTGTGAGGTTCGTCGGCATGGTCTTCCCATTTCAATATTAACCAGAATACGATAGCGGTGAAAGCAGAAGAGTAGGCATAAACTTCACCTTCTACGGCAGAGAACCAGAATGTATCGCTAAATGTATAAATTAATGCACCAACAAGTCCTGCACCTTCTATAATAATAGTTTTGGCTGTAGTCAGTTCATTCCAGTCCTTCACCATTAACTTACGTGTTAAGTGGGTAATTGACCAAAAGAGGAACATAATTGTTGTTGCACTCAGCAATGCACTCATGGTGTTTACCATGCGAGCTACTTGTGATGGATTGCTTACAAACTGTGAGAACAAGTTTGCCGTAAGCATAAAGAAAGGTGCGCCAGGTGGGTGACCTATTTCAAGTTTATAACCAGTAGTGATAAACTCAGGGCAGTCCCAAAAACTGGCTGTCGGCTCAATTGTAGAACAATAAACGAATGCTGCAATAAGGAATGCAAGCCATCCAAGTGCATTGTCTACTAATCTGTACTGTTTCATTTATTTATATCAATAAGTTTTTGAATTTCAATATCTATTGTATTTTGCAAAGATAGTATTTTATATTGAGAAATACCAAACGCTATTGTGAGAATGTTGTAATATTTGTTTTTTTTAAATTCTCAGAAAATGTTCTTCTAGTTTTTCCAAAGGCATATTTTTGTCAGCATGATAGTGTAGGCTCCTATTTACGCATGCTATATGCTTCACGTTATTCATTATCTCTGCTATATCATGGCTTACGATTATAATAGCGCAGTATTTGTTTATTTCATTTAACATTTCATACATTTGCTCTTGAAATCGTTTGTCAATATATGTATTTGGCTCATCTAAGATAAGTACTTCTGGTTTTGAGACAATGGCTCTTGCCAATAGCACTCTTTGTAGTTGTCCACCACTTAGAGATCCTATATGATTATCTTTCAGTTCTTCAAGCTCCATATTTGCAATTGTCTCATGAACTTGATTTAATTGTTCTTTTGTGTATTTTCTGAATAGTTTTTTCTTCAATCCTGATAGTATAACATCATATACAGATATGGGAAATTTTCGGTCGATATCAGTATATTGTGGTAAGTATCCAATATTTATCTTATCTGTTTGCTGTCCTTTTTTGAAAAAAGTAACGCTACCACAGTCAGGCTTCATCATTCCCAGAATAATCTTCATCAGGGTAGTCTTGCCGCCACCGTTTGGTCCAATAATGCCTAAGTAGTCATCATCAAAAACTTTCAGAGATACGTTTTCCAGCGCAATTTTCTGAGTATATTTTGCTGTTATGTTTTTTATGTCAATAATTGTATTGCTCATTGCAGTTTCATTGCGATATTTTCCATTTCTTTATTCCAGTTATACGAAAGTGGATTTATCTCTACTTTTTGTGCATTTGTACCTTGTTCAACAATAGAGGTATTTCTATTTGCGAATTCCTTCTGTATAAAAATAATTTTCACCATCTTCTTTTTCGCTGTTGAAATTGTTTGTTGAAGTTGGACCGCACTAGGCTCTCTTCCTTCTTCTTCTATAGGAATTTGTGTAAGTCCGTAGTCTCTTGCAAAATATGTCAATGCTGGGTGATAGATGAGAAATGTGAGAGTTTTGTTTTTAGAAATATTTTCTCTTACATTTATATCGGTATTTTCTATTTTCTCCAACAATTTAGATAAATTGCTTTTGAAATAAATGCTATCTTTAGAGTCGATATTAGCAAGTGCTTTATAAATGTTTCTTGCTATTATTTTGGCATTTGAGGCACTCATCCATACATGCGGATCAGGAACTCCGTTTCCATTCTTTTGTAATGCAATTCCTTCAGATGAATCTATTATAATAGTATGTGGTGCATTGCTTTCAAGTTTCTTCATCCATGTGCGTTCAAATCCAATATTTCCCACTTTTATGTAGAGATCACTTTCTGAAAGTTTGACCATTTGTTTTGCTGTTGGTTCGTATGTTTCAGGACTACTTCCGTTTGGAACCATTGTGACTACATCAAACTTATTTCCTGCTATTTCCTCAGTGAAATATCTTAATGGCTCTATCGTCACCGTAATCATTCTATGGTGATTTGTTGATGTTCCGACGCACGATGTCAGAGATAGTACTGAAAATACTAATATAATATATCTTATAGCTTTACCCAATGTTATACTTATTACTGATATTATAATGTTTGATCTCATCAATCCCAAAACGATAGGTATTGCATCACCTATTACTGGTATGAAAGAAAAGAAGCCAATCCATGAACCACGTCCTGCCATAAATTTTTGCGCCTTCTCAAGACTTTGTGGTTTCACATGCAAGTATTTTTCTATCCAATCAAGACGCCCAATGTGACCTATTGCATAGTTAAACATTGATCCTAGTACATTTCCGATCGTTCCGTATATTATCAGAGGCCAAGGTTTCAACCCTGCTGCTAATAAACCTAACATCACAGCTTCACTGCTGAAAGGAAGAATGCTACCAGCTAAGAATGCGGCAATGAGCATGCCCCAATATCCCCAGTTTATTAGAAAGTCAATGATGGCATCCATAAGTTGCAGGCTGTTATTAGCAAAATTAATACTATGATTAAATGAAATGCAATGTTGGTTATCCACGTGTGTGTCAGCGTGATGAAGTGACCAATCAGTGTCGCGGTACACATTATGAGTATCCTTAATAGAAAATCAAAATGCTGTGGTTGAAGTATAATAAATACAATAGTTGCTATTTCTAAAGCTATAAAACATTCATATAGCATTCTAGTCTTTATTTTATCGTTGTAACTATTCCTCATAAAATGTATTGTTCCAGTTAGTCCGAGTATAGCGATGAAAATAAATGTTACAGTCTGATGAGAGTTTATCATGCTGTAATCAAATAGCTTTCCGAATTTTGCTAGGTCGCAAAAATGGTCAATGAATGGTTGTATGTTTCCAATAGATGCATAATATCCAGCAACAAACCAATAGGGGATGATAAGTCCTAATATTGATGCGGCTATCGTTCTTGTACTTAACGCTAAAATATTGGTTGATAGAATAAACCATAATAATGGCACATAATACAATATCTGAACGAAGAAGATGCTTGATATTCCAATCATCGCAAAAGCATAGAACACCGAACCTGCTCTACGTGGATTTTGATAAGCATTAAATAAGAAGAAGCATGCAGCAATGAATGCTAATTCTACAATAGCCCCTTTGATTGATGGAAATAAAAAACAAGCCATAGTCATGAGCACAAGATATGAGCAAGATACCATTCTACTATACACACGTATTAATGAATAACGATTGTTCAAAAACACCATCATTATGGTAGCTGCGAACAAAGCTGCGGTTTGTAACCACAGCTCTTGCTCTATCACGCCAGCAGCTAATGTTGCCAGTGCTCCGTATATTGCAGTAACAGGTAGTGCGAAACGGCTTAATGCAAATCTTTCCTGTCTTCTTTTCTTTATCAATTTCTTATTCCCTTATTTAATTTATAGGTCTTGACCTATATCTCTTCTAAAGTATTTATCTTTGAATTCGATTTTTTGAGCTTCTTTGAAACTCTTTTGCAGTGCTTCTTCTTTGTCTTTACCATACGATGAAACTGCAATTACGCGACCTCCGTTAGTGACAACTTGACCGTCTTTGATTGCTGTTCCACTATGGAATACGATGCTACCATCAATATTTTCGATTCCGCTGATAGGGTATCCCTTAACGTACTCTTCAGGATAGCCACCGCTAACAAGCATAACACATACTGCAGCTCTTTCGTCAAATTCTATTTCGCGCTTATCTAAGTCACCTTTAGCAACACCTTCAAACAAATCAACAATGTCGCTCTTCAATCGTAGCATAACGCTCTCGGTTTCAGGATCGCCCATTCTGCAGTTGTATTCAATTACCATAGGTTCGCCCTCTACGTTTATTAATCCGAAGAAAATGAATCCCTTGTAATCAATTCCTTCTTCAGCAAGTCCTTCTACAGTAGGTTTGATGATGCGTTCATCAACTTTATTCATCCAATCTTTTGTTGCAAAAGGAACAGGAGTGACACTTCCCATTCCACCGGTGTTCAAACCCGTATCGTGTTCGCCAATTCTCTTGTAGTCTTTTGCTTCGGGTAGAATTTTGTAGTTCTTTCCGTCTGTTAGAACGAAAACAGAACATTCAATTCCGCTTAAAAATTCTTCAATAACTACTTGTGCACTTGCGTTGCCGAACATACCACCCAGCATTTCCTGAAATTCTTTTTTTGCTTCTTCAAGAGTAGGAAGTATCAACACACCTTTTCCTGCACAGAGACCATCTGCCTTTAATACGTAGGGTGCTTTAAGTGTTTCTAAAAACTTCAGGCCTTCCTCAATATTTGTCCCGTCAAAAGTCTGATATTTTGCTGTCGGAATATTGTGACGTTGCATGAATCCTTTCGCAAAATCCTTGCTACCTTCAAGTACAGCACCAGCCTTTGAAGGGCCAATAACTGGTATATCTTTTGTTCGCTCGTCATTCTTGAAATCATCATAAATGCCTTTTACTAAAGGATCTTCTGGGCCAACTACAACAATATCGATTGTATTGTCGACGCAGAAATTCTTTAGACTCTCAAAGTCATCGGCTTTTATGTCAATGTTCTCACCGCAGTTAGCTGTTCCTGCATTTCCTGGTGCAATAAACAGTTTGCTACATTTCTTGCTTTGAGCAATCTTCCAAGCTAAGGCGTGTTCGCGGCCGCCTCCTCCGAGTAATAATATTTTCATAAGTCTCTTTTTCCGTCCTTATGATGGGACATTTATTAGTTTTATTTTAAGTAATCAAAGAAGTACTGAGATATCCTTTCGTGCAAATGAGTGCTTTGGTGGCCTCTCATATTGTGTGGCTCTCCTGGATATACAAAGAAGTCTGGTTGCGTTCCTGCTGCAATACATGCTTTTAAGAAAGAGAATGCATGCTGAGGTACAACAACAGGATCGTTTAATCCAATTATAATTTGCAACTTTCCTTTCAGATTTTTAGCTTTTGGCAGCAAACTACAATTAGCATATCCTTCTGGATTAGTCTGTGGTGTGTCCATATAGCGTTCGCCATACATCACTTCATACCATTTCCAGTCTATAACTGGACCTCCAGCAACACCTACTTTGAAAACATCTGGATATGTTGTCATCAGATTTGTGGTCATGAAACCACCAAAACTCCAACCGTGTACTCCTAAGCGATTTGCATCTACATAAGGTAAGCTTTTCAAGAAATCAACACCTTTCATCTGGTCTTTCATTTCTTCTTCACCTAGGTGTCTAAATGTTACTTGTTCAAAGTCTTTTCCTCTATTTTCGCTTCCGCGGTTATCTAGAATAAATAGCAAGTAGCCTTTTTCTGCCATATATGTTTCCCAGCCGCGGCTGCAATAATGCCAGCGTGCATCGATATTGTGAGCATGAGGACCTCCGTATACATATACAATAGTTGGATATTTTTTCTTAGGATCGAAATTCAATGGTTTTACCATTCTGTAATATAGGTCAGTAACTCCATCTGCAGCTTTTATGGTTCCGCATTCGTATGTAGGAACAGTATATCCTTTCCAAGGATCTTCAGCTTTGTAGTAACTTGTGCGCTTACCGTTTTCAGTGTTAACAATCGCCATGTTACTTGGTATTGTTGGAGTTTGATAACTGTCAACAATATATTGTCCGTTAGGACTCAGACTGCCAGTATGCCAACCTTTTCCGTTGTCATCCATAAGAGTACGCTTGCCTGTTTCCAAACTTACAATAAATATATTTTTCTGTATCGGACTTAGCTCATTAGATTCAATCGCAATACTTTTGTGTTTAGTGTCAAAACCAAGAAAGTCCATTACCACCCATTTACCTTTAGTAATCTGTTTCAGCTGCTCACCTTTATTATTAAATAGGTATAAATGTGTGTATCCATCTTTCTGGCTCCACAATATAAATTTGCTGTTGTCCCAAGGAAGGAATGTGATAGGGTGGAGAGGTTCTACATATTTCTTATCAGTCTCTCTATAAAGTTCGCCTATTTTCTTGCCATTCTCTGCGTTATAGCTTACTAGTCTGCAATCGTTCTGGTCGCGGTTTAGCTCAAAAATGTATATAATCTTGTTGTCTGGGCTCCATGCAATATTTGTAAAATATCTATCTGTAGGATCCCCTGCGTCAAGATAAATCACATTTCCAGTATTCATGTCATAAACTCCAACAGTAACCTTGTGGCTCTTTTCACCAGCCATTGGATATTTCTCAGGCGCTGGTGTTGCAATTCTGCTTTCACCTTCTGCTGGTTTCCAGTCTAATTCGGGAATGTTTACCAACGGAAAGTCTGTAACCATACTTTGGTCCATTCTATAGAAAGCCAACTTTTTGCCGTCATTACTCCAATATAGACCTCCATTTATGCCAAATTCGTCACGATGAACGCTTTGACCATATACGATGTTACGACTTCCGTCATTAGTGAGTTGTTTGTCTTTACCTTTTGCGTCTACTACATGCAACTGGCAATCCTTAACATAAGCTGTAGCTCTAGTTGTGTAATTAAACTTACTAGCTTGTATGCTTGCATTGAAATTATTGTCAGTGTGCCAGATCTCTTTTTTTGTTTTCCAGTCAAAAAGCATCTGCTTCTTTCCGTCGTTCAGCAGAACCTGTGTTTTGCCTGCTACAGGGAAAGTAATATTGTACAAATGGTGCAGATTCATTCCGCTCCATTTGTTAATATTCACCAAAGAGAAAAGCGCTGTTTCTTTGCCTGAATTTTTATCAACGATATAACAATCTTCAACATCAGTTCTGATAAGTTCATTACCCCACCAAGTTGTATATCGGTGTTTGGGAACCATATTATGGTAGTTGTTGCCACCGAAATTTAAATCTTCAAGCGTTAGCGTCTTCAATTCTTGTGCGTATGTAGTTGTCGCAATCATCGCTAAGATAAAAACAAATATCTTTTTCATAATTATTTAATCTTCACTGTCTGAGTGATTTCTTCTTTTGTCAAAGCTACCACGTCTGTCATTACTGCCAAACTTCTTTCCTTCAAACTTTTTTCCACCGCGCTTGTCACCATAACCTCCACGCTTATCATCGTGTCTGTCGCCATAGCTTCCGCGTTTGTCATCACGTCTTCCGCCAAAGCCGCCGCGCTTATCATCGTGTCTGTCACCATAACCTCCACGTTTGTCATCACGTCTTCCGCCGAAACCACCACGCTTTTCGTCATGGTCAATGCGTTTTCTTCCACCAGC
>RRZT010307333.1_pt1 | contig 25271 bp, 27 predicted proteins | sample 2165551 | NCBI WGS metagenome assembly RRZT01 (sample SAMN10456910, study PRJNA506462) | wastewater metagenome | biome: wastewater; feature: sludge; material: wastewater sludge; isolation source: wastewater sludge with Escherichia coli K12::gfp cells carrying plasmid... | place: USA: Moscow, Idaho... | reverse complement strand
GCCCCATGACAAGATGGCCGCATGACCGCTCACATCGTCGCGATGGGCGGTGGCGGGTTCGCCACGTCGCCCTTGGGGTCCCCCACCAATTTCGATCGCTACGTCGTCGAGCTGACCGGCAAACGAAGCCCGCTGGTGTGCTTCGTTCCGACCGCGTCCGCCGACGACCCCCAGTACATCAACCGATTCCTCGTCGCCTATGGCACCCTCGGCATCCGTCCGCTGGTCCTGACGCTGTGGCAGGACGCCGCGAACGCGGTCGCCCGGATCGCCGAGGCCGACCTCATCCTGGTCGGCAACGGCGCCACGGTGAACGCGCTCGCGCTGTGGAAGGCCCACGGCGTCGGCAAGGCCATCAAGCAGCGCTACGCCCAGGGCGACGTGGTGCTGGCGGGCACGGCCGCCGGTGCGAACGTCTGGTTCGAGGGCTGCGTCACCGACTCGTTCGGGGACTTCCGTCCGTTCCGCGGAGGACTCGGCCTGGTGCAGGGCAGCTTCTGCAGCCACTTCGACTCCGAAGACAGCCGGGTCGGGGTCTTCACCGACGCGGTGTCGGCGGGTGACCTGCCCGGCGGCTGGGCCGCCGACGACGGCGCCGGCGTCCACTTCACCGACGGCAGCTACACCGAAAGCGTCAGCGAATCCGCAGGCCAGCGCGTGTTCGGGATCCACCCCTCCGACCTGCCGACCTCCTCGGGCGTCGTCGTGGAGCAGCTTCCCGTCCGCGTCCTGTGACACCGGGGCGTCCGGGGCCTGCGGGCCCCGGCGTCCCGCTCAGCGTCCGCGGAAGATCAGGCCTCGCTGAACGATGAAGTTCACGGTGGTGGCGATCCCCTGGGCGATCACGAAGCCGACCAACTGGGCGGCCGTGACCCCGAGCCAGGCCGCCAGGGGCGGGTAGAGGACGGTGAAGGTGCCCACCTGAAGCGCGAACGTCAGCAGGTACAGCACCACCACCGCGCCCAGCGTCTTCTTGCTGCCCGCGGCCTGGAACGTCCAGCGGCTGTTGATCAGGTAGGCGGTCAGCGTGCCGAACACCCAGGAGATCGCCTTCGCGGGGCTGTACCCGAGCCCGAGGAGATTCATCCCGGCGACCATGAGCCCGTAGTCGACGACGGCGGACACGCCCCCAGCGAGCACGAACCGGACCAACTGCGTCCGTAGCGTCAACGGCGCCGCAGGGTGCGCGGTGGGCGCTGCTGCCGCTGCCGTCGGGTCGCTGGGTTCGGCGGGAGAAGTCACGCCCGCCATCGTCCCACAGCGCACTAGATTGACGTCCATGCGTCTCCTCGCCCTGCTGCACGGCCTCGGCCAGACCCCTCAAAGCTGGCAGGATCAGGTGACCGAACTCCCACCCGGATTCCGTGCGGTGGCCCCGTGGCTGCGGGGCATGCGCCCCGCCCGCGCCGAAGAGTTCAGCGTCGAGGGGGCCGCCGACGACGTCCTCGCCCTGCTCAACCAATACGGCGTCGAACAGATGTCCCTGGTCGGTGTCAGCCTGGGGGCCATGGTGGCTCTGGACGCTGCCATCCGCGCACCTCAGGCCGTCTCGCACCTGGTGCTGGCCGCGGGACAGATCAACCCGCCCCGCTCCGTGATGCGCATGCAACGGCTGGCGTTCAGCCTGATCCCGGCCCGGCGGCTGGCCGCGATGGGGGTGGAGAAACGACGCTTCCTGCGCGCCTTGGACACCGCAGCTCAGATCGACTACCGCGGCCGCCTCGGCGACGTCACGGCGGCGACCCTGGTGCTGGTCGGCGAGCAGGACCGAGCGAACCGGCCCGCCGCTGAGGCCCTGGCGGCCGGAATCCCGGGGGCACGGCTGAGCGTCGTTCCCGGCGCGGGGCAGCAGGTGAACACCGACAACCCGGCGGCGTTCAACAAGCTCGTCTACGACTTCCTGGCCTGACTCACCGCGGGCGCAGGTGCTGGATGTCTCCGGCGACGAAGGTGCGGCGCCCCCTCGCGGTGTCGACGATCAGGCCACCGTCGGCGTCCACGTCCACGGCGCGCCCCTGCACGGGATCGCCCACCGGCAGCAGGACCGATACCTCGGCCCCCAACGTGGCGCACAGCGCCCGGTAGCCGGGGCGAGGATCCGCGCCGCCCTCCCAGGCGCGCAGTACCTCTTCCAGTTCGGTCAGCACCGCGGTGAGCACCGTCGTGGCGTCCACCTGGGAGCCTTCCAGGAGCAGCGAGGTGGCGGTGGGGACGGGCAACTGTTCGGCGCGCAGAGCGGTGTTGAGCCCGAATCCCAGGACCGCCTTCGGGCCGGGAGGTTCGGGGACGGCCTCGCACAGGATGCCGCACACCTTGCGGTCCCCGATCAGGACGTCGTTGGGCCACTTCAGCCGTGCGTCCAGCCCCGTGGCATCGGTGATGCCCCGAGCGACCGCCACCCCCACCAGGAGGGGTAGCCAGCCCCACGTCGACAGGGGAACCCGCGGAGCCACCAGCACCGAGGTGGCCACCGACGTGCCGGGGGGAGCCTCCCAGGAGCGGGTGAGGCGTCCCCGACCGGCGCTTTGGTGGGTGGCGACCAGCACCGTTCCTGCCGGGGCGCCCTGACGTGCGGACGCTGCGAGGTCGGCGTTGGTCGATCCGGTCGTCGCGAGCACGCTGATCGGGCCCCAGCCCGTGTCGGCGAGGGCGGCACGCAGCGACGCCGCGTCGGGAAGATGCGTCATGGCCGCCACTGTAGGGGCCCGTGACCCGGCTCTGGTCAGCCTCGCTTCGTCAAAGCGGGGCCAACGCATTACATTCGCTCCATGGAGATCGACATCCACACAACGAAGGGGAAGATCGCCGATCTCGGGGAGCGCATCGACGCCGCTGTCAATGCTGCATCCCCTGCTGCCGTTGAAAAGCAGCATGCCAAGGGAAAGCTCACCGCTCGGGAGCGCATCGCTGCGCTGCTGGACGAGGGCACCTTCGCTGAGTTCGACGAGTTCGCCCGCCACCGATCCGTGGCGTTCGGCATGCAAGCCAAGCGCCCTTACACCGACGGCGTCATCACCGGCGTCGGCGCCATCCACGGCCGTCCCGTCTGCGTCTTCTCCCAGGACGTCGCCCTCTTCGGCGGCGCGCTGGGACAGGTGTACGGCGAGAAGATCGTCAAGATCATCGACTTCGCCATCAAGACCGGTTGCCCGCTGATCGGCATCAACGAGGGCGGCGGTGCCCGCATTCAGGAGGGCGTGGTCAGCCTCGGCCTGTACGGGGAGATCTTCCGGCGCAACACGCTGGCATCGGGGGTGGTGCCGCAGATCTCCTTGATCATGGGCGCTGCCGCCGGGGGCCACGTGTACTCCCCCGCCCTGACCGACTTCACGATCATGGTGGACCAGACCAGCCAGATGTTCATCACCGGCCCGGCCGTCATCAAGACGGTCACCGGCGAGGACGTCACGCTGGAGGAGTTGGGCGGCGGCCGGACGCACAACGAGAAGTCCGGAAACGCGCACTACCTGGCCGCCGACGACAACGACGCGATCGAGTACGTCCGCGACCTGATCAGCTACCTGCCGCAGAACAACCTCGAGGACGCGCCCGTCTACGACGAGGCGGAGGTGGACCTCACCATCACCGACCGGGACCGAGCACTCGACACGCTCATCCCCGACTCGCCCAACCAGCCCTACGACATCCGCACGGTCATCAAGACGGTGCTCGACGACGACGAGTTCTTGGAGGTCCAGGAACTGTTCGCCGGCAACATCGTGGTCGGGTTCGGACGCATCGAAGGACGAGTGGTGGGCGTCGTGGCCAACCAGCCGATGGTGTTCGCGGGCTGCCTCGACATCGATGCCTCGGAGAAGGCCGCCCGGTTCGTGCGGACCTGTGATTGCTTCAACATCCCGGTGCTGACGTTCGTCGACGTTCCCGGCTTCCTCCCGGGGGTGCAGCAGGAACACAGCGGCATCATCCGCCGGGGCGCCAAGCTGATCTACGCCTACGCCGAAGCGACCGTTCCGCTGGTGACCATCATCACCCGCAAGGCCTACGGCGGCGCCTACGACGTCATGGGGTCGAAGCACCTGGGTGCCGACGTGAACCTCGCGTGGCCGACCGCCCAGATCGCGGTGATGGGTGCCGAGGGCGCGGTAGAGATCCTGTACCGCAAGGAACTGGCCGAGGCGAAGGATCCCATCGCTCGCCGCAAGGAACTCGTGCAGGAGTACAACGACGAGTTGGCCAACCCGTACGTCGCCGCGGAGCGCGGTTACATCGACCAGGTCATCTACCCGCACGCCACGCGGGAGACCATCATCCGGGTCATGCGACTGCTCCGCACCAAGCGGGAGTCACTGCCGCCCAAGAAGCACGGGAACATCCCGCTGTGAGCGAGGCGATCGTCGAGACCCCGGTGGCCTTCGAGGTGGTCAGCGGGACGCCCAGCGACGAGGAACTGGCCGCCCTCACCGCCGTCTTGGCGGTGCTGCGCCGGGAACGGGGACGCCCCCACATCCCGACGAATGCCGCCATCGCCGGTGGCTGGCGCTCTCATTGGCACCTCGTGCGTCACGACCTGCTCCAGGGTCACGGCGCCTGGCGCAGCACGGCGCGACGCTGACCTGACACGGCCGCCGCCTGGTCCCTCGTGTGGGGCCAGGCGGCGGCCGTGCCTCGTCAGCGCGACGACGGTGCTCCACGCGGCATGCGGGCGATAGGCTCGCGCCCACCGTCTTGGCGCGAAGGAGCTCGCATGTCCGCCGTATCCGACATCACCGCACGTCTCGACCTGGCCCAGGTGGCTGGAGTCCTGGGCACCGATCAGGCCACCGCGTCCCAGGCGGTGGAGGAGGCGCTGACGTCCCTGGTCGGGACGATGGACGCCAACGTCGGCGATCCCGCCACCGCGCTGAGCCTGACCCGGGCGCTGGGAGACCACGCAGGAGCCGCTCCGTTCGACGTCGACGCCGTGGACACCGCCGACGGGGCCAAGATCATCCAGCACGTCTATTCAGCCGATCAGATCCAGTCCCTGTCTCAAGGCGTCGGCGGCGATCTGGTGCGCACCCTCCTGCCGATCCTGGCGCCCCTGGTCATGAACTACCTGGCCGGGAAGCTCACGGACTACCTCAGCCAGTCCGCCGGCTCTGCGGCGCAGCAGCCCGCTGGCGTCCCGTCCGATCAGGGCGGACTCGGCGACCTCCTCGGGGGCATTCTGGGCGGGGGTTCGGGGGGCGGACTGGGCGACCTCCTGGGCGGCATCCTCGGCGGCTCCCTCGGGCAGCCGTCCTCCCCCACCACCTCGCCGCAGGTCCCGGCCTCGACCGGTGAGGGCACGTTCCGCGTCCCGACTCCGGGACAGACCTCCCTGACCCCTGCATCGGGTACCGCGGAGGAGCCGCGCAGCGAGGCGGCCGGGGGCTCCGGCGCGGGAGACCTGCTGGGCGGCATCCTGTCGGACCTGCTGCGCGGCCGGAACTGAACCGTGGACGTCGTCCTCGCCTCGTCGTCCCCGGCGCGGCTGCGGGAGTTGAGGGCGGCCGGGCTGGCCCCTCGCGTGGTCGTGTCCGGGATCGATGAGGGCGCCGTCACCGCGCCCACGCCTCGGGCCTTGGCCCTGACGCTGGCCCGGCTCAAGGGTGACGCATCCCTGGCCACGCTCGACCCGAACGCCGACCTGGTGCTGCTGGCCTGCGACTCGGTGCTCGACCTGGACGGGGTCGCGGTCGGCAAACCGGGCACCGACCAGGCGGTCCGCGAACGCTGGCGTTCCCTGCGCAACCGCGACGCCTTCCTGACCACGGGGCACTACGTGGTGGTGCGCCGAGACGGCGTGGCGCATACCGCTTCCGCGGCGGCCACGACGCGGGTCCGGTTCGCGAACGTGTCCGACGAGGAGATCGAGGCCTACATCGCCACGGGGGAGCCGCACCAGGTCGCGGGCGGCTTCACGATCGACGGGTACGGCGCCGCGTTCATCACCGGGCTGGGTGGCGACCCGCACAACGTGGTCGGGATCAGCATTCCGCTGCTGCGTTCGCTGCTGGCCGATCTGGGTGTCGCGTGGACGTCCCTGTGGCAGGTCCCCGGACGCTGAGCGCGCCCACGGGGTAGGGCGGCTGCGGCGACTCTCGCAGGCGACCAGGCCAGGCTCGCCGCTAGGCTGTGCGTGATGTCCGATCTCACGCCCACGCCCGCTGCCTCCCGCCTGCCCGCCGCCCTTCGCGCCATGCGGCCCCGGCAGTGGGTGAAGAACGTCCTCGTGCTGGCCGCGCCGGTGGCCGCCGGCTCCCTGTTCCAGGTGCCCGTGCTCGTCAGCACGGCGTGGGCGTTCCTGGCTTTCTGCCTGATCAGCGCTTCGATCTACCTCGTCAACGACGTCCGCGACGTCGAGGCGGACCGGCAGCATCCCAAGAAGCGCCTGCGTCCCATCGCGGCCGGGGAACTCTCCGTGCGCACCGCGCTGATCCTGGCGGCGGCCTGCCTGATCGCGTCCCTGGTGCTGAGCTGGCTGGTGACCCCGCTGCTCGCCCTGACCGTGGCGGTCTACTGGCTGTTGCAGGTCGGCTACTCGCTGTTCCTGAAGAACGAACCGATCATCGATTTAGCCATGGTCGCCTCCGGTTTCCTGCTGCGCGCCGTGGCCGGCGGCGTCGCCTCCGGGATCGAACTGTCGCAGTGGTTCTTGCTGGTGGCGGCGTTCGGGTCCTTGTTCATGGTGGCCGGGAAACGCTACTCGGAGATCTCCGAACTCGGCGCCGAGGCCGGGACCCGAGCTTCCCTGGCCCGCTACACCGCCACCTACCTGCGGTTCGTCTGGACGCTGGCGTGCACCGCCGTCATCCTCTCCTACAGCCTGTGGGCTTTCGAGCAGCGCGGCGAACGGGAGTGGCTGGGACTGCCGTGGGCGGCGTTCTCGATCGCCCCGTTCACGCTCGCCCTGCTGCGGTACGCCTACGTCATCGACCGCGGTGACGCCGGTGAGCCCGAGGACGTGGTCCTCACCGATCGGGTGCTGCAGGTGCTCGCTGTCGTGTGGGTGGTCCCGCTGGGCATCGGCGTCTTCACCTGACGCGCGCCCCCGGCCGGGGCGTCGGGCGAACCCGGGATTCGAACCCGGCGGCGGTTTGGTCCTAGACTCGCGATCGGGCGCGGCCTCACGGGTCGCCTGGGACTTTTCAAGGAGGAAATGTGCCGATCGCCAAAGTGCTCGTCGCAAATCGCGGCGAAATCGCCGTCCGCGTCATTCGCGCCGCACGTGACGCCGGCTTGGCCAGCGTCGCCATGTACGCCGATCCCGACGCTGATTCCCTGTTCGTGAAGCTCGCCGACGAGGCTTTCGCCCTCAACGGTCAGACCCCCGCCGAGACCTACCTCGACGTGGCCAAGATCCTGTCCATCGCCGAACGATCCGGGGCGGACGCCGTGCATCCCGGCTATGGCTTCCTGGCCGAGAACGCCGCCTTCGCGCAGGCCGTCCTGGACGCCGGCCTGACCTGGATCGGCCCCCCGCCCGCCGCGATCGACGCGCTCGGCGACAAGGTCAAGGCCCGTCACATCGCGCAGAAGGTGGGCGCTCCCTTGGTGGAGGGCACCGCCGATCCGGTCCAGGGCGCCGACGAAGTCGTCGCGTTCGCCCAGGAGTTCGGCCTGCCGATCGCCATCAAGGCCGCCTACGGTGGTGGCGGTCGCGGCCTCAAGGTCGCCCGTCACCTCGACGAGGTCGCCGAACTGTTCGAGTCGGCCACGCGTGAGGCCGTCACGGCCTTCGGCCGGGGCGAGTGCTTCGTGGAGCAGTACCTGGACCGCCCGCGTCACGTGGAGACCCAGTGCCTGGCCGACGCTCATGGCAACGTGGTCGTCGTGTCGACACGGGACTGCTCGCTGCAGCGTCGCCACCAAAAGCTCGTGGAGGAAGCACCCGCGCCCTTCCTCAGCCCGGAGCAGAGGCAGACCCTGTACACCGCGTCGAAGGCCATCCTGCTCGAGGCCGGCTACGTCGGTGCGGGAACGTGCGAGTTCCTCGTCGCGCAGGATGGCCGGATCTCGTTCCTGGAGGTGAACACCCGACTTCAGGTGGAGCATCCGGTCTCCGAGGAGGTCACCGGCCTCGACTTGGTGCGCGAGATGTTCCGGATCGCCGACGGTGAGGTGCTCGGCTACGGGGACCCGCAGGTGTCGGGGCACAGCTTCGAGTTCCGGATCAACGCCGAGGATGCCGGTCGCAACTTCATGCCGGCTCCGGGCACGCTGACGGCCTGGCAGCCGCCGGCGGGCCCCGGCGTCCGCGTGGACGAGGGCTACCGGACCGGCATGGTCGTGCCGGGCTCCTTCGACTCCCTGGTGGCGAAGATCATCGTCACGGGTTCCTCCCGCGAGCAGGCCCTGGAACGGTCGCGGCGCGCGCTGTCGGAGACGGTGCTGGCTGGCATGCCCACCGTCATCCCGTTCCACTCCGCCGTGCTGAACGAGCCGGCCTTCACCGCTGCCGACGGCACCTTCGGCGTGCATACCCGGTGGATCGAGACCGAGTTCGACAACACCATCACCCCCTACACCGGGGTGCTGGGAGAGGCGGAGGAGGCCGAGCGGGCCACCGTGGTCGTCGAGGTGAACGGCCGTCGCGTCGAGGTCCGGCTGCCAGCCACCCTCGGCACCGCGCCGGCCGCATCCGCGAAGACGGCCAAGCGGCCCACCCGCCGTGATCGGGGCGGGGCCAAGGCGGCCGCGCCGTCGTCGAATGCGCTGACGTCTCCGATGCAGGGCACCATCGTCAAGATCGCCGTCAGCGAGGGCGATGAGGTGGCCGAGGGTGATCTCATCGTCGTGCTGGAGGCCATGAAGATGGAGCAGCCGATCAACGCCCACCGCTCCGGCGTCGTGCAGGGGCTGACGGCCGTGGCGGGCGAGACCGTCGCCTCGGGCACCACCCTCTGCGAGATCGTCGACCCGGCCTGATCCGCCACGGTGCGCGTCCCCGGACTCTGATGGCCGGGGACGCGCGCCGTGCACGTCCGTCGTCGGTCCGCCGCCGCGGGTGACGTCGCAGTAGCCTCTCCCGGGTGATCACCGATTCAGGCCGCCCGGCGCCGCGGCAGCGTCCCTGGACCGGGATCATCGGCGGCGCGCTGCTGGCCGTTGCGGCGGTTCTCCTGGCCGCGGGAGTCCTCCCGCTGGACTCGGCCGCTGAGGTCGCCGATCGCACCTGGTCGATCCTGCTGTTCGTGATCGCCGCGACCCTCGTCGCGGAGTTGGCGGCCGCGGCCGGGGTCTTCGACGCCGTCGCCGATCGCCTAGGCCGCGCTGCGGCCGGTCGGGTCGTCGTGCTGTGGCTGCTCGTCGTCGCGCTCGCCGCTGTGGCCACCGTGTTCCTGTCGCTGGACACCACCGCCGTGCTCCTGACGCCGGTCGTCGTGCTGCTGGCACGCGGACGTGGGCTGGACGCTATGCCGTTCGCCTTGACCACCATCTGGCTCGCCAACACCGGCTCCTTGCTGTTCCCGATGTCGAACCTCACCAATCTCCTCGCCGCGCACACCCTGGGGTTGGACGCCTGGGGGTTCGCCGCCTTGATGGCGCCCGCCGCCGTCGTCGGCATCGTCGTGCCGGTCCTGGTGATCGGGGTCACCTACCGCCGCGCGCTGCGCGGACGCCTCGCCCCGGCGCCGTCCGCTCCCCTGCAGGACCCCGCCCTGACCTGGATCGCGGGCATCATCGTCGCCGCCCTGCTGCCCGCGCTGGTGAGCGGCCTGCCGGTGTGGCTGCCCGCGTGCGCGGCGGCCCTCGCGCTCGGCGTCCTGATCGCCGTGCGGCGCCCCACCGCGCTGTCGTGGTCGCTGATGCCGTGGCAGATCATCCTCCTGGCCTGCGGCCTCTTCCTGGTCGTGGAGACCGCGCATGCGCACGGCCTCAGTGCCGCGGTGGCTCCCCTGGTGGGGCAGGGCGAGGACATCCCGGACCTGCTGCGCGTCGCCGGGGTGGGAGCCCTGGTGGCCAACGGGATCGACAATCTGCCCGCCTACCTGGCGCTCGAACCGCTGGCCACCGAGCCGACCCGCATGGCCGGGCTGCTGGTCGGCGTCAACGCCGGCGCCCTCGTGACGCCGTGGGCGAGCCTGGCGATCCTGCTGTGGCACGAGCGGCTCCTCGGCCTGGACGTGGCGGTGCGCTGGCCTCGCTACATGGCCGCCAGCGCCCTGGTGGCGGTCCTGACCGTCGTCACGGCCGTTGTCCTGCTGGGACTGACGCACGCCTGAGACGACGCAGACCGTCTCACAGCCGATCCACAGCGAGAAGCCCTGTCGACCTTGGTGCCCGCTGGCAAACTTGAGGACATGGAACTGGTACTTCTCCTGCTCGTCGTCGCCGTGGTGATCTATGGCGCCCTTCGCTTGGGCGCCCGCAATCGGGCGGTCGAACGCGAGCAGAAGCAGGAGTTGGAGACGCAGCTGGCCACGTCGAAGAAGGCGGCCGAGGAAGACGTGACCAAGTTCGGCGAGGAGTTGCGGCACCTGGATTCGGACGTGGCGGGTCACTCCCTCGACGATGCGATGCGGCAGGACTACGAACGGGCTCTGGACGCCTACGAGAACGCCAAGAGTTCCCTCGACGCGGTGACGCGTCCCGACGAGATCCGGCACGTCACCGAGATCCTGGAGGATGGCCGCTACGGGATCGCGTGCGTGAAGGCGCGGGTCGCCGGGGAGCCGCTGCCCGCGAAGCGCCCACCGTGCTTCTTCAACCCGGCGCACGGCCCCAGCACCCAGAACGTCGAGTGGGCGCCCCCGGGCGGATCGCCGCGCAGCGTTCCCGCGTGCGCCGCGGACGCCGAGCGCGTGCTGGCCGGTGCTGAGCCGTCGATCCGCACGGTGCAGGTCGGCGCCCAGCGTGTCCCCTACTGGCAAGGCGGCGAGGCGTACGCGCCCTGGGCGCAGGGCTACTACAGCAACTGGCGCGGGAACTCGCTGATCGCCGACATCGCGATCGGCGCCCTGGTCTTCCAGGGGATCAGCAGCCTGCCCTACCTGATGGGCGGCCTGGGCGAGGGTCTGGCGGGGCTCGGCGAGGGCCTGGGCGACGGCCTGGAGGGTATCGGGGACGGCATCGGCGACATGTTCGACGGCTTCGGGGATCTGTTCGACTGATCCCCGTGAGCCGAGCGCGCGCCGGGCTGCGCACGTGTTCGGCTCCCGGTAGCCTGGACGCTGCGCCGCGCGACCGCCGGCCAGCCGCGACCGGAGGACCCTTGTGACCGACGACCATCCCTACCGTCAGCAGAAGGAGATCACCTTCGTCGTCCCCTGCTACAACTCGGCCGAGTACATGGATCACTGCATCGATTCGATCCTGCACGGGCGGGGCGACATCGAGATCATCATCGTCAACGATGGCTCGACGAAGGACGACACGGCTGCCAAGGCCGACGAGTGGGCGCAGCGCCACCCCGGGGTGATCAAGGTCATCCATCAGGAGAACAAGGGCCACGGCGGCGCCGTCATGGCGGGTCTGCGCGCCGCGTCCGGCGTCTACTTCAAGGTAGTTGACTCCGACGACTGGCTCGACCCGGTCGCGCTCAACCTGACGTTGTCGAAGCTACGACACTTCATCCATTCGGGCAGCCCGGTGGACCTGGTGATCGCCAACTACGTCTACGAGCACACCAACACGGGCACGCAGAAGGTCATCCGCTATCGCCGGATGATGCCGCAGAACCGGATCTTCACCTGGAACGAGATGGGCATCCCCTCGCCCGGGCAGAACATCCTCATGCACTCGGCGATCTTCCGCACCCAGGTGCTGCGCGACTCCGGCGTCGAACTGCCCGAGCACACCTTCTACGTCGACAACATCTTCGTCTACGTGCCGCTTCCGAGCGTCTCGACGCTGTACTACCTCCCGGTGAACCTGTACCGCTACTTCATCGGCCGCGAGGATCAGTCCGTCAACGAGAGCGTCCAGATCAGCCGACTCGATCAGCAGATGCGGGTCACCGACATCATGATCGAGGCCCATAAGCTCCCCGAGGGCGCCGGGAACCGGCACCTGGCCGGGTACATGGAGCAGTACCTGGGCCTCATCATGGCGGCCTCATCGATGTTCGCACTGCTGGAGGGTACCGAGAACGGCCTGCGGATGCGCCGCGAGATGTGGGAGCACGTCGACCGCGTCGATCCCCTCCTGAAGGGACGCCTCGGGCTGCGCCAGCCGCTGGTGCTCGCCGCGAACCTCCCCGGCCCGCTAGGCCGTGCCACCTCGCTGGCCCTCTACCGGCTCGCCCAGCGCATCTACAAGTTCAGCTAACGAACGCGACAACGCCCGGACGGTGAGGACACCGTCCGGGCGTTGTCGCGTTGCAGGGGCGACCGGGAAGGTCAGCCCACCGACTCTGGCTGCGGCTCGATCGCGTCGTGGTAGGTCGGATGGAACCGGGTGAGGGACACCACTCCCAGGATCGCGACGATGCCGAGGGCCACCATGGCGATCGCCGGGCCCACCGTGATCCGGGACGCCTCCCCGAGCACCAGGAAGCCGAACGCCACCGCGACGACGGGGCTGGTGACGGTCATCGACCCCACGACGAGTTCCGCGGGCCCGGTCGCGTAGCCCTGCTGAATCATCCAGCCTGCGGCCAGCGCCCCGAGGATGAGAGCGACGACGATGCCGATGATGGCCGGCGAATAGGGCCACTGGTGGGTCCGGAAGTACTCGATGAGCGACTTCACCAAGGACGCCTCCAGGCCATAGAACAGGGCCCCGCCCGAAGACCAGAACAGGCTGCGCCACGCGCCGGGGCCCTTCGAGCCGAGCAGCCCGAACAAGATGGCGATCGCATAGACCACCAGGGCACCCCAGATGACGCGCTTGAGCACCAGGTCGGACTGCTCGCTGGCGTGCAGTCCCGTGATCACGGTGAAGGCCAGCGTCGCGACGACGGTGACGGCCACGGAGGCCTGCACCCGCTTGGGGATGCCGGTACGGGCCACCCGGGCCGCCAGCAGGATCGACCACGGGAACGCGAGGAGGCCGACCGGCTGCACCACGGAGACGGGAGCCATCAGCAAAGCGGTGCACTGCAGCAGGAAGGAGGTGCCCAGCAGCCCCAGGCCCAGCAACCAGCGGGGGCTGCGGACGGTTTCCATCAAGGCGCCGAACTGCATCCGCTTCTTGCCGCGATTCCCCTCCAGGTGGGAGTCGACCGCGTTGTGTTGGAAGTGCGCGGACAAGGCGAAGCAGAACGATCCAATGACGACGAGCGCGATGGCCAATGGGATGTTCTGGGTCACGGGAACCTACCGTAGCCAATCAGCGGCCACCTCCGGTGGTTCGACCCCCCGGAATCATCCCCCAGTCGCACATGGGGGAGCTGGCTCCACCCCTCAGTAGATGAGCGCTTCGTCACCAGCAGTCCCGTGCAACCGTCGCGCGGCCTCCCCCACAGAGCCCGACAGTGAGGGATACACGGTGAACACCTGCGCGAGTTGGTCGACGGTGATTTTGGCGCGCACCGCCAGCGACAAGGTGTGGATCAGCTCGCTGGCGTGCGGGGCGACGATCACCCCGCCGATCACGATGCCGGTGGTGGGCAGGCAGAAGACCTTGATGAAGCCGTCCGTGAGGCCCTGCATCTTGGCTCGCGCGTTGGAGCCGAGTTGCAAGACGACTTCGCGGGCGCGCACGACGCCCGCGTCCACTTCGCCCTGGGTGACCCCGACCGTGGCGATCTCGGGGGCGGTGAAGACGTTGGCCGAGACGGACTTGAGATCCAGGGGCTCCACCGCGTCCCCCAGCGCGTGCCACATGGCGATCCGGCCCTGCATGGCGGCCACGGAGGCCAGGTTGAAGACCCCGGTGCAATCACCGGCCGCGTACACGTCCCGCGCCGTCGTCCGCGAGACCCGATCCACGATGATCTGGCCGCCCGGCTTGGTCGCGATGCCCGCCTCCTCCAGCCCGAGCCCGTCGGTGTTCGGCACAGCGCCCACCGCCATCAGGACGTGGCTGCCCTCGATGGTCCGGCCGTCCTCCAACGTAACGACGACGCCGTCCCCGACGACCGTGGCGGCGACGGCCCTGGCCCGCGACATGATCGTCATGCCCGACTCCTCGAACACGGCCTGCAGGACGCGACCGGCGTCCTCGTCCTCGCTCGGCAGCACCTGGTTGCGGGAGGACACGAGCACGACGTCGACGCCCAACTCGTTGTAGGCGCTGGCGAACTCGGCGCCCGTGACGCCCGACCCGACCACGATCAGGCGCCGGGGAAGCTCAGTGAGGTTGTACATCTGCGTCCAGTTGAGGATGCGTTCGCCGTCGCAGGGCGCATCGGGCAGTTCGCGTGGCCGCGCGCCGGTCGCGATCAGCGTGATGTCGGCGGGCAGGAGTTCGGAGGTGCCGTCGGCGTGGGTGGCCAGCACGGATTCGGGTCCGTCCAGGCGTCCGCTCCCCTCGATGATGCGGACGCCTTCGGCGAGCAGCCGCGCGCGGATGTCGGCCGACTGCTGTTCGGCCAAACCGACGATGCGGGCGTTCACCCGCGCCAAGTCGACCTTGATGGTGTCGGCGACCGTCTGAACGGTCGGGCCGCTGTGCTGCTTGGGGCACAGCCCCAGGTCGTCCGCGCGGCCGATCTGGGACATCACCTCGGCGGTCGCGATCAGCGTCTTGGAGGGCACCACGTCGGTCAGGACGGCCGCGCCGCCCATGCCCCGCCGTTCGATCAGGGTCACTGCGCCCCCGAGTTGCTGCCCCACCAGCGCGGCCTCGTAGCCGCCTGGTCCACCCCCGATGATCACCACGTGCGTCATGGGCCGGATTCTCCCACGCGAGGCAGCACCCGGGCGAAGCGAGCCGTGCCCCCACGCCACTATGCTGCGGGGATGACCGAACAGCCTGATCCCTACGCGCTCGCTGCGGAGGCCGCCTCCTCCCTGACCCAGCGGTTGGGGGTCGAGAAGCTGGACGCGGCCATCGTGTTGGGATCCGGCTGGTCCACCGCGGCCGCCGGGCTGGGCGAGACCCTCGGCGAGGTCTCGCTCGCGGACCTGCCTGGCTTCGCTGCGCCGGTGGTCGCCGGCCACGGCGGCACCGTCCGGGCGCTGCGCACCCCGGCGGGCAGGGTCGTCGCACTGTTCACCGGTCGCACCCACCTGTACGAGGGCCGCGGCGCCCACGCGGTGGTCCATGGGGTCCGCACGGCGGCGGCGGCAGGCGCCGGGCGGCTCGTCCTCACCAACGGCTGCGGCGGCCTGAACCCGGCGTGGGGTCCGGGGACGCCGGTGCTGATCAGCGACCACATCAACCTCACCGGCACGACCCCGCTGGTCGGTCCCCGCTTCGTGGACCTCACCCAGGCCTACTCCCCCGACCTGCGTGCCCTCGCCCTCGGCGTCGATCCCGGTCTCGACGAAGGCGTCTACGTCCAGTTCCACGGCCCCGCCTACGAGACCCCCGCCGAGGTGCGGATGGCCGGGGTGCTGGGCGGCTCCCTGGTCGGCATGTCGACGGCCCTGGAGACCATCGCCGCCCGCGAGGCGGGCATGGACGTGCTGGGCATCTCGCTGGTCACCAACCCTGCGGCGGGCCTCAGCGGGGAGACCTTGAACCACGCCGAGGTGATCGAGGCCGGAACCCGCGCGGTGCCCCGACTGCGGTCCCTGCTGTCCGGAATCCTGGAGGTGCTGTGATGCTGAACGACGACCGGCTGACGACCCTGCGCGCCTGGCAGGCCCAGGATCCCGACCCGGCGACCGTCGCCGCGCTGGATCATCTCATCGAACGTGCGGAGCGGGGCGACTCCGAGGCCGTGGCCGAGGTGGTCGACGCGTTCGCAGGACGCCTCGCCTTCGGCACCGCCGGGCTGCGCGCCGCCCTGGGTCCTGGCCCGAACCGGATGAACCGGGTGGTGGTCTCCCAGGCCGCCGCGGGCCTGGCCCGCTGGCTCGTGGCCAACGGCCACGCGGGCGCCCGGGTGATCGTGGGCTACGACGCCCGCTACAACTCCGACGTGTTCGCCCGCGACACCGCCGAGATCCTCGCCGGGCACGGCCTCACGCCGCTGCTCACCGAACGTCACGTCCCCACCCCGCTGGTGGCGTTCGCGCTGGGCCACCTGGACTGTGCGGCCGGCGTCATGGTGACGGCCTCGCACAACCCACCGCAGGACAACGGCTACAAGGTGTACGTGGGCCGCTCCCAGATCGTGCCGCCCACCGACGCCGAAATCGCCGCGCAGATCGACGCCGTCGCGGCGGAGCCGCTGGCCGACATCCCGCGCTCGGACGCCTACTCACTCGTCGGGGACGACCTGGTGGACGCCTACGTGGCCCGCGCCGCCTCCTTGGTGACCCTCGACGCTCCCCGGGATCTCGTCTGGGCGTACACGCCTCTCCACGGAGTGGGAGCCGACGTCGTCGCTCGCGTCCTCGCGGCGACCGGGTTCCCCGCCCCCGCCCTGGTGGACGCCCAGGCGCTCCCCGACCCGGCCTTCCCGACGGTCGCGTTCCCGAACCCCGAGGAGCCGGGCGCCATGGATCTGGCCCTCGCCCTGGCGGCTGAGGTGGGCGCCGACATCGCCATCGCGAACGATCCCGACGCCGACCGGTGTGCGCTGGCGGCCCCGTTCGACGGCACCTGGCGGATGCTCAGCGGCGACGAACTCGGCTGGCTGCTCGCCGATGACGCGCTCGCGCGCGGCGCGCAGGGCACCTACGCGTGCTCCGTGGTGTCCTCGACGCTGCTCTCGGCCATGGCGGCGGCGGGCGGACAGCCGTTCGCGATGACGCTGACCGGCTTCAAGTGGATCGGCCGCGTCCCTGGCCTGGCGCTGGGCTACGAGGAGGCCATCGGCTACTGCACCGATCCCGACGCCGTGGCCGACAAGGACGGCATCTCGACGCTGACGCGGCTGCTGGCCTTGGCAGCCCAGCTCAAAGCCCAGGGCGGCACGGTCGCGGGTCGGCTGGACGACATCGCGCGTCGGTTCGGCGTCCACGTCACCGCACAGTTGTCCTTCCGGGTGGCGGATCTGTCGCTCATCGGCGACGCGATGGCGCGGCTGCGGGACCGGTTGCCCGCGGCGCTCGCCGGGGTCGCGGTGGAGGCGTCGGATCTGAACGACGGCTGGCACGGGTTGCCGCCTACCGACGGCGTCCTGTTCGAAGGCGCCGGGGTGCGGGCGGTGGCGCGCCCCTCGGGAACCGAGCCCAAGCTGAAGGTGTACCTGCAGGTGAACCTTCCGGCCGAACGCTCGGCCGACCTGGCGGCGGCGCGCGCGCACGCGTCCGCGACGATGACGCAGCTCAAGGCCGACATGACGGCCGCCTTGGGCTTGTGACCCGGCTCGTCCTGCTCGCCGGGCCGTCCGGCGGCGGCAAGTCGCGGCTGGCCAGGCTGGTGGGGGCACTGCCCCTGCGGCTGGACGACTTCTACCGCGACGCCGACGCTCCGGGGCTGCCTTGCGCGCACGGCATCGTCGACTGGGACGACCCGGCGACCTGGGACGCCGCGGGCGCGCTGACGGCCCTCACCGGGCTGCTGCAGGACGGCGCTGCCGTCGTGCCCACCTACTCGATCGCGCAGTCACGCCGCGTGGGGGAACACACGGTGGAGGTCGGGGCACACCAGCTCATCGTCGCGGAGGGCATCTTCGCCCTCGACCTGCTGCCGCTCATCCGCGAGGCGGGGCTGCCGGTGTGCCCGCTGTACCTCGACCGCAATCGCTGGCTGGTGGCGGGGTTGCGGCTGCGGCGCGACCTGGCTCAGCATCGTAAATCCCCCCGCGTCCTGCTGCATCGGGGCTGGGCCTTGCTCCAGGCCCAGCCGGCGCAACGAGATCGCGCCCTCGCCGCCGGGTTCCGGCCCCTCACCATGCGCGCGGCGCTGGCCGAGCTCGCCGACTGACGCAGCCCACGACCAGGCGGGGCTGGCACAATCGGGCCATGCGCATCCTGATCACCGGGGGAACCGGCACCATCAGCCGGGCGGTCGTGGCCGTCGCCTGCGCCGCCGGTCACCGGGTGACCGTCCTGAACCGCGGCACCCGCGAAGCGGTGCCCGCCGGGGTGGAGCACCTCGTGGCCGACGCCCGCGACGAGGCGGCCTGGTCGGCGGCGCTGGGCTCGCGCACCTTCGATGCGGTCGTGCAGTTCGTTGCCTTCACCCCCGACCAGGTGGAGCGCGACCTGCGCGTCCTGGCGGGACGCACCGGGCAGTACGTGCTCATCAGCTCGGCCTCGGTGTACGCCAAGCCGGTCACCGACCCGGTCATCACGGAAGACACGCCCGTGGGAAACCCGTTCTCGGCGTACGCCCGGGACAAGATCGCCTGCGAAGCCGTCCTGCGGGGGCGTGACGACGTGCCCTGGACGATCGTTCGTCCCAGCCACACCTACGGGGAGCGCGGTATCCCCGTGAACCTGCACTTCGGCCGGCCGTGGGCGGTGGTGTCCCGGCTGCTGCGCGGCGAACCGGTCCTCGTCCAGGGGGACGGCGAGTCGCTGTGGACGTTCACCTGGAACGAGGACTTCGCGGTCGGCCTGCTGGGACTCCTGGGGAATCCTGGGGCACGGCAGCGCACCGTCCACATCACCTCCGACGAGTCGCTGACCTGGAACCAGGCCTTCGCGACGCTCGGCGAGACGCTCGGGGTCACCCCGCGGCTGGCGCACGTCTCCACCGCAATGCTGGTGGCACTGCGTCCCGACCTGGAAGCGTCGTTGAGCGGCGACAAGTCGAACACGGTCATCTTCGACACCAGCCTGATCCGGACGCTGGTGCCTGGCTTCACCACACCGACCCGGTTCTCCGACGGGCTGGATCGATCCTGGGCGTGGCTGCGCCAGCACCCCGAGGCCCACGAGGAGGATCCCGCGTTCGACGCCTTCTGCGACGGCGTGGTGGCCAGGATCCACGCCTGGGCGTAACGCCAAAGACAACGCCGCGGTCACCGTCGAAACGATGACCCCGGCGTCGATGCGCGTACGCCGGGCCCCGAGGGCCGTGATCCCGGGCGGCTCAGTTCTCGGGTTCGACAGCCCGCTGCGGGGCGGTGCCCCCCGGCTCGGGGGCAGCAAAGCCCGGGTGCCCCTCGGCCGTCGCCGTCCCGGCGACGAGTTGCTCGACGGGGCCCGGGGCGGCACCGGGTGCCAGCGCGTTGACCGGAGCACCCGCGTCGCCGTGCTCGATCCGCTTGGCCTCCTCGATCGCCTGCTGCACCTGAGCCTGGGACTGCGCCTCCTCGGCCCGCTTCGCGTCGGCGATCTCCGCGAACACGTCCACCCGCTCGGGGGCGGTGAAGCGGCTTGGGTCCGCCTGCGTGAACGACTTCACGGCATCCCCGACGGGGCCGCCGAGTCCCTTCAGAGCGTCGTTGAGCTCGCTGGGGATGATCCACACCTTGTTGGCATCCCCCTTGGCGAGTTCGGGCAGCATCCGCAGGTACTGGTAGGACAGCAGAGCCTGATCCGGCTCGGCGGCGTGGATCGCGTTGAACACGGTGGTGATGGCCTGGGCCTCGCCCTCGGCACGCAGCATCGAGGCCTGCCGATCGGCCTGAGCCCGGAGAACGGCGGACTCCCGCTCACCCTGGGCGCGCAGGATGCTGGACTCCCGGTCACCGGACGCGGAGAGGATCTGCGACTGCCGCTGGCCCTCGGCCAGCAGCACCTGGGCTCGCTTCTCGCGCTCGGCACGGGCGCCCTTCTCCATGGCGTCGCGGATGGTGGCGGGCGGCTCGACCGAACGCAACTCGACTCGGTTGACCTTGATGCCCCACTTGCCGGTGGCCTCGTCGAGGACCGTGCGGAGCTTTTGGTTGATGTCCTCACGGCTGGTGAGGGTCTCCTCCAGGTCCATGCCGCCGATGATGTTGCGCAGCGTCGTCTGCGTGAGCTGCTCGATGGCCTGGATGTAGTTCTGGGCCTCGTAGGCCGCCCGAACCGGGTCGACGATCTGGTAGTAGATGACGGAGTCGATGCCGACCATCAGGTTGTCCTCGGTGATGACACCCTGGGGCGGGAACGGGACGACCGCCTCGCGCATGTCCATGGTGTAGGCCACCCGGTCGATGAACGGGAAGATCAGGTGCAGACCGGGGTCGATCGTGCTGTGGTACTTCCCCAGCCGCTGAATGATGCCGAGCTGTTGTTGCTGAATGACGCGGACCGACAGTGCCAATGCGACGCCGACGACGGCGAGGATGACGATGGCGAGGATCACGAACTCCATCCCGACTCCTTCTTTAGGGTGTTTCCCACACCCTAGCGAGTCGCCGCCACCCCGGCCCAGGTTCGGTCAGCCCCCGCTCAGGGGCTTGTGTCGCGGCTGTACCACGACGGTCAGCTCGTCCACCTCGATGATGTCGACCTCGGTCCCTGCGGGGATCGGATCGCCGTCATAGCTGCGGGCCGACCACGTCTCGCCGTTGACGTTCACCTCGCCGCCCGCGGCCGTGATCTCGCCGGTCGCTCGACCGATGCTGCCCAGCAACTGCTCGAAAGTGCTGCGGTAGCCGGGGCCCCGATGCAGTCGCTTCAGCACCTGAGGCCGCAGGAAACCCAGCAACGCCACGGACACCACGGCCGCGACGAGGATCTGCAGCCAGAGCAGGGCCGGGAAGAACAGGGCCACGCCGGCCCCGGCCAGGGCCCCGCCCGCCAGCATGAGCAGCGTCATGTCCAACGTGAGCATCTCCGAGACGGCCAGGCCGCCCGCGGCGACGAGCCACAGCGTCCAGAAGTTGGCCTGCACCCACTCCCACATGGCGGCTCAGCTCCCCGTGGGGGCGGCGCTGCGGGCGCGCGCCGACCAGCGGCCGTCGGTCTGGGTGATCTGCAGCGGCAGGTCGAAAGCGTCGCTGAGCAGGTCGTCGGTGAGCACCTCCGCGATGGGTCCGGCGGCGACGATGCGGCCCTGCTTGAGCAGCAGGGCGTGCGTCATGCCCGCGGGAATCTCCTCCAGGTGGTGCGTCACCAGCACGGTTGCGGGCGCGTGCGGGTCGGCGATGATCTCCCCCAGCGTCGCCACCAACGACTCCCGCCCGGCCAGATCCAGGCCCGCGGCCGGTTCGTCCAGCAGCAGCAGTTCCGGATCGGTCATCAAAGCGCGGGCGATCTGGACGCGTTTGCGTTCGCCCTCGCTGAGAGTGCCGAACGTCCGCTTGCCCAGACGCTCGATGCTCAACTGGCGCATCAGCGCCCCCGCCCGCTCGAAGTCGGTCACGTCGTATCGTTCGGTCCACCGGCCCACTACCGCGTAGCCCGCCGACACGATCACGTTGCCGACCGACTCCGAGCGAGGGATGCGTTCGGCCAGTGCCGCAGAGGTCACGCCGATGCGCGGGCGCAACTCGAAGACGTCCACCGCACCCAGCACCTCGTCGAGGATGGCGGCCCTGCCTGCGGTCGGGTGCAGGTTGGCCGAGACCACTTGCAGCAGCGTCGTCTTACCCGCCCCGTTCGGGCCGATGATCACCCACCGGTCCGCCTCGTCGATGACCCAGTTCACCCGATCCAGGAGCGTGGCCTTGCCACGGACGACGGTGACGTCTGCGAGTTCAACAACCGGTGCCATGACTTCAACCTACCGGCCCGACAGCACCTGCAGGAGGTTCACGCGCCCGTTGAATGCAGCCCGCCGTCGACGTGGATCAGCTCGCCGGTGGTGGCGGGGAACCAGTCCGACAGCAGGGCCACGACGGCCTTCGCGGTCGGGGTGGCGTCGGCGGCGTCCCACCCGAGCGGAGCGCGCTGCGCCCAGATGTCGTTGAAGGAGTGCGATCCGGGGATGGCCTTCTTGGCGATGGTGTCGACCGGCCCGGCCGCCACGATGTTGGAGCGCACGCCCTCGGGACCCAGGTAGCGGGCCAGGTAGCGCGAAGCGGACTCCAGGGCCGCCTTCGACACGCCCATCCAGTCGTAGGCGGGCCAGCTGACCCGCGCGTCGAACGTCATCCCGACCACCGAGGCCGTCTCTCCGAACAGCGGCTTGCAGGCCATCGTCAGGGATACCAGCGAGTACGCGGAGATGTGCACCGACGCCGACACGTCCCCGAAGGGAGTCTCCAGGAAAGCGCCGCCGAGCGCCGTCTCCGGGTTGGCGAAGGCGATCGAGTGGACGACGCCGTCGAGTCGTTCGACGCCCTCGGCCCGCAGCACGTCCGCCAAGCCAGCGAGCTGATCCTCGGAGGTGACGTCCAGATCCAGCACCGTCGGGACCGGGTCGAGCCGCGTCACGACGCGGTTGGTCAGGTTCAGCGCCCGGCCGAAGTTGGAGACCAGGACGCGGGCCCCCTCCTGCTGGGCGATCTCCGCCACCTTGTAGGCGATCGAGGACGTCATCGTGACACCGGTGACGAGGATCGTCTTCCCGTCGAGGATTCCCATGGCTGCGCTCTTCTTCCTGTGGTGCGTGGGCGTGTGGTGACTGATCGGGCTCAATGGCCCATGCCGAGGCCGCCATCGACGGGGATCACGGCCCCGCTGATGTAGCCGGCGGCGTCCGAGGCCAGGAACGTGACCGCGGCCGCGACTTCCTGGGGCTGTCCCAGGCGACCGGCGGGGATCGCAGCCTGGTAGCCGGCGACCGTCGCCTCGGGGAGCTCGGCGGTCATCCGAGTCTCGATAAATCCGGGCGCGACGACGTTGGCGGTGATGTGCCGCCCGCCCAGCTCCCGGGTCAGGGAGCGGGCCATGCCGACGAGTCCGGACTTGGTCGCCGCGTAGTTCACCTGACCGGGAGAGCCGTACAGGCCGACCACGGACCCGATGAAGATCATGCGCCCCCAGCGGGCGCGCAGCATGGCGCGCGAGGCCCGCTTGGCGACGTTGAAGGCGCCCTTGAGGTTGACGTCGACGACGGCGTCGAAATCGGCGTCGGTCATGCGCATCAGCAGCGTGTCCTTGGTGATGCCCGCGTTCGCGACGACCACCTCGACCGGGCCGTGCGCCTCCTCGGCCTGGGCGAACGCCGCGTCCACGGAGGCGGGGTCGGTGACATCACACACGATCCCGAGCGCTCCCTGGGGGGCCGCTCCGCTGGTGCTCGCGGCGGCCACCGTGTGCCCCTGTTCCAAGAACGCCTCGACGATCGCCGCTCCGATGCCGCGGGCTCCGCCGGTCACCAGAATGCTGCGTGGTTGCTGCTTCACCCGCACACCGTATCGTGCGCGGTTCGCGGGCCGGGTTAGGCTGACATCATGGCTGGACGTGGGGCGGAGGATCGCCCGTCGGTGATCACCGACGCGCGCATCGGCAGGACGCTCTCCACCGAGCAGCGCATGCGCCGCTACCTCATCACGATGGGGTTCCGGGTGGTGGCCTTCTTCGCCGCCGTCCTCAGCCCGGCGCCCTACAACCTGATCTTGTTCCTCGCGGCGGCGCTGCTGCCCGGTCTCGCGGTTCTGCTGGGCAACGCCGCCGACAACCACGCCGCCCCGGTCGCCCGCCCGCCGGAGGCCGAGCGGCCGCCGGAATTGACCACGGGCGATGTGGTCCCCGGCGATGTGGCGGAGGGCGATGCCGCGTGAAGAGAGTGTGGTTGCGCTGGGCGTTGATGGGCCTGTTCGTCGTGGCCCTCGGGTTCACGTTCGTGAGTCTTGGACAGTGGCAGTTGGACCGGCTCGAACAGCGCCGTGACCGCAACGCCAACGTGGTCACCCACGAGCAGGCGGCCGTGGTCTCCTTCGAGGACGCCTTCTCCCACGTGATCACCGAGCAGGATCAGTGGCAGCGCGTCGAGGTGAGCGGCACCTTCCTGGCTGATTCTCAGCTCCAGGCGCGTTACCGCTCCCACAACGACGAGACCGGCTGGGAGCTGGTCACCCCGCTGGTCACCACCGGAGGCCAGGTCGTCTTGGTGGATGGCGGCTTCGTCGTGCGGCCCGCCTCACAGGACTTCCCCAAGGTGTTCCCCGCCCCGCCCGCCGGGGAGGTGCACCTGGTGGGGTACGTGCGCCGCAACGAGCAGGGCAGCACGAACGCCATGACGCCCACCGAGAACACGGTGCGGCTCATCAACTCCGACGCGATCGCACCGTGGCTCGGCCGTCCGCTGGTCAACGGCTACCTCAGCCTGATCACCGTGGAGCCCGGCCAGAGCGAGGAACTCATCCCCGTGACGCCCCCCGAGCTCACCGAGGGTCCGCACCTGTCCTACGCGTTGCAGTGGTTCTCGTTCGCCGCGATCGCCGGCTTCGGCCTAGTGGTGCTCATCCGCAACGATGTGCGCGACCGCAAGAAAGCCAAGGCGAAGGCCGCCCGGGCGCGGGCCGACGGCCTCCCACCGCAGTCCCCACCGTCCGACACCGCCGCGAACAACAACGCCTAGGAGGCTTCACCATGGATCTCGGACTCGCCGGAAAGGTCTTCGTCGTCACCGCCGCTTCGGGCGGCCTGGGACGCGCCACCGCCGACCAGCTCGTCGCGGAGGGCGCCAAGGTGGTCCTGGTCGCCCGGCGCCCCGAGCAGCTGGAGGCTGCCGTCGCAGCGTTGGGCCCCGACTCCGCGATCGGGCTGGCCCGGGACCTGAACGAGCTCTCCTCCGCCGCCGAGGCCTGCGCCCTCGCGCTCCAGACGTGGGATCGCCTCGATGGGGCGATGATCAGCGTCGGAGGACCCGCCAAGGGAGGCGTCCTCACCACCCCCGACGCCACCTACGCCGCGGCCTTCGACTCCGTCGTCGTCGCCGCGATCCGCACCGCCCGCGAGGTCGTCTCGGCCGCCACCGGCCCCGTCACGCTCGGTTTCGTGCTCTCGACCTCCGCCAAGGAACCCCTCGCCGACATGGCCCCCTCCAACGTCACGCGCCCCGGTCTCGCGCTCCTGATCCGGGAGCTGGCCGACGAGTTCGGGGCCTCCGGGTCGCGGGTGTTCGGCCTCATGCCGGGCACCATCCAGACCGACCGGATCAACTGGCTCGCCGCCCAGACCCCCGACGCGGAGGCAGCCGTCGCCGCGATGGGGCTCGCCGCCCCGATGGGTCGCGTCGGGCAGCCGGCCGAGTTCGGCCGGGTCGCCGCCTTCCTGCTGTCGCAGGCCGCCTCGTACGTCACCGGCTGCATCGTGCCCGTGGACGGCGGGCGCCTGCGCGGGCTGTGATCCTCCGGTGAGCTTGGCCGCCGCAGCCGGGCTGCTGTCGTGTCCGTCCTGCGGGAACCCGCTCGACCTGGACGACCTCGGCGCGTCCTGCAGGGCCGGGCACCGGTACGACGCCGCGCGCCAGGGCTACCTCACCCTGCTCGGGGGGCCGCAGCCCGGCAACTCCGACACCCCGCCGATGGTGGCTGCCCGCGCCCGGGTCCTCGCCTCGGGCGCCTTCGATGCGGT
>RRZT010776531.1_pt1 | contig 25272 bp, 18 predicted proteins | sample 2165551 | NCBI WGS metagenome assembly RRZT01 (sample SAMN10456910, study PRJNA506462) | wastewater metagenome | biome: wastewater; feature: sludge; material: wastewater sludge; isolation source: wastewater sludge with Escherichia coli K12::gfp cells carrying plasmid... | place: USA: Moscow, Idaho... | reverse complement strand
GGCAGCAATGACCAAGGTTAAGGCGCGTGGCAGGCTCCAGTTTTGCCCAAACAAATCAAACTGCCACACATCGAGCGCGGCGTTGCTGTAGCCACTGAGCCAGACAAACAACAAATTGCTGGCTGATGCCAGTACCGCGCCGAGCATGAGCACCCGCATTACGCCCCAGCGCATGCTCATCAGCCCGCCAATAAATGTGCCTAGCAGCGTAAAGGCAATGCCCAGTATGCCGCTTACCAGCGCCACTTGGTCTTTGCTAAAGCGCATGTCTACATAAAACTGGTTGGCCATATTGCCCATGACCACATCGCTGATGCGGTAGATGCTGATGAGCCCCAAAATCAGTGCTGCGTGCCAGCGGTAGCGTTGAAAAAAGTCGGCAAAAGGCGCAACAAAAGAGGCTTGCAGCCGCGCTAGCACGCGCAATTGCACGCTGCCAGCCGCTGGGCGCAGGCGTGGGCTTTTGCCCGTGAGTGTGAGTGCTGTAAGGCTTGCTGCCAGTGCCACCAGCAGCCAGATAAACCAGCCGCCTGTTGCCTGCTGCAAAGGTGCTAGCCAGGCTGCTTTTGCTGCTTGCGCTACGGTGCAAACCACCGCGCTTGCCCACAACGCAAACGCCCACATACCCGCTACAGCTACGCCGCGCGTGCTTACATCGTGCAGGGCTTGCAGATACACGGGGTCGGCATTGTGGCCAGCAGCGTCAGGCGCGTTGCGCTGTGCGGGTTCGCGCGAAAAGAGCACCGTTACCACGCCCACCAGCATGGCAGCAGCCATCGTCAAATACGCCGTGCGCCAGCCTGCGTTGGAGTAGCTGCCTGCTGCAACGGCATGGCTGCGCTCAACAAACGCTGCCACCTTCAGCACCCCCGCGCCCGCGCAAATCATGGCTACACGGTAGCCCATCTGGTAATTTGCAGCTAGCACCGCCTGGCGATTAGCTGTAGCCGACTCGATACGAAAAGCATCCAGCGCAATATCTTGCGTAGCTGATGCAAACGCTGCCAGCAAAGCCATACGAACAACGGTTTCAAGCTCTTGCTGCGGGTCAGACAGCGCCATGCCTGCCAAGCCTGCCATCACCAGCAACTGCGAAGCCAGCAGCCAACTGCGCCGCTGCCCCAGCATGCGCGTGAGCAGAGGAATAGGCAGCCTATCAACCAGCGGCGCCCAAATCCACTTAAAGCCATACGCCAAGCCCACCCAGCCTAAAAAACTGATGGTGGCGCGGTCAATGCCCGCTTCGCGCAAGCGAAAACTCAGCGTGCCTACCACCAGCAAAAGCGGCAAACCCGCAGAAAACCCCAAAAAAAGCATACGCAAACTGGCAGGCTCAAGATACACACGCAAAGTCTGCGCCCAAGAGCGAGCAGCGGGGCGGGCAGAAGGGCTGGGGTTAGAAGATGGTTTCACGGCGCTTTAAAAAGAGTTAATGGCAATACGCCGCCGATTATGCGCCATGAAAAGCCAGCGCAGAGCGCAGCGCCTTTGCCTCGTACGCTTTCATGCGGGCTGAATGAATACGGGCTGCAATCCATGCCTTTTTTAGTAGGCGCTGCAATGGATTGCCGCCGCGCGGGAATGGCGGTGCTGGGTGCGTTAAAAGCACTGGGCAGAGGCTGGCAGTGGCTGTGCAGAGGCGGCTCACATGAGGGGCGCAGCGGCTAAGCGTGGGGCAGTGTTGCTTATGTTGGCAAGGTGGTAGCTATGCGCTAAACAGGTGCTGGTTTGTTGTTTGTAAAAGGGTGGATTTAGAAAGCCGCCATTCCCGTGCAGGCGGGAGCCCACTGCGGCGCATCGTGCGGTAATAGGCTTGTGCCTGCGCTGGAGTGGCGAGGGGCTGCGGTTTTGATATGGAACTGGAGCAAGGCGGATTTTTCCCAGTTGGCGCGGCAAACCACACGGCACACGGCACACGGCACACGCCGTAACAAGAAGCAAAAAGCAGGAAGCAGGAAGCACCAAACCAGAGGCAGCAGAGCACTGCACTACAAGTCGCAAATTAGCGGTTTTGTGGAGTTTTTATGGTTGGGGTGCAGCCTTTTGCGGCAAGAGGCTGCAAGCAGTGTTTATGCGCCTTGCGGGGCTTTTTTGCTCTGCAAGGCGCATGAATGCTGGTTGTGCTTGTTTTGCCGCTTTAGCCCAGCAGCCGCTTGAGCATTTCGTTGGCTTGGGCGGGGTTGGCTTTGCCTTTGCTGGCTTTCATGATTTGGCCTACCAGTGCGTTAAAGGCTTTGTCTTTGCCTGCCTTGTATTGCGCTACGTTATCGGGGTTGGCAGCGATGACTTCGTTGATGATGGCTTCCAGAGCGCCTGCGTCGTTCATCTGCTTTAAGCCTTTGGCCTCGATGGTGGCATCTACGTCGGTGGCCTCGCCTGTCCACAGGGCATCAAATACCTGTTTGGCGGCGTTGTTGCTGATGGTGCCGTCGTGTATGCGTTTGATGAGGGCGGCTAGCTGGGTGGTGCTTACGGGGCTTTGGGTGACGTCTTTTTCGTCCATGTTTAAGCGGCGCGATAGCTCGCCCATGACCCAGTTGGCTGCCAGCTTGGGCTGCTCGCAGGCTTGTGCGGTGGCTTCGAAGTAGGCTGCCATGTCGCGGCTCAAGGTGAGCTGGCTTGCGTCGTATTCGGGCAGTTGGTATTGGGCTACGAAGCGCGCGGCCATGTGGCGCGGCAGCTCGGGCATGTTGGCTTTGACTTGCTCTATCCACTCGGGCGCGATGACCAGCGGGGGCAGGTCGGGGTCGGGGAAGTAACGGTAGTCGGCCGAGTCTTCTTTGCTGCGCATGGCACGGGTTTCGCCCGTATCGGGATCAAACAGCACGGTAGCTTGCTGGATGGTGTGACCGTCTTCAAGTTGTTCGATTTGCCAGCGGATTTCAAAGTCTATGGCTTGCTGCATGGACTTGAAGCTGTTTAAGTTTTTGATTTCGCGCCGTGTGCCCAGCGCCGCGCCAGGTTTGCGCACGGATACGTTGGCATCGCAACGGAACGAGCCTTCTTGCATGTTGCCATCGCAAATACCTATCCAGGTGACGATTTTGTGCAGCTCTTTGGCGTAGGCAACGGCTTGCGCGGTGCTGCGCAGGTCGGGCTCGGTAACGATTTCGAGCAGCGGCGTGCCAGCGCGATTCAAGTCAATGCCGCTCATGCCTTGCAGCCCTTCGTGGACGGATTTGCCCGCGTCTTCTTCCAGATGGGCGCGCACCAGCCGCACGGTTTTTTGTACGGTTTGTTTGCCTTCTTCTACAAAGAAAGAAACTTCGCCGCCTTGCACCACGGGGATTTCAAACTGGCTGATTTGGTAGCCTTTGGGCAGGTCGGGGTAGAAGTAGTTTTTGCGGGCAAAAATGCTGCGTGGCGCAACGTGCGAGCCAAGCGCCAGACCGAGCTTGATGGCGCAGGCTACTGCCTCGCGGTTCATCACGGGCAGGGTGCCAGGCAGTGCCAAATCTACGGCGCTGGCTTGTGTGTTTGGCTCGGCACCAAAGGCAGTGCTGGCGCGGCTGAAGATTTTGCTTTTGGTAGCGAGCTGGGTGTGGGTTTCAAAGCCAATGACGACTTCGTAGCCGCCAACAAGCAGCGCGGGGTTGAAGGCAGGTGCGGCGGTGGCAGTGGGTGCGGTGGTGGTGCTCATGGTGTTCAAAATCCTTGCGGGCGGCGGGTGTGCCAGTCGGTGGCTTGCTGAAACTGGTGGGCGGCGGCAAGCAGGCGGGCCTCTTGCAGGTAGTTGCCAATCAGTTGCAGGCCTACGGGCATGTTGTGTGCGCCAAAGCCAACGGGCAGGCTCATGGCGGGCAAGCCAGCCAAAGAGGCGCTTAGTGTGAAGATGTCGGCCAGATAATCGGCCATGGGGTCGCGGTCGGCGGCGATTTGCCAAGCTACGCCAGGCGAAACTGCGCCAGCTATCAGGTCGCATTGCGTAAATGCCTGCTTGAAGTCATTGGCAATGAGGCGGCGGATTTGCTGGGCTTTGAGGTAGTAGGCATCGTAGTAGCCGTGCGAGAGCACATAAGTGCCTGTGAGTATGCGGCGCTTGACTTCTGCGCCAAAACCTTCGCTGCGGCTGGCTTCGTACATGCCAATCAGGTCGCTGTGCTGGGCGGCGCGGTGGCCGTACCTTACGCCATCAAAGCGCGAGAGGTTGCTGCTGGCTTCGGCCGCAGAGATGATGTAGTAGGCAGGTATTGATAGCGCCGTGCGGGGCAGCGAGATATTGACCAGCGTTGCGCCCAATTGCTCGTACTGCTTGAGTGCGGCATCAATGGCGGCGCGCACGTCGGCAGACAAGCCTTCGCCAAAAAACTCTTGCGGCGAGCCAATGCGCAGACCAGCCAGCGGTTGATTAAGGCTGCGGGTGAAGTCTTCGGCAGGCACATCGAGCGAGGTGGAGTCGCGGTCGGCATCAGGCCCGCACATGGCCGAGAGCAGCAAGGCGCAATCTTCGGCTGTGCGTGCCATGGGGCCAGCTTGGTCAAGGCTGCTGGCAAAAGCAATCATGCCGTAGCGGCTGGCGCGGCCATAAGTGGGCTTGATGCCTGTGATGCCGCAAAAGCTGCTGGGCTGACGGATAGAGCCGCCCGTGTCTGTGCCTGTCACGGCAGGCGCTAGCCCCGCTGCTACAGCGGCTGCACTGCCGCCCGATGAGCCGCCTGGAATGCGGGTGGTATCCCACGGGTTATGCACTTTGGCGTAGGCAGAGTTTTCGTTGCCGCTGCCCATGGCAAATTCGTCGCAATTGAGCTTGCCCAAAGTGACCATGCCTGCGCCAGCATCTTGCCCGCCTTGGTCGAGGTTGCCACTGCCGAGCTTGGCTACCACGGTGGCATCAAACGGGCTGCGGTAGTCGCGCAGCATTTTGCTGGCAGCGGTGGTGGGCCAGTCGCGGGTAACAAATACATCTTTGTGCGCAATAGGCACGCCTGTGAGCGCTGTGGCCTGCCCTGCGGCAATGCGGGCATCAGCCGCGCGGGCTTGCGCGAGCGTGGCAGCTTCGTCAATTGCCAGATATGCGCCCAAATCGGCATGGGCTTGGCTACGCGCCAGAAAGTGTTGCGCCAGCTCTACAGCGCTGGTTTGGCGGGCTTGCAGCATTTGGCTCAACTCGGCTGCGGTTTTGTGGTGTAAATCACTCATGATGGTGTGCTTTGTATTGGATAAACGGCAGTATGCAAAATCTGGACTGGCTTGGGGTTCAATGAAAGCGCGTACCCAGGCAGCAAGGCGCGGTGCGGGCTTTAAACGCGTTGCATTCAACGCGCAGCCCTAACTGGGCAAGGGCTTATTCAATCACCTGTGGCACCAGAAACAGCCCCGCCTCAACCGCAGGCGCACTGCGCTGGTTGGCTTGGCGGTTATCAGGCTCGCTGGCTACATCTTCGCGCAGGCGCAGGGCAACTTCGTGCAAGGCTTCGGTGGGGTGCGCAAGCGGCACTACGCCCGCAGTATCTACCGCTTGCATGGGCGCAACAATGGTGGTGAAAAACTGGTTGAGGTGCAGCAGGGCGTTTTCGGTCTCCTGCGGCGTAAGTGCCAGACGCGAGAGCTTGGCAATGGTGGTGATGTTTTCGGTGTTCAGCGACATAATCTGCAATGGTAAAAGAGAAAATAATCCAACAACGCGGCAGAGGGCTTCAACAAAGGCTGCAAGCGCATGGCAAAGCATGGGTAAAGCATGCGCCAAAGCGTTTCTCAAGCGTTTTACAGTAGCTGGCAAGCGCTTTGCAAAAGCACTTAAAGCGCTGCAAGCTGCACGTCAATATGCAATAAATGGTGTCTGCACCCACGCAGGGCGCTTCAATGCGGCGGGGGATACGGTATTATTACAAGTTTATAGCCCAAGCTGTTTTACAGTCACGGATTTGTACGGCTTTAATGATTGATTAACACCTGCTTTTGCATTGTATTGTCAGGCTTTACGGCGTTTTTATGGTGTTTTTACAGCGCTTTATGCGGCATTTTTCTTGCCAGCATTTTGCCACTAACAGGATTTGCGAAATTTAACAGTACGCAAAAATGCGCGAAAGTTCGCGGAAGTGCCGCGTGCTGTTTTCGAATAGATACATTGCGCCAACTATTTTTTACTGCTTGCTAAAAAAAGGATTTAAACATGTTTGCTGGTTTTCGCCGGTATTTTTCTACTGACCTGGCCATTGACTTAGGCACAGCCAACACCCTGATTTGCGCCCGTGGCGGCGGTGTGGTGCTTGATGAGCCTTCAGTTGTGGCGATTCGCCACGAGGGCGGCCCCAATGGCCGCAAAGTCATCCAAGCCGTAGGGCGCGATGCCAAGGCCATGCTGGGCAAAGTGCCTGGCAATATCGAAGCCATTCGCCCCATGAAAGACGGCGTGATTGCCGACTTTGTCGTCACCGAGGAGATGATTAAACACTTCATCCGCATGGTGCACCCGCGCTCCATCCTCAAGCCTAGCCCCAACATCATTGTGTGCGTGCCGTGCGGCTCCACGCAGGTTGAAAAACGCGCCATTCGCGATGCCGCCAAAAACGCGGGCGCTAACGATGTGTTTTTGATTGAAGAGCCTATGGCTGCTGCGCTAGGCGCTGGCTTGCCCGTGAGCGAAGCCAGTGGCTCGATGGTGGTTGATATTGGTGGCGGCACTACCGAAGTAGGCGTTATCAGCTTGGGCGGCATGGTCTACAAAGGCAGCGTGCGCGTGGGTGGCGACCGTTTTGACGATGCCATCATCAACTACATTCGCCGCAATTACGGCATGCTGATTGGTGAGCAAACGGCTGAAGCAATCAAAAAAGACATTGGCAGCGCCTTTCCAGGCAGCGAAGTGCGCGAGATGGAAGTCACTGGCCGCAACCTGTCTGAAGGCGTGCCACGCAGCTTTACCATCAGCAGCAACGAAATTCTCGAAGCCTTGAACGACCCGCTCAACCAGATTGTTTCTGCCGTGAAAAACGCGCTGGAGCAAACCCCGCCCGAGCTGGGCGCAGACATTGCCGAGCGCGGCATGGTGCTGACAGGCGGCGGGGCGCTGCTGCGTGACTTGGACCGCTTGCTGGCCGAAGAAACTGGCTTGCCAGTGCTGATTGCCGAAGACCCCTTGAGCTGCGTTGTGCGCGGCTGTGGTCTGGCGCTGGAGCACATGCAAAGCCGCAATATTTTTGCCAACGATTAATCGCTGTAGCTTGGCTGTGGATGCGCTCAAGCAAACCTGGCGGGCAGCCTTGCTTGCTGGCTTGGGTTGCAGGCTGTGCCTTTGGTAGAGATTCATAATCTGCCAAAGGCAAGGCGCTTGTTTTGTGTGGCTTTGCGTGGAATGTGCATGCATGGCCATGTGCTTTTTCTTTTCATTATTGGCACGCGCTGCTGGTTTGGCTGATAGGTCATGTCGTTGCACTCTTTTGAACGCAAGTCCCCGCCGCTGTTTCGTCGCAGCTTGTCGCCCTTGGCGCGGCTAGGTGTGGCAAGTGCTTTGTCGGTGTTTTTTATGCTGGCTGACAGCCGCCTGCATTGGGGCGACTATTTCCGCTCGGCTGCCGCTACGGTGCTTGCTCCGCTGCAATGGCTGGGCGAGCAGCCCGTGAAGGCGGTTGATTTGATGGGGGCGTATGTCACCACGGTAGAGTCGGCGCAGCAAACCAAAGAACAAGCCACAATTCGGGTGGCGCAGCAAGCGCTCAAGGCGCAACGTGCCGATTTGCTTTTGCGTGAAAACGCCAGTTTGCGCGATTTGCTGGGCTTGCAGCAGCAGTTGCCCCTGCAAGCAAGGGCAGCGCAAGTCGAGCACGTTGCCGCAGACCCGTTTGTGCGCAAGCTGGTGATTGACAAGGGCAGCAGCCAAGGCGTGGTGCAAGGCTCGCCTGTGATTGATGAAAACGGTTTGGTAGGGCAAGTGGTGCGGGTGTTTGCACGCTCAAGCGAGGTGTCTTTGGTTGATAACCTGCAGCATGCCACGCCCGTGCTCAATAACCGCACTGGCGAGCGCAGCTTGGTGTATGGCGATAGCCAAACGCCGCGTGGCAATGCGCTTGAAATTCGTTTTTTGCCCAACAACACCGATGTGCAAGTGGGCGATATTATTTCTACCAGCGGCACGGGCGGCATTTACCCGGCGGGCTTACCTGTGGGTCGGGTGGCAGCGGTTGAAAAGCATAACAACAGCGCTTTTATGCGCGTGCAGTTGGCACCGTTTGCGAAGTTGCTCTCGGTAAACCATGTGCTGGTGCTTGAGCCCATAGAGGCGCTGCAAACCGAGGCCGCTGCCAGCTTGAATGCTGAAAATAAACGTGCTGCACCAGCCAAGGGCGGTGCGCGCGCAGCTTCTGCTGCTGCCAAAACAGGAGTGCGCCCATGATGCCGAGTAAAGGAGCGCAGCGGCTGCTGCTGCCAGTAAATCCGTGGTTTATGTATGGTAGTTTGTGCGTGGCTATGGTGCTTGCCATGCTGCCACTTGGGCGCATTACATGGCTGCCTGATTTTTTGTTGCTAACGCTGGTTTTCTGGAGCGTGCAGCAGCCGCAGTATGTGGGCGTGCTGCTCGCTTTTGCCTGCGGCTTGCTGATGGATGCACACCGAACCACGCTGCTAGGCACGCATGCTTTGGCTTATAGCTGCGCGGCTTATTTGGCGTTTTTGCTGCATTTGCGCGTGCGCTTGTTTCGCTTGCACTGGCAGGCTTTGCAGATGGCAGGGGTGTTTGTTGCGGCCCATGCCTTGCTTTGGGTATTGCAGCTTGCCAGCGGCGGTAATTGGCCGGGCGCAGGGCTGCTGCTGGCACCTTTGTTTGAGGCGCTGCTGTGGCCGCTGTGGGCGCTGGTGCTGTTGGCACCGCAACGCCGCGCACCCGATTCTGACGCGACCCGTCCGCTGTAACACGCTGGCACCATGCGCTCTTCGTCTTCTTTTTTCAGCGCCTCTGGCAAGGGTGGTAGCCATACCAGCCAGCAGCAGTTTGTGATTCGCATACTGGCGCTTGCAGGATTGGTGCTGTTTTGTTTTGCGCTGCTAGGCTGGCGCTGGACGGTGTTGCAGGTGCTGCGCCGCGATGTGTATGTGGCACAGGCTGAAAACAACCGCACCGCCATCGTACCCGTATCGCCAAGCCGCGGCAGCATTGTGGACCGCAATGGCGTGGTGCTGGCCAGCAACTACTCGGCCTATACGCTGGAGCTTACACCTGATAAAACAGAAGATGTGCAAGCCACCATTGATGCGTTGGCCAAAATCATTCCAATCAGTGCCTCAGACCGCAAACGCTTTCACCGCCTGCGCCAAGACAGCCGTGGCTATGAGCCGATACCGCTGCGCAACTACCTCACAGATGAAGAAATCGCACGCTTTGCCGCGCGGCGCTATGCGTTTCCCGGGGTTGAAATCAACGCGCGGCTGTTTCGCTCTTACCCGTATGGCGAAACATCCAGCCACTTGGTTGGCTACATCGCCCGCATCAACCAGAAAGAAAAAGAAGCACTCGAAGAAAGCGAAGACGCGCTCAACTACAAAGGCACTAGCCACATTGGCAAACTCGGTGTGGAGCAAAGCTACGAGGCGCAATTGCACGGCACATCGGGGCGCGAGCAAATGGAAGTTACCTCCACGGGCCAAATTGTGCGCCAACTCGCCAGCATGCCCGCCACACCTGGGCAAAACGTGGTGCTCTCGGTAGACATCAAGCTGCAAAAGCTGGTGGAAGATATGTACGGCAAGCGCCGTGGCGCACTGGTTGCTATCGACCCGCGCGATGGGCAAGTGCTGGCACTGGTGAGCATGCCCACCTTCAACCCCAATCTGTTTATCGACGGCATCGACCAGGAAAACTGGGCGGCACTCAATGAATCTATCGACAAGCCCCTGCTCAACCGCGCCCTGCGCGGCACTTACCCGCCAGGCTCTACCTACAAGCCCTTTATGGCCTTGGCTGCACTCGAAACTGGCAAACGCAGCGCGAACACTGTGATTCATGATAGCGGCGTGTACCTCTTTGGCAACCACCGCTTTCGCGGTCATGCCACAGGCGCAGTCAATATGCGAAGCAGCATCGTGCGCTCCAGCAATGCTTACTACTACTCGCTGGCGCACGAAATGGGGGTAGATACCATCCACGACTTTATGCAGCCGCTGGGCTTTGGACAAATCACAGGCATAGACCTGCGCGGCGAACTGCGCGGCGTGCTGCCCAGCCAGGAATGGAAGCGCAAAACATTCAAACGCCCAGAGCAGCAAAGATGGCTTGCGGGCGAAACCATTTCACTGGGTATTGGGCAGGGCTACAACACATTTACCATGCTGCAACTTTCGCACGCCTTGGCAACCGTGGTGAATGGCGGCAAGCAAATACCGCCGCGCGTAGTCAGCGCCTTGCAAGACCCCACCACCCGCGCCCTCACGCCCGTGCTCCACGGCGAGGTGCAAGACTTGGGCTACAAGCCCGAGCACATCGCCCTCATTAAAGATGCCATGGTAGGCGTAACCAAAGAAGGCACATCACGCGGCGTATTTGCTGGTGCTGCCTACCAAAGCGGCGGCAAAACAGGCACAGCGCAAGCCGTAGGCGTAGGCCAAAACCAGAAATACAACGCAGCCGCACTGGCCGAACGCAAACGCGACCACTCGCTCTACATCGCCTTTGCCCCCGCCGATAACCCAACCATTGCCGTTGCCGCAATCGTTGAAAACGCAGGCTTTGGCGCAACCGCCGCCACCCCCATAGTGCGCGGCGTGCTTGACTACTGGCTGCAAGGGCGCACTGCCAACGGCGCCAGTGCCACGCAAACAAGCGCAGAGCAGCCAGCAGCAGCCAGCGCGGGCGCTGCATCGGGTGCGGCGGCAGCACCAAACGCTGCAACATCAAGCGCCGCATCAGCAAGCGCAGCATCAGCCACTGCAGCCAAAGCGACAACACCTGCACTGCTTGCAGCCAGTGGCGCACCAGCCGCCATCTACCAACCCTCGCCACAGGCACAGCGTTTGGGTGCGCTTTTTATGCGCAGTGGCAAGGCAGCAGCTTCAGCACCTGCAAAATCAGCCACGCCGCCAACAAGCCCTGCAACCATTCCGTCAACCATATCGCCAACAGCCCCCGCCGCGCCTTTACCCAAGCCCGCTGCACAGGCAAAAGCTGTCACACCACCCGCACCCGCTTTGCCGCTGTCAGCCCAGCCAGCCCAACCAGCCCGCAGCAGCGCATCAAAACCCGTAGCGCCGCCGCCTGATTTGGCACAAAAAACGCCGCAAGCAGCAACGCAAAAACCTGCCCAGACCCGCGCTGGTGCAGCCTCTGGCATTAGCAACGCCCCACAAGTGCAGCCACAAGCCACATCTAAAGCAGCACCACAACCCGCGCCCCAAAGTGCGCCAAAAGCAGTTCCCCAAGCTGCCCCAAAAGCGGCTGCTAGCGGCGCTTAATGCCCACGCGAAAACGGGTGCGTAAAACTGGCGTTTAAGCAAGCGTGGTGCAGAAAGCGCGTTTTAGAAAGCGCTGCTTCATTTTTATAGAAGCGCAAGCTCAGAAACTCGTTATTCCCGCGCGGGCGGGAATCTATGGCTTTGTTTTGGTGCTGCGGTGGATTCCCGCCTGCGCGGGAATGACGAATTGAAGTGTTTGCTCTTATGTGCGCAGAAAGCAGAAGGCTAATGTGCTGAAGCAGCGCAGAAAACCAAAAGACGCAAAAACATCACCCAACAAGGCAAAACTTGCCCAAAAGCAGCAAAAGTGCGGCAAGCTGTATTGATGCGGCTTGCGAGCCATTTTTGCTCTGCAAGGCGCATAAATGCTGCTTGTATAGCCGTCGCGTGATGCGCCAAAATATAAAAATGCTTTCATGCCCGCGCAGGCTGGAATCTATGTCTTGGTTTATAAGCCGCAATGGATTCCCGCCTACGCAGGAATGACGGGCGATTGCGTGTTATATGAATCTGAAAAAAATCAGCGTCACCCTAAAACAAGCACGCCTAGTAGCGCGTTTACAGGCACGGTTACAGGCATGATTGCTAGCGCATTCACTGGCGCATGTAGCGCCTCACTGCTGTTTACTCCACGCACTCTATGCGTTGCGGCTTAAAGCCCCACTGCGCTTGCTTGCCTTTGCGGGCGCGGGCGGCAGCGGCGTTGTTGAGGCTGCGAATTTCCAGCACTTCTTCGCGTGGCTTGTTGCCGCGCCCCATGCCGCTGATGCGGATGCTGCGGCTGTAGGCGGCGGCACCAATCAAGCTGTCTTTGTCTTCAAGCGACATCAGCATTAAGCCGCGCCCGCCATTGGGCATGGTTTTGAGTTCGCTTAAAGCAAAGGTAAGCAGCCGCCCGCCCGCGCTGGCGCAGGCAATGTGGGTGGCTGTTGGCGCGATTGGCGCTGGCGGGCAAACGGCCTCGTCCTCGTTGCAGGTGATAAAGGCTTTGCCTGCCCGCTGGCGCGATGTCATGTCGGCCACGCTGGCTATAAAGCCGTAGCCCGCGCTGATGGATAGCAGCAACGTAGCTTGCGCAGTGCCTGCAAAGTAATGCAGCAGTTGCGTGCCTGCTTGCAAATCAAGCAAGGTGGTAAGCGGCTGGCCGTCGCCGCGCCCGCCAGGCAGGCTGGCTACGGGTACGCTGTAAATGCGGCCGTTGCTGCCAAAGCACAGCAGGGTATCAATGCTGCGGCATTCAAAGGTGCTGTGCAGCGCATCACCCGCCTTGAAGCTGTATTGCGGTGCGGCGCCGTCTGCGCTGCTGGCACTGCCACTGGCGTTGGCGCTTGTGGCGCTGTGCCAGCCTTTTTGGGTGCGTGCCCAGCCTTTTTCGCTGATGATGACGGTGACTGGCTCATCAAGCAGTTTGACTTCGGCAACGGCTTTTTTCTCGGCCTGTATCAAGGTGCGGCGGGCATCAGCAAATTGCTTGGCATCGGCCTCGATTTCTTTCACCATCAGCCGCTTGAGTGTGCTGGGGTTGGCCAGCACGTCTTCGAGTTTTTGCTGCTCGGCGCGCAAGTCGGCAAGCTCTTGCGCGATTTTGATGGCTTCAAGGCGCGCAAGTTGGCGCAAGCGAATTTCAAGGATGTCTTCGGCCTGCGCGGTGCTCAGGGCAAAACGCGCCATGAGTGCGGCTTTGGGTTCGTCGCTTTCGCGGATGGTAGCAATAACCTCATCGATATTGAGCAGCACGATTTGCCGCCCTTCAAGAATGTGGATGCGCTCAAGCACTTTGCCCAAGCGGTGCTGGCTGCGGCGGGTGATGGTGCTTTGGCGAAAGGCTATCCACTCTTGCAACATCTGGCGGATGGATTTTTGCACGGGCTTGCCGTCTATGCCTACGCAAGTCAGATTGATGGGGCAGGATGATTCCAGACTGGTGTGCGCCAGCAGCGCAGTGATGAAATCTTGCTGCTGCACGGTGCGGCTTTTGGGCTCAAACACCAGCCGCACGGCGGCATCTTTACTGGATTCGTCGCGCACGGCATCGAGCATGGCGAGCAGACTGGCTTTGAGTTGCGTTTGCTCTTGCGAGAGCGTTTTTTTGCCCGCCTTGACTTTCGGGTTGGTAAGCTCTTCCACCTCTTCAAGCACTTTTTGGCTGCTTACGTTGTGCGGCAATTCAGTTACCACCAGTTGCCACTGCCCGCGTGCCAGCTCTTCTATCACCCAGCGGGCGCGCACTTTCAGGCTGCCGCGCCCTGTGCGGTAAGCGTCGGCAATGTCGGCAGGGCTGCTGATAATTTGCCCGCCACCAGCAAAGTCGGGCCCGGGCAGAATGTGCAGCAGCTCATCTTCGGGCAATGCAGGGTTTTTAAGCAGCGCAATGCAAGCGTCTGCCACTTCGCGCAGGTTGTGGCTGGGGATTTCGGTTGCCAAGCCTACGGCAATGCCGCTGGCGCCATTGAGCAGGGTAAAGGGCAGGCGGGCGGGCAACTGGGCGGGCTCTTGCGTGCTGCCGTCGTAGTTGGGCACAAAATCGACCGTGCCCATGTCCAGCTCATCGGTCAGCAAAGTGGCTATTTTTGACAAACGCGCTTCGGTATAACGCATGGCAGCAGCGCCATCACCATCGCGGCTGCCAAAGTTACCTTGGCCATCAATCAACGGGTAGCGTTGTGAAAAGTCTTGCGCCATGCGCACCAGCGCCTCGTAAGCGGCTTGGTCGCCGTGCGGGTGAAAGCGCCCCAGCACATCGCCCACCACACGGGCGCTTTTAACGGGCTTGGCACCATTAGTGCCATTGCTACCGCCAAATGACAGCCCCATGCGGTCCATGGCATACAGAATGCGGCGCTGCACGGGCTTTTGCCCATCGCACACATCGGGCAGGGCGCGGCCTTTAACCACGCTCAAGGCATATTCCAGATAGGCACGCTGGGCGTAGCCTGCAAGGTTGAGTGCGTCTTCGTTGCTGCTAAAGGCGCTTAGGCGTAGGGTGGGTGTGGGTTGGTCGCTCATGGCTGGGTATTTCTGTGGGGGCTTGCAAAAAAGCTGGGGTTACTGCTTTTGTGATGATACGGGCGCTGGTGGCGGTGCGGTTGCGGGCATGGGCGCGGCAGGCACGGGCACTTGCGCAGGCGCTGGCAAAATGCGCACATCTTGGTCTAACTCGGGGGCTACGATATGGTCGGCCAAGGTGATTTTGCTGGCAATCGTATCGAGCGCGGTGGGGCTATCGCTTGCGGTGGCGCTGCTGCTGGGCACGGGCGGCGGCAAAGTGCTGCGGCTGCCAGCCAGCGTAACGCGCATGCGCTTGCCACCACTGCGGGCTGCGCCGTGCGTAGCGTTGTTGCTGGTATGGGTGGCGCTGGGCTGCAAGGTCTGGTAAATGGCCAGCACGGTGCGCACATAATTTTGCGTTTCAGTATAAGGTGGCACAGCCATACGGCGGCGCACCGCACCTGGCCCCGCGTTGTAGGCCGCTACAGCCAAATCGGCACGCCCGCGAAACTGCGCGAGCAACTGGCGCAGATAGCGCGTGCCCAAGCGCACATTGGTTTCGGGGTCGGTAAGTTTTTGCTCAACGATTTGCTTGGCATCGCCCTGCAAACCCAGCATACGCGCCGTATCTGGCATCACCTGCATCAAACCCAGCGCACCAGCGGGCGACACCGCACGGGCATTAAAGCCCGACTCTGCCGCCACCACCGCCTTGACCAGCTCCACATCAAGCGCATGGCGCGTAGCTTCGCGCTGCAACAAAGCGCTCACCTGCCGATAAGCGGCAGACTGGTTAATCAGCGCCACCAGCCGCTGCGCCTTGGCACCCGCAGCAGCATCGGCCTGCGGGTTAAAAGCCAGCGCACTGCGCCCCACAATGGGCACTGCGGCAGTGGCTGAAACAGGGCTGCTGCTGCCTCCCACATCATGCCCGCCTTGCTGCCACGCTGGGCTGGTATCGGTTTTGAAATATAGCTGGTAGCGCGCATCGACTTGGCGCTGGGCAAAGTGGGTATTGCCTGCTTCATCGACATAGCCCCAGACATCGGCGTGGGCAGAGGTGGCAAAGAAACATAGCAAGGCACAGAGAAGCGTGTGCAGTGCAGTGCAACTTCTCAACGACAGCATCATTGCGGCAACCCAAGCCAAGCTAAGGGGATGGTGTTGAACTTGTAGTGACAGCACATTTGCTCAACATAATCCAGTACGTCGCGATATTCTGGCTTTTTAAACCAATCATTGAGCACATAGACATACTCTACTTTCCAGCCCAAAGAGCGTACCAGTTTTGCATATTGCTTTCTTTTAAAGTCGCAGGTCTGGAGTTTTTCATCAACAGAGCCTGCAACTTTTTGAAATTTAACTTCAATAATAAAAAGCGTTTCTCTGACAATAACCAAAAGTGCGTCGTCAGGTAGTAATTTTCTTGATATTAACTCTTTCCATTTAACACCTTCTGCTTCAAGGAATTTATAAAAATCATGTTTTCGAAAGCATCTTGCTACCAGTTGGTCGTTAAAAAACACTTCATCACCAACATGCGACGTAGATTTTCTGACTTCGTAACCATGCGTTCTTTGCAGCAGTGTCAATAAATCAACTTTATTCTCAAACTGCAAGCCAGTTATGGTATTGCCGCCACCTGTTCCACCAGTTATCATATTTAACTCCAGTTAGCCTTTGCAGTTGCATCAACTAAACGTTTTATAGCCAAACCAATAAATTCCTGTTGCATTTCTATGCCGCAAAATTTTCTTCCTAAATTAGCTGCTGCAACACCAGTTGTAGCGCTTCCAGCAAAAGGGTCAAAAATAAAATCTCCAGGTTTGCTGGCAGCTTCTATGCATCTTTTAATCAGAGAGATAGGTTTTTGTGTTGGGTGCTTTCCGTATTTCTTTTCTTCAAGTAATGGTGGGCTTATTATCCATACGGATTGCATTTGTTTATCATTGTTTATTTTTCTCATCTTCTGGTAATCAAAGAAATATTTTGATTTTTTTGACTTGGCAGCCCAAATCAAAGTTTCGGTGGCGTGTGTAAAACAGCGCCGCGCCAGATTAGGCGGCGGATTGGGTTTTTGCCAAACAATATCATTAATCAGCTTGTAGCCTAATTGCTGCATGGCAAAGCCAATGCTATAAATGCTATGCAAAGTACCCGAAACCCACAGCGTGCCATCAGGCTTTAGAAGCCGTTGGCACAAATCGAGCCAGAGAAGATGAAAATTGTAATCAGCTTGCAGTCCAGCACTTTTATCCCATGCTCCTTTATTGACGGACACCTCTTGTCCGTTTTGGCAGCTTAATCCCCCATTTGAAAGAAAGTATGGCGGGTCGGCAAAAACCATATCGAAACATCCATCTGGATACTTTTTCAAAATTGAAAGCATCAAACTAAAAGCATCGCCTTGGTATAAATAAATTCCTTTTTTATCAGAAAATGCCAAGCGCGATGACTTTCCAGCAGAATCATTGGCATAATGACAGCCAAAATCAAATCCTGATACGCAATTTGCCTCGCAGCGTAATAATATGTTTTTATCCATATGTTGCAACAAGCTCTGCTGCTTTTATTCTGTTGGCTGCTTTGCTGGCAATGAATCTTTGTACGTCAAAGTTGTTTATTTTTGCCAGTGAGTATATATTCCTAGTGTAAACAGTATCATGATTACTAATAACAACTGGTATATTTTTCTTTGACAAATCGTGGGCGAGAAGAGCTAAATCTTCTTGATCCTTTTGGTTGAATCCATTTTTTGTGTAGCTGGAAAAGTTTGCAGTTAAGGTAAGAGGGGCGTATGGCGGATCACAATAGACTACACAATCGCCTTTTGCGTCTTTCATTGAAACCCTGAAATCCTGATTTTTGAACTCGGCATTTTTGCTTTTTTCATGAAAAGAAAGCATTTCCTGAAACGGAAAGTATGGTTTGCTATAGCGCCCAAAAGGAACGTTAAACTCGCCCTTGGAGTTATATCGGCACAAGCCATTAAAGCAGTGTCTGTTTAGGTAAACAAAAATTGCAGCTTTTCTTTCTACGTCTTTTGTTATATTGAATTCATTTCTTAGTTCGTAAAAAACCTTCTCATGATTGTTTGTATCGGAAAATAATGATTCTGTAAACCGTATAAATTCTATCCCGTGTTCTTGTAGTATTAAGTAAAGAGAAATTAAATCTGTATTGGTATCTGCAAGTATATAGTTTTCATACTCTGTATTCAAAAATACGGCGCCAGATCCGACAAACGGCTCAATTAGTGTTTTCTTTTTAGGTAGTGCGGATATTATTTTGTCAATTATTCTATATTTTCCGCCTGCCCATTTAAGAAAAGGTTTCATGGTTTACTCCTTTGGTGCATGTAGTATCACACATCCACTTCCACATCATCGCCAAACAGCTCCATCAACTCGCGCCGTGCGGCGGCTTCGCCTTTGCCCATGAGTTTGCCAACATGGGCTTGGGTTTCGAGCCAGTTTAGGTCGCCAAGTTGCACGGGCATGAGGCGGCGGGTGTCGGGGCTGAGGGTGGTTTCCCATAGTTGGGCTGCGCTCATTTCGCCCAAGCCTTTAAAGCGGCTGATGCTCCATTTGCCTTCAGGTACGCCTTCTTTGCGCAGTTTCTCAAGGATGGATTGCAGCTCGCCTTCATCAAGCGCGTATTGTTTGCCAGCGGGTTTTTTGCCGCGTGCGGGGGTGTCTACGCGATACAGCGGGGGGCGGGCTACGTAGATGTGGCCTGCTTCTATGAGTTTGGGGAAGTGGCGGAAAAATAGGGTGAGCAGCAGCACTTGGATGTGTGAGCCGTCTACGTCGGCATCGCTCAGGATGCAGATTTTGCCGTAGCGCAGGCCGCTCATGTCGGGGCTGTCGTCGGGGCCGTGCGGGTCTATGCCTGTGGCTACTGAAATATCGTGGATTTCGGCGTTTTTGAAGAGCAAATCGCGCTCTACTTCGAAGGTGTTGAGTACCTTGCCGCGCAGGGGCAGCACGGCTTGGGTTTCTTTGTTGCGCCCCATTTTGGCGCTGCCGCCTGCGCTGTCGCCTTCGACTAAAAACATTTCATTGATGCTGATGTCGCGGCTTTCGCAGTCGGTGAGTTTGCCTGGCAGTACGGCTACGCCGCTGCCTTTGCGCTTTTCTATTTTTTGCCCTGCGCGTTGGCGGCTTTGTGCGGCTTTGATGGCGAGTTCAGCCAGTTTTTTGCCGTGTTCAACATTGTCGTTAAGCCATAGCTCAAGCGCGGGGCGCACGCATTGGCTTACCAGCTTTAAGGCATCGCGCGAGTTGAGTTTTTCTTTGATTTGGCCTTGAAATTGCGGGTCGAGCACTTTGGCCGAGAGCACGAAATTGGCACGGGCGAATACGTCTTCAGGCATGAGTTTTACGCCTTTGGGCAGTAGCGCGTGCAGGTCGATAAAGTTTTTAACGGCGGTAAACAGCCCTTCACGCAGGCCGCTGTCGTGCGTGCCGCCAGCGGTGGTGGGGATGAGGTTTACATAGCTTTCGCGCATGGGTGCGCCTTCTTCGGTAAACGCCACGCACCATGCAGCGCCTTCGCCATCGGCGAATTGGTCGTTGTTCTTGCTGTAATGCTCGCCTTCAAAAGGGGGAATGACGGGGTCGGCGTTTAGGGTTTGCAGCAGGTAGTCGCGCAGGCCGCCTTTGTATTGCCACTGGAGCTGCTCTTTGGTTTTTTCATTGAGTAGCGTCACGCTCACCCCTGCCATAAGCACGGCTTTGCTGCGTAGCAGGTGCACCAGTTCAGCCCAAGGCAGTTGGCTGCTCTCAAAATATTTGGCCTCGGGCCAGGCGCGTACGGTTGTGCCTTGTTTGCGCTCGCCTGCGGCCAAGGGGCGCAGGGCAAGGGGCTCAATTACGTCGCCGTGGGCAAATACGATGCGGGCGCTTTGGCCTTCGCGGTGGCTGGTGACTTCCATGCGGCTAGACAAGGCGTTGGTGACGCTTACGCCTACGCCGTGCAGACCACCTGAGAAGTTGTATGCGCCGCCTTGCCCTTTGTCAAACTTGCCGCCCGCATGCAGGCGGCTGAAAACCAGTTCCAGCACGGGCGCGTTTTCTTGCGGGTGCATGCCAAAGGGTATGCCGCGCCCGTCGTCTTCTACGCTGATTGAGCCGTCGGTGTGCAGCGTGACTTTGATTTTTTTGCCGTAGCCAGCGAGTGCTTCATCGGCGGCGTTGTCTATCACTTCCTGGATGATGTGCAGCGGCGCGTCGGTGCGCGTGTACATGCCAGGGCGCTGCTTGACGGGCTCAAGCCCTTTCAAGATGCGGATGGATTCTTCGCCGTAGGCGCTGCTGGCGTTATTGCTGGTGCTGCTGGGTGGTTTGCTGGCCATAAACGAGATACCGAGTTAAAGTAGTGCCGCACTAGCGGCTGCCAGAATAAAAAAGCGGGGCGTGGCAGGTACTGCACACGCGCCCGCCAAGCAGGGTAGCTGTGCAGGGCGAAAAGTGCGCTCTGCACAGCTTGAAGGCATTAACAAGCCGTTATTAAGCCATTATTTTTTGGCAACGACGCGAACCATCTCCAGGCATTTGTTGGAGTAGCCCCATTCGTTGTCGTACCAGCTTACCAGTTTAACGAAGGTGGAATCGAGCGCAATGCCTGCTTCGGCATCAAAAACGCTGGTGCAGGTTTCGCCACGGAAATCTGTAGCCACCACTTTGTCTTCGGTGTAGCCGAGCACGCCTTTGAGTGCGCCTTGGCTTTGTGCTTTGACTTCGGCGCAAATGTCGGCGTAAGAGGCGGGTTTTTCCAGCTCTACGGTTAAATCGACCACCGACACGTCAGACGTTGGCACGCGGAAAGACATGCCTGTGAGCTTGCCTTTGAGTGCTGGCAACACCACGCCAGCGGCTTTGGCTGCGCCTGTGCTGCTGGGGATGATGTTCTCCAGAATGCCACGGCCGCCGCGCCAGTCTTTGTTGCTGGGGCCATCAACGGTTTTTTGGGTAGCAGTGGCGGCGTGCACGGTAGTCATCAGGCCGCGTTTGATGCCCCATTTGTCGTTAATGACTTTGGCCAGCGGTGCCAGGCAGTTGGTGGTGCAGCTTGCGTTGCTGATGATGGCTTGACCCGCGTAGCTGGCGCAGTTCACGCCAAAAACGAACATGGGTGTGTCGTCTTTGCTGGGGGCTGACATGATGACTTTTTTCGCGCCTGCATCGATGTGCTTTTGCGCCAATTCTTTGGTGAGAAACAGGCCTGTGGATTCAATCACCACGTCGGCATCGACTTCGTTCCATTTCAGGTTGGCGGGGTCGCGCTCGGCGGTGAGGCGGATTTTCTTGCCATTGATGACCAGATTGTTGCCATCTACGGCGATATCGCCTTTGAAGCGGCCGTGTACGCTGTCGTAGCGCAGCATATAGGCCAGATAGTCGGGCTCGAGCAAATCGTTGATGCCGACGATTTCAATGTCATCGGCAAAGTTTTGCACTGCCGCACGAAATACGCAGCGGCCAATGCGACCAAAACCGTTAATACCTACCTTGATTGCCATGTGGATTCTCCTGAAGTAAATAAAAAGCCAAAAAAATGTTTCCAACCCAATCGATACCTGTCTGCCCTGCTGCCAGACGTGCTTTTACACATGGTATCAGCGGTTTTGAAAGTCGTTTTTAAACAGGGTGTAGATGTCCATATCGTGGTATTTGTTGTCCCAAAATGCAACCGAGCGCATGCGCCCTTCGCGCTGAAAGCCCAGCTTGCCAGCCAAGCGGATGGAGGGCGCGTTGTCTTGGTGAATCAGGGCTTCTACGCGATTAAGCGGCGCTTGCTGCTGGAAGCTCCAATCCAAAATGCCTTCGAGTGCTTCTTGCATATAGCCTTGCCCCCAGGCGTGGCGCGTGAGCTCATAGCCGAGCGAGCATCTGTGCCAAACAGCAGAGTAGTTGATAAAGCCGCAGCTTCCCAAATACTGCCCGTCAGCACGGCGCTGCAACGCCCAGCGCAAGCCGCTGCCATGCCCCGCAGCCGTATTGGCAAACATCCTGCGCAGCGCTTTGTACGCCGTGCTGCCTGCGGGGTGCAGGGCGCGGTAGTTGCGAATGAGCGCGCGCGCATCTGCCAGCGAGGCAACGGGGTTGCTGCCATACCAGCGCATGGCATCTATGTCTTGGTGCATGTCCCAAATGGCTGCTGCGTCAGAGCGGCGCAGCGGGCGCAGTAGCAGCCTGTTGGTTGTTATTTTGGGAAAAGATGCGTGTGTCGGGTGCATGCAATAGAAATAGGCACACACCCTTGTTGGGGTGTGGCGCAGGGGTAAAACAAAAAGTGGCTGCCGCTGCCAAATATGGCGGGCGGCAGGCTTGATTTTAGGATATTGCCAGTGCTTGCACTTGCAACGGCTTGCAAACTCCGCAAGGGCTATGCCGATATTGCCTGCCCGTGTTTGGCACGCCGCGCTTGCTTTTTTTAGCGCAAGGGGCGTGCCAGGCAGGTTTGCGGGCAGATTAGTCTGCCAGCACGGCTTGCACGGTGTCGGCAATGTTTTCGGGTGTAAAGCCGAAGTGCTTGAACAGTACGGGCGCTGGGGCTGACTCGCCAAAGGTGTCAATGCCCACAACTGCCGCGCAGCCGTATTTCCACCAGTAGTCGCTTACGCCCATTTCCACGGCGATGCGGGGCAGTTCGGCGGGCAGCACGCTGAGTTTGTAGCTGGCGCTTTGGCGGTCGAACACGGTGGTTGATGGCATGGAAACCACACGCACGCCAATGCCGCGTTGTGCCAGAACTTCTTGCGCTTTCATGGCCAAATGCACTTCGCTGCCTGTAGCGATGATGACGGCTTGCGCTTCAAACATTTCTACGCGCTCGGGCTCGGCCAGTACATAGCCGCCTTTGGCTACCAGACTGGTGTCGTCTTTTTTCAGGTAGGGCAGGTTTTGGCGGCTTAGCAGCATGGCGCTGGGGCGGGTGTTGTTTTGCAGTGCACTTGCCCAAGCATGGGCTGTTTCTACTGTGTCGCAGGGGCGCCATACGTCCAGGTTGGGAATAAGGCGCAGGCTGGCAGCATGCTCAATGCTTTGGTGCGTGGGGCCGTCTTCGCCCAAGCCGATGCTGTCGTGCGTAAAGACGTGGATGACGCGCTGCTTCATGAGCGCAGCCATGCGAATGGCATTGCGGCTGTAGTCGCTAAAGGTGAGGAAGGTGCCGCCATAAGGGATGTAGCCGCCATGCAAAGCCAAGCCGTTCATGATGGCTGCCATGCCAAACTCGCGCACGCCGTAGTTGATGTGGCGGCCAATTTTGCTGACACCTGCTTGTGTTTTCATGTCTGCGGCCAGTACCGAGTTGTCCAGGTACATGGCAACGGAGCCGTCGTCGTTAAAGCGCAGCGGTGAGGTGCTTTCGGTTTTGGTCAGGTTTGAGCCAGTCAAATCGGCGCTGCCGCCGATGAGCTCGGGCATTTGCGCGGTAAACGATTCCAGCACAATCTGGCTGGCTTTGCGGGTGGCTACGGTTTGCGCTTGCGATTGGTAAACGCGCGACATGCTGCCCAAAAGCGAAGGAATTACTTTGCTGACTTCGCCATCCATGCGGCGTCTGATTTCGGTAGCCAGCAGCGGATATTGGGCAATGTATTCGCTGAATTTTTCTTGCCACTGCGCTTGCAGTTTGGTGCCTTTGGTGTGTGCGTTCCAGGCTTCGTACACTTCATCAGGAATTTCAAACGGGGCGTGCGGCCATTTCATGGCTTTGCGTGCCAGCGCGATTTCTTCTTCGCCCAGTGGCTCACCGTGTGCTTTTGCTGTATCTACGCGGTTGGGGCTGCCTTGGCCGATGTGGGTTTTGCAGATGATGAGCGTGGGCTTGGTGGCAGACTTTTTGGCCTTGGTAATGGCGGCATCTACTGCATCAATATCGTGCCCGTCGATGGGGCCAATCACGTTCCACTGGTAGGCTTCAAAGCGTTTGGCAGTGTCATCGCCAAACCAGGGCGGAACTTGCCCGTCAATGCTGATGCCGTTATCGTCATACAGGGCAATAAGCTTGTTGAGCTTCCATGCGCCTGCCAGGGCGCAGGCTTCATGGCTGATACCTTCCATCAGGCAGCCGTCGCCCATAAATACATAAGTGTGGTGGTTAAACATTTCCAGCTTGGGGCGGTTGAACTCGGCTGCCAGCAGCTTTTCGGCCAGCGCCATGCCCACCGCATTGCTAATGCCTTGCCCCAGCGGGCCCGTGGTGGTTTCTACGCCTGGAGTTACGCCCACTTCAGGGTGGCCTGCGGTTTTGCTGTGCAATTGGCGGAAATTTTGCAGCTCTTTGATAGACAGGTCATAGCCCGTTAAATGCAGCAGCGCATACAACAACATAGAGCCGTGGCCGTTACTCAACACAAAGCGGTCGCGGTCATACCATTGCGGGTCGGCAGGGTTGTGGCGCAAATGGCGGCTCCACAGGGCAACAGCCATCTCGGCCATGCCCATGGGAGCGCCAGGGTGACCCGAATTGGCTTTCTGAACAGCATCCATAGCCAGTGCGCGAATTGCATTGGCCATGGTTGAGGGGGTAGCAGTTGTCATAGTCGCTCCAAGCGGTATAGGGGGAAGAAATTAAGAAAAAATAACCTTGGCATTTTAGATGGGTTTAGCCGCGCTACACGCAAAGGCGTTAAATGCCTGCCAACCCAGCCCTGCCAAACTAGATAACACAAGCCTTCAAACAAGTGGCAGCAGGCACGAAACAGCTTGCCTACAGCCAACATAGCCAACACAGCCAGCGCACGCACAAACAAAACCAAGCCGCCTACAATTGCCCACTGCGCCAAATACAGCTTGGCTTACGCCATAGCCAGCAAAACCCAATAAGCCGCCAGCAAACCGCCGCCAGACAGCCACTTGCCAGCCCATCATACTTGCCACCCTTGCTTCCATGCCAATAAGCCAACCACCCCACCCACCCGCGCAAGCCATGCTGCTAGCCGCAGGCCGTGGCAGCCGCATGCGCCCGCTAACCGACCACACCCCCAAGCCACTGCTTGCCGTGCATGGCAAGCCTTTGCTTGAATGGCACATACGCGCCTTGGCAGCGCAAGGCGTGCGCCACCTGCTCATCAACACAGGCTGGCTCGGCGAGCAATTGCCAGCGCACTTTGGAGCGCAGTATCCGCACAACACTGCCAGCACAGCAAGCGCCACACAAAGCAGCACCGCGCCAACCAGCACCACACACATCAGCTACTCACGCGAAGAACTCGACTTTGGCGGCGCACTCGAAACCGCTGGCGGCATAGCCCGCGCCTTGCCCCAACTGGCAGACATCTTTTGGCTCGCCGCGGGCGACGTATACGCCCCCGACTTTGCCTTTACCCGCGCCGACCTTGAGCGCTTCGCTGCCAGCAGCGCACTCGCGCACCTCTGGCTCGTACCCAACCCCGCGCACAACCCCCAAGGCGACTTCGCCCTCGCCCTGCCCGAGCCACCCGCCCAAACCCAAGCCACCGCCAGCCCAAGCGTAGCCAGCCCAAATGCGGCCCAGAGTAGCAACTGGGGCACTTTACACAACCACACAGCAGCCAACACCAGCTTGCCGCGCTACACCTACAGCACCATCGCCCTCATGCGCCGCGAGCTATTCACCGCGCCCTGGTGCCCCATACCAGCAGGCAACCCGCAAGGCACAGCCGCCCCCCTCGCCCCCGTACTACGCGCCGCCATACAAGCAGGCCGCGTAACAGGCAGCCTTTACCAAGGCCGCTGGACCGACGTAGGCACACCGCAGCGGCTGCAAGCGTTGAATCAAACATCTTTGGAAGGCTAACTTATGGCACGTAGTAGCAGAAAAACAAACGCGGATGTGATTGTGGATTTAGTCGCCCGCTTTCCTTGGTGGGTAGGGGCAATACTGGCGCTATTGGCTTATCTGATTTTGCAT
>RRZT010823329.1_pt1 | contig 25291 bp, 21 predicted proteins | sample 2165551 | NCBI WGS metagenome assembly RRZT01 (sample SAMN10456910, study PRJNA506462) | wastewater metagenome | biome: wastewater; feature: sludge; material: wastewater sludge; isolation source: wastewater sludge with Escherichia coli K12::gfp cells carrying plasmid... | place: USA: Moscow, Idaho... | reverse complement strand
TTAATCCCAAGAAACGTTGCTGTGTTAATGAATTGACTTTAATAACAATTCCATCAGTTGCCACAGGGAGTTGTTTACGAGCAATATCCCAATACTCTATATACTCTAAAACTTCTTGTAAGGAACTGCACTTTTTAGTGTTTGTAGATACTTTAAACCCATACTCACGAGCTCTTAATAAATTATCATAATGAGTATTAGCAGGCAAGTTATTTCCCAAAACAGCATAAAAATAAGCATCTAAATTTCTTTTGGCTACCAGGGATGAATTTTGCAATTTAATTGTTCCAGAGGTTGCATTACGCGGATTTGCAAACAAAGGTTCGTCTTGCTCCTCTCGTTCTTTATTTAACATATCAAATACTTCCCAAGGCATTACAATCTCTCCTCTTACTTCAAAAAAAGCTGGATACTGATTGCCGTGCAACACGAGTGGAATTGTACGTATTGTTTTCACATTGTTAGTTACGTCATCTCCCTTTTCACCATCTCCTCTTGTAATGGCTTGTTTTAACACTCCATTTTCGTAAATCAAAGAGATAGATGTCCCATCAAATTTCAATTCACAGACTAACTCAAATGGCTCATCAATAGATTTTGATACCCTTTCGTAAAAATCACGTACTTCTCCTTCTGAATATGTATTTGATAATGATAACATTGGATATTGATGTGAAACTTGTACAAAACTAGTTGTACTATCACTTCCTACCCGCTGCGTAGGAGAATTACTATCATAGTATTCTGGATGCAATTCTTCTAATGCCTGTAGTTTTTTCAGTAAAAAATCAAATTCAATATCGGAAATTGTAGGCTGAGAAAGCACATAATACTCATAATTATATTGATGTAACTGTTTACGCAAGTGCAAAATTTTTTGATGTATTTCGTTCATTATCAAATAATTATTTAACTATAAAGTAATAAGAAACTATTTGTTTCTAGTATGATTCAATAGAAATGCTATTCAGTATTACAACTCAATTGAGTAAACAAATGTAATAAAAATCGTGTTTTGATTTGGTATTTTATGTATATACTTTTCAACAATCCACAAGTATGAAAATTTTTACGTACTTTTGTCGAAAATCCATTTGTAGTTATATGCGTATAGACATCATTACAGTATTGCCTGAATTAATTGAAAGCAATTTCTCTCATTCAATTATCAAAAGAGGAATAGAAAAAGGTTTGGCAGAAGTACACATCCATAATTTACGTGATTACTCTACCAATAAGCATAAGCGAGTAGATGATTATCCGTTTGGTGGCGAAGCTGGCATGGTTTTGCAAATCGAGCCTATTGACAAGGTAATAACTGAACTAAAAAATCAACGTACATACGATGAAATAATTTTTACTTCTCCAGATGGGGAAACTTTTAACCAAAAAATGGCGAACGAACTTTCACTTGTTAATAATATCATTATACTTTGTGGTCATTATAAAGGAGTGGATCATCGTGTACGAGAACATTTAATAACTAAAGAAATTTCTATAGGAGATTATGTTCTGACAGGAGGCGAATTAGCTGCATCAATAATATCAGATGCTATCATTCGCATAATACCTGGCGTTATTTCTGACGAACAATCGGCATTGTCTGATTGCTTTCAAGACAACTTACTTTCTGCCCCTGTTTATACACGTCCTGCTATTTATAATGGATGGAAAATTCCTGAAATATTGTTATCTGGACACGAAAAAAAAATAAGTGAATGGCGTATGGAGCAAGCTCTAAACAGAACAAAAAAGCTACGTCCAGATTTACTAAAGTAACAACTTAGTAAAATTTATATGAAAATCCAAAACTCAATATTTGCCTAAACTGTAAACGTGCTTTGTCATTATTTGGCAACTTAAATGTTGAATCATACCGTGGATTTACCGAGAGGCGTGTTGTTAGAAATCTATTTATTTTAAAATTGCCATTTACTTCGGAGTCAAACTCTATACCTTTATAGTTGGTATATATCGTAGTACGTGTATCAAATTCAATCTCATTACTCAATTTATACCTATAATTTATACGCACCAAACTACCTACTTCATGTAACGATTTCTTCCCTTTATCAATTCCTAATTTATCTGCTATTGATTGAGCAACGGAAATATGTTTCGTAGTATCATTCACATAAATATATTTATAAGAAACAGGTGAAAAAAATATGGAAAAATCGGCACTCTCTTTATAATCTAAACCACCACTTACTGATAATCTGATAGGAGAAAAAGCACCTGTGATACGATCATATGTATTAACCTTATAGGTGTTAAAGAGTTGTGTCGTAAATTCTGTTTGACCAGTATAATAAAATTTAGTAAATGCTTTATAACCAAATTTACTAGTCAAACGAAACACATCTTCATTTGTCTGAAGAAATCGAATAGAATCAGCAGTTGAGCTATTAAACCCAGCCTTAAAATCAAGCTTATTTTCCCATTGTATGTTTTTCTTATTATTGTAATTATAAAAAGCACTACCCAGTGTAATCAAAGCTAAATGACTTTCCCCTCCTCTATACCAATTAGGAGATATGTAATGTTGTGAAAGGTGTAACCCTACCTGAAAACCTCTCGTCCAATATACTGGTAACACCTTTTGCTTGCTCGGAGAAATTTGACGGGGTTTAATGTCCTGATTAATAAATACATAATCATTAAACGACAGCTGTGTATTTTTTCTCAACTTTTGTTGGTTTTGCAGCTCATATACATAAACTTCATCTGCTTGTTTAATGATTGTTACTTGATTTCCTGATTTAATTTTGTTAATAAGTTCTTGTTTTTCTATCTCGTTTTGAAGTTTATATCCATTTCGAGTAAATACCCAATCTACAAAATAGGGGTGCTGAATGGTAGCTATGAGCATTTTTTCGAAAATATGAACTGAATCAGAGCGAATAGAATCAACATATTGATAGGCTGGTAATATTCTATTCAATATAAGATGTAAACTATCTTTATTAATAATCAATTCAAAATCAGGATATTGAATTACAACAGACGTATCCAAAACAGATTGATTTGATAATGAATCTTGGGTTAATTGTAGCTCATTGGTATATAGTAAAACATCATCCAGTGTACGAGCATACGCCACGGGCATATCCGAAGCGTAAATAACCAAATGCAACACAAAGAGGAAATATGATAAAATAAGAATACGCATAAAAAGACCGAAAATAAAAGAAAATTAAATACTTATTTTATAAGCCCAATTATATCTTTTACAGAGCTGTAATTATGTTTCTGTAAATATGCTTCGATTCCATTTACTATTTTGAGGCTCACAGTTGGGTCAATAAAATTTGCTGTTCCTATCTGCACAGCAGAAGCACCTACTAACATAAATTCAATAGCATCAGTTGCATTCATAATACCCCCTAAGCCCACAATCGGTATGTTAACAGCTTTAGCTACTTGCCATACCATACGTAAAGCTATAGGTTTAACACATGGACCAGACAATCCACCCGTAATGGTTGATAAAACGGGTTTCTGCTTTTCAGCATCAACAGCCATACCCAGCAATGTATTAATCAACGATACACTATCTGCCCCTTCAGCTTCTACTGCTTGTGCAATTTCGGCTATATTGGTAACATTAGGAGAAAGTTTAACCATAATGCTTTTGGTATATACCTTGCGTACAGCTTTTACTACCTCTGCAGCTGATGCACATGATGTACCAAAACCCATACCTCCTTTTTTTACATTTGGACACGAAATATTTAATTCAATAGCAGGTATCTTATCCAAATCATTTATTTTTTCTGCAGCTTGCACATATTCTTCTATTGTACTACCAGAAACATTAACTAACACATGAGTATCAATCGTTTTAAGGGATGGATAAATGGATGTAATAAAATACTCTACTCCTTTATTTTGCAAGCCGACAGCGTTTAGCATTCCTGCTGGAGTTTCTGCCATTCGTGGATACGGATTGCCTTCGCGATGATGCAACGTTGTTCCTTTAATAATAATTCCACCTAACGCTGAAATGTCAAAAAAATCAGAAAATTCTGTACCATATCCAAAAGTTCCGGATGCAGTCATTACTGGATTTTTAAGCTGCAAATTACCAATATTTATACCTAAATCTACCATTTTAATGTTGTTAAATTAAACACTGGACCTTCTGTACACACACATTTATGACCTTCTGTTGTATCTGTTACACAGCATAAACATACGCCAAAACCGCAAGCCATAGTATTTTCTAACGATACTTCGCACTCAATATTATTGGTTTTTGCGTATGCTGAAATGGCTTTCATCATAGGAGTTGGACCACAAGTATAAATTTTGTCAAAAACCTTATTTTTCAATAGCGAATGATTAGTTACAAAACCTTTTTCACCTACAGTCGCATCTTCTGTTGTAAGATAAACCTCGCCGTACTGACTAAAAGAATCAAGTTGAACTAAATCACTTGCAGTACGTGCACCAAGAAGAAATGAAACCTTACAAGAATACTGTTGTAATACCCTTCCCAATAATAATAATGGGGCAACTCCTACACCTCCTCCTACCAAAAGCACATGTTTCATATCAATTGTTGGCATCGAGAATGAATTACCCAAGGGAGCTATCATATTAAGTAAATCTCCTTTTTTTAACTCCGACATTTTGAGGGTACCTGCTCCAACAATTTGAACTAACAAATCCATTTCATTTGTTTCGTAATTCATATCATGAATAGAAATAGGTCTTCTTAATAACACATCAGAAGAATTGTCTACACGCAATTCAACAAACTGACCAGGTAACATACGAGGAAAAGGATGAGGATGTGATACACGTAACAGAAAATAGCGTTTATTTAACGGGATATTTGCTACAACAACACAATCAAGAATGTATTTTTTCATAAATTCATTAGGTAGAATAATTTAGTAATCAAAACACCCAAAACTGATACAAACAACGATTGTTTACAAACAAATAATGGATGGGTAAAAACCTCCACAAAGATAAAAAAAGTCGCTTAATTGGAAAATAGATAGTAGATAAAATCAATGATTAAATTCTTCGTATGAATTATCTGAAAAATATACAACAATACGAATTATTTTTTTTTCTGTTTTTAAAAATTTATCTACTTGATTAACAGGTATTTCACTAATATTTTTCAGTGTATTTTCATCTTTTTGATGGGTGTTGGCTTCAATATTTACATGTGTAGATAATTTTTCTTCAAATAATGAGCCCTGAATAGGTTTAATACTCTTATACATACCTCCATCTCCTAGTATTAGCCAAGTTGGATTAATATGTTTGAATACACGAAGAATTTTCTGTATCACATCCATACTAGGCTTATTTCTACCAGACAATAGGTGAGATACAGCAGACTGCTGTATATCTACTAATACTGCAAATTCTTTTGCTGTAAGATTTTCTTTTTCTAAAAGTTCTTTTAACCTATCTTTCATGTAATATATTTTATCACAAATGTAATTACAATTTATTACATTTGCAAATATTACAACTGTATTTTCAGCACCATCTGATTTACATCTGTAAAATCTAATAAAAAAATAGTATGTATCATTCAGTGTCATATTCCACCAAAATCAATCAATAAAATAAAAACTAATACTTTATATATTTACAATAAAATACTGTCTAACAATATAATAATAATCAATTTTTATTGTGATTTTGCGTTTTATCTACTACTAGGAGGTAAAAACCATTAAATATAAATAAATACTTCATAATAAATTTATAAATATTTAATATATAATAAATTAATAATTATTATATTCTTTAAATCTATAGTATGATTCTATTAAAAATACAAATGTAATTCAATGTGAAAATAAACAATTACCCTACTCTATGTTTCCCTAAAATTAATATGTAATTAACTTTAACATCTTGATATATTACATATGTAATCAATAATCTGTTAAAATAGACTTACGTGATGCCATTATTTTAAAATTATGTACCATTTCCTATTTTGTTTATATTGTTAATAAAAAATTATATATATAAATACCTAAAAATCATACAATTATCACGTATTTAAACTCCCTAGAATTTCATATTTGTAACGTTGTGTGCATTTATGCAAGAATTTAAGCACTAAAAGTCGATAAGTGATGTAGAAGAAATTTGTTTAACTAAATATTATTTACGAGTTTTGTACTGCCCTATCGAGAAATCGTAAATAAGAATATAAGTATGAAAAAAAAATTAGAAGCTGTTGAAAACGTCATTCATATATTAGATGAATTAAGAGTTAAATGTCCTTGGGATAAAAAACAAACTAACGAAACCCTTCGAGTTCTTACTATTGAAGAAACGTACGAATTGTCAGATGCTATACTTCAAGGCAACAACCAACAAATAAAAAAAGAATTAGGCGATTTATTACTGCATATATTATTCTACGCAAAAATTGGAGAAGAAAAATCAGCTTTTACACTAAAAGATATCTGTGATGCACTTGCCGAAAAACTTATATACAGACATCCCCATATTTTTGGGACAGAACAAGCTCAAACCTCTCAAGAGGTAGAAAAAAATTGGGAAAAATTAAAATTAAAAGAAAAAGAAGGAAACAAAACGATACTATCGGGCGTTCCATCCTCTCTTCCGTCCATTATAAAAGCTCATCGCATCCAAGATAAAGCTCGAAGTGCTGGTTTTGACTGGGAAAAAAAAGAGGATGTGTGGAAAAAAGTGCAAGAAGAAATTTCAGAATTAACCGTGGAAATAGACTCAATGAACAAAGAAAAAATGGAAAAAGAGTTTGGTGATGTATTTTTCAGTTTAATTAATGCTGCTAGATTGTATAAAATTAACCCAGATAATGCCTTAGAACATACCAATAAAAAATTTATTCAGCGTTTTACCTACTTAGAAGAATATGCAAAACAACATGAAATAGCTCTTAGTGATATGCCTCTTGCCAAAATGGAAGAAATATGGCAACTAGCAAAAAAAGAAGAAAACATGTAGCATCGTTTTACTAACAAAATTTCTTAAAAGTTAGCCTACAAACTATATGTATCAAAAAATAGTTTATTTTTGTAAAACAACATAAATCAAAATACTATGATTAAAGAAAATTTTATCAAGCTCTTTGAAACTAGTTTTAAGGAAAATTGGGAGTTACCTGCCTACACAGATTATACTTTGGGTACTAGCATGACGTACGGAGAAGTCGCACTGAAAATTGAAAAATTACACCTTTTGTTTGCAGAATCTAAAATTAAGCCTGGAGATAAAATTGCTTTGATTGGCAAAAATACACCACATTGGGCTATCACATTTGTAGCTACAGTAACTTATGGTGCCGTAATTGTACCTATTTTGCAAGATTTTAATCCCAATGACGTACATCATATTGTTAATCACTCTGAAACTGTCTTTTTATTTTGTAGTGATAGTATTTGGGATAATTTAGAAGAAGATAAAATGGAAAATATTCAAGCAGCATTTTCCATTGACGATTTTCGATGTATACATCAAAAAGATGGTGCAGGAATTCAAAAAATAGTAGGCAATCTAACTAGCAAGTTTGAGAAGAAATATCCGCAAGGCTTTACCCAAAGCCATATACAATACACATCACGCGATAACAGTGAACTTGCCATGCTAAATTATACATCAGGCACTACAGGATTTAGTAAAGGAGTTATGTTAACAGCCAATAATCTAGCAGGGAATATTACTTTTGGCTTCAAAACCCAGCTTCTTAAAAAAGGAGATCGAGTATTATCTTTTTTACCATTAGCTCACGCCTATGGTTGTGCTTTCGATTTTCTTGTTCCCACATGTTCTGGTTCTCATATATATTTTTTGAATAAAATACCAAGTCCAAAAGTTTTGTTAAAAGCATTTGAAGAAATAAAACCTAACGTTATTTTTATGGTTCCCCTTATTTTAGAAAAAGTATATAAAAAATCTATCCAGCCTTCGTTAAATAAAACAGGTATTAAACTAGCTCTAAATATCCCATTGCTAAATAAAAAGATTTATGAACAAGTAAATAAGAAACTTACTGAATCATTTGGTGGCGAATTCACTGAAATTGTTGTTGGTGGTGCTGCATTAAACAAAGAAGTAGAAGAATTCTTAACTAAAATTGGGTTTCGTTTTACCATTGGGTATGGAATGACAGAATGTGCTCCACTTATTTCATATGCAAGCCATACTGAATTTAGACCTTCCTCGGCTGGTAAAATATTAGATACAATGCAAGTTAAGATTGATTCACCCGACCCTTACAATATTGTAGGAGAAATACTAGTAAAAGGAGAACATGTCATGCAGGGATATTATAAAAACGAACTGGCTACATCCGAAGCATTCACCGACGATGGATGGTTGAAAACAGGCGATTTAGGAACTATTGATGAACATGGTTATATTTTTATTAAGGGAAGATCAAAAAGCATGATTTTAGGGGCTAATGGACAAAATATATACCCTGAAGAAATAGAAGCAAAACTAAATAACTTACCATTTATTATGGAAAGTTTAGTAATAGAAAAACATGGTAAACTTATTGCTCTAGTTTACCCAGACTACGAAGCAATGGATGGTTCACAACTTACACAACAAGATTTAGAAATTATTATGGAAGAAAATAGGAACAATCTAAACAACGTAGTAGGTACATACGAAAATGTGTCAAAAATACACCTATATCCTAATGAATTTGAGAAAACACCCAAAAGAAGCATTAAACGCTATTTGTATACAAATATCAGTATTTAAGGAGTTTTATCATTTATTTACACCGTTATGTATACTATATTTGCTCTCTAACATATTATTAACACTTATTAACAAAAGTTTTTTTATTTTTTTTATTTTTGTTACAAAATAAATGGATATCTTTGTGCGTTCAAAAAAAATCATTGTTTAATATTTTAAAAACTAAAAAAATGAAAAAGTTAGTATTATTTGTTGCTACTATCGTTGCTGTTGCTTTTGCTTCATGTGCAGAAAAAGCTACTGAAGAAGCTGTAGTAGAAGAAGTTGTAGAAGAAGTTGTTGTTGATTCAGCTGCAGTTGTTGTTGATTCAGCTGTTGTAGTTGTTGATTCAGCTGCAGTAGTTGCTGAATAATTTACACTTCCAACAAAACTAAAGTCCGTGTGCTGCTAAAGCTACGGACTTTTTTTTATGAACATACTAATTTCTATTCTAATTCTACTATGATACAACGCATTCAATCCGTATATTTATTAATTATTAGCATATTAGGAGTATGCCTTTGGTTTTTTCCAATTGCATCTATTACACATGACATACATGTGTATAATATAACCACGTGGGGTATTCAACTCACTGAATCAAATCAAACCATATATCAATTTATTCCCTATTTATTTTTAGTATTATTACTTCCTATAATTTCTTTTTCAAGTATTTTTATATACAAAAAAAGAATACTTCAGATGCGATTAAATGTTATAGCAATGATATTGATGATTTTTCTCTACGGAGTAATCTATTTTTATATTGATTTTGCCGCTACTATTATTAGCAAGAACAGCATTATTGATTACAAATTGCCAATTATCATACCTGTTATCAATCTTATTCTCTGCTATTTAGCTATTAGAGCCATCGGTAAAGATGAAGCTTTGATACGATCCCTTTCTAGGATACGCTAAAAAATGACATATCGTTAACTACAAAAAGGCTTCTTATCTATAAAAGAAGAAGCTTTTTTGTAAAAATATCTTTTTTTGTTCTAAGTTGTTTTTTTATCTTTGCAAATTGAAAAAATAATGATATGAATACAAAATTTTCAGAATATACACATCTTGACCTCTCGGCAATAAATAAAGATATTCTTGCCTACTGGGATAAACATGACATTTTTAAAAAAAGTATTGATACAAGAACAGGAAATCCTACTTTTGTTTTTTACGAAGGACCCCCTTCTGCCAACGGCATGCCAGGCATTCACCACGTAATGGCACGTACCATTAAAGATTTATTTTTGCGTTACAAAACAATGAAAGGGTATCAAGTACAACGCAAAGCAGGATGGGATACTCACGGCTTACCAGTAGAATTAGGAGTGGAAAAATCTCTAGGTATTACCAAAGAAGATATTGGTAAATCTATATCAGTAGAAGAGTACAATGCCGCATGTCGTAAGGATGTGATGAAATATACCAAAGAATGGGAAAGTTTAACCCACAAAATGGGTTATTGGGTGGATATGAACCATCCATATATCACTTATGATAATAAATTTATTGAATCTATTTGGTGGTTATTAAAAGAATTGTACAATAAAAATTTATTATACAAAGGATATACCATTCAACCCTACTCGCCTGCTGCTGGTAGTGGGCTTAGTTCGCACGAGCTAAATCAACCGGGATGTTACAAAGATGTAAAAGATACTACCGTAGTTGCTCAATTTGAAATAGATAACCCTATTGCAGAATTAACCCAATTTGGAAAAGCATATTTCTTAGCATGGACTACTACACCATGGACTTTGCCATCAAATACAGCCCTTTGTGTTGGAGCAACAATAACATATGTGGCTGTGCAAACCTATAACCCTTATACCTTTGAACCTCAAACTGTTATTCTAGCTAAAGATTTGGTATCTGCCCATTTTAATGGAAAAGCCTCAAGCCTATCATTATCCGAATACACAGCAGGAGATAAATTAATTCCATATTCCATCATAGCTGAATACAAAGGAAGTGAACTAGTTGGTATGACTTACAAACAGCTCATACCTTTCTTTAAGCCTGATGAAGGAGCATTTAGCGTTATTAGTGGAGATTTTGTAACAACCGAAGATGGTACGGGTATAGTACATATTGCACCCACTTTTGGTGCTGATGATGCCCGTGTAGCAAAAATGAACAACATTCCTGCTATGTTATTGATAGATAAAAATGGTAATGAACGCCCCTTAGTTGACCTTCAGGGGAAGTTTTATACTATTAACGATATAGATAATGATTTTGTAGCTCAAAGAACAAATATAGCCCTATATAGCCCTTTTGCTGGAAGATATGTAAAAAATGCCTACGACACCTCGCTAAATGAGAATGATGCAACGTTGGATATCGATTTGTGCGTAATGCTCAAACAACAAGGATTAGCTTTTAAAATTGAAAAACATATACATAACTATCCACATTGTTGGCGTACAGACAAACCTGTATTGTATTATCCACTAGATAGCTGGTTTATACGCTCTACAGCTTGTCGCGAAACAATGGTTGAATTAAATAACACAATAAATTGGAAACCACAAGCTACTGGTACAGGACGTTTTGGAAAATGGCTCGAAAATCTTCAGGATTGGAATTTATCTCGTAGTAGGTATTGGGGAACACCCCTACCAATATGGCGGACAGAGGATAAACAAGAAGAAATTTGTATTGGTTCAATTGCCGAATTAATGGCTGAAATTGAAAAAGCCATTCAAGCGGGGATGATGAATAAAAATCCTTTTAAAGATTTTGTTGTCAATGATTTTTCTGAAGATAATTATGGAATATCTCGTATTGACCTACATAGACCTTATGTAGATAACATCATATTAGTATCTCCATCAGGAAAACCAATGAAAAGAGAAACCGACCTAATTGATGTATGGTTTGATTCCGGAGCAATGCCCTATGCTCAACTACACTATCCTTTCGAAAATAAAGAATTAATTGATAAACAGACTAATTTTCCTGCTGATTTTATTTCAGAAGGTGTAGATCAAACACGTGGATGGTTCTTTACTCTACATGCTATTTCTACGATGATTAAAGGCTCGGTGGCGTTTAAGAATGTAGTTTCAAACGGCTTAGTATTAGATAAAAATGGCAATAAAATGTCTAAGCGTTTGGGTAATGCAGTAGACCCATTTAGCACTATTGAAACTTATGGTTCAGATGCCCTACGATGGTATATGATGACCAATGCATCTCCTTGGGATAACTTAAAATTTGATACTGAAGGCATTGAAGAGGTAAAACGCAAACTATTTGGCACCTTATACAATACATATTCTTTTTTTGTTTTATACGCTAATGTAGATGGTTTTGCATACAAAGAACCAGAGGTTCCAATGGAACAACGTCAAGAAATTGACAGATGGATAATTTCTTTGCTTCATTCATTAGTTAAAGAAGTAGATGAAAATTATGCTGATTACGAACCAACACGTGCTGGAAGAGCCATTACTACATTTGTTACAGATAATCTAAGCAATTGGTATGTGCGATTAAACCGCAGACGCTACTGGGCAGGAGAAATGACGCTAGATAAACTAGCTGCTTACCAAACATTGTATACCTGTTTGGAAACAGTGGCAAAACTTATGGCTCCTATAGCTCCATTTTTTGCAGAACGCTTATTTCTTGATTTAAATAGTGTAACACAAAAAGATATTTCAGAATCAATACACTTAGCCCAATTTCCTACTTTTTCAGAATCGTTGATAAATAAACAGCTTGAAGAACGCATGTTTATTGCCCAAACTATCACATCTTTAGTATTAGCTCTAAGAAAAAAAGTAAATTTAAAAGTACGTCAACCTCTTTCCTCTATTATGATTCCAGTATTGGACAATAACATGAAAGAAGACATAGAAGCAGTTAAGGAATTGATTTTAAACGAAGTAAATGTAAAATCAATTCAATTCGTAGACAATTCAGCGGGAATATTGGTGAAACGGATAAAAGCCGATTTCAAAAAATTAGGTCCAAAATGTGGTAAACACATGAAACAAGTATCCACCCTACTACAAGAAATGTCTCAACCACAAATTGCTGAATTCGAAAAGATAGGAAATTATACTTTGTCTGTTGAAAACAACGTAAATATAACTATATCCACACAGGATGTCGAAATCATATCAGAAGACATACCAGGCTGGTTGGTTGCAAACGAAGGTAAAATAACCATTGCATTAGATATAACTTTGACTGACGAATTAAAAGAAGAAGGAATTGCAAGAGAATTGGTAAACCGTATACAAAATATTCGTAAAGCAAATGGGTTTGACATTACAGATAGAATTTCGATTGTAATCGAAAAAAATCCTCTCTTTAACCAAGCAATTGAGAATTATAAACAATATATAGCTTCTCAAACATTAGCTAAAAGCATAGAAATTTCGGATAAAATAAACAATGGAATTGAGTTGGAGTTTGAAAATGACAAACTATACCTATTAATTCAAAAAACTGCTTGATATTGATATTTTTTTGAGGAATATATTTTGAAATGTGAAAACAAGGAGTTATATTCGCAGTAAACTTTATATTAAATACTAATACATACAACTATGAGCGAAAAGACTAGATACTCAGATAGCGAATTGGAAGAATTCCGAGCTATTATAAAAGATAAATTAGAAAAAGCATTTGTTGATTACGAACAATTGAAAGCTGCTTTAAACAATTTGGATGGTAATGACACCACTGACACCTCTCCTACTTTTAAAGTATTAGAAGAAGGTGCTACTACTATGTCTAAAGAAGAAGCTGGCAGATTAGCACAACGCCAAATGAAATTTATACAGCATTTACAAGCAGCATTAGTGCGAATTGAAAACAAAACATATGGTATTTGTAGAGAAACTGGAGCGTTAATTCCAAAGGAAAGATTACGTGCTGTTCCTCATGCAACACTTAGTATTGAAGCAAAACAATCAGGGAAAAAGTAAACAAATTAGTTATATTACAAAAATTATCGACAGGGCTGTACTTTATGGTCTTGTCGATATCTTTTTTAGAGTTAAAGTTATTCCTAAGTTCTGTAATTTAAACTGAATAATGATTACCTTTGCAAACTAATGTGGAATAAACGAAATATAAACAACGATATTGTCTATAATTAAGACGAATAAACGATGAAAAAAAATAAGCTTACTATATCCATCATAAGCATTACAATCATTTTGACAATACTGCTTTTAGATCAGATATTAAAAATTTGGATAAAAACACATTTTGCTATTGGCGATGAAATAAAAATTACTAATTTCTTTTATTTGCATTTTATTGAAAACGAAGGCATGGCATTTGGAATGTCTTTTTTTGATAAAAAATATTTAACCCTATTTAGAATAGTAGCATCAATTGGGATCGCATATTACATATACAAATCGATAAAAAACAATAGCGAACAACTATTTATAATATCACTATCTCTAATATTCGCAGGTGCTGTTGGGAATATTATTGATTCTTTATTTTATGGACAAATTTTTACAGAAAGTACGTTATTTTCTAATGCCACTTGGACACCTTGGGGACAAGGATATGCCCCTATTTTTTATGGAAAAGTTGTAGATATGCTATATTTTCCCCTAATTAGTGGTACTTACTGGTCTTGGATACCTATAGTTGGAGGAACATCGTTTACTTTCTTTGCACCAGTATTTAATATTGCAGATGCCTCAATTACTATTGGCGTCATATTAATTCTTGTTTATGAAATCTTTTTTAGCCCATCATCCAAAAAGATTCAATAAAAACATAATAGTATGAAATCACTTATTTTCGTTCTTTCTCTATTTTTTGTAACTAGTACATTTCTTTCTTGTACAAAAGAAGAAAGAGTTCCTTCTTCTGTTATTTCTGAAGAAAAAATGGTTGATATATTGGTTGATGTACATATGGTAGAAGCGATGGCTCGTCATAACCAATTAAAAGACAACAATCAACGTGCAAATATGTACTACAATTATATTCTTGAAAAACACAATATTACACTTAATCAGCTTGATAGCTCTATTTCTTGGTATGCCAAACATCCCACTACCTATATTAGAGTATATGATCAAATCATTCCAAAACTCGAACACTCATTGGAAATGGTTAGAACAAATGCAAATACGGGTGGACAAGCTTTAAGAACCTTAGATATCTGGGAGAAAAAAAATGAATATCAACTTACATCCCTACAAAATAGCAATGTTCCTTTTCGAATTGAAGAAAACGCTACTATTCGTTTTTCACTTGGAGATGAATTTGTTTTAAAAACAAAATTTTCGTGTAAAAACGTACCATCTTCTTTGCAACTAGTAATGCAAGTTAAAATTCACTTTACCGACTCTACAGAATCGATTTTTGAAAAAAAAATTGTAACTACAAACCCCGACTTTGAGCAAATTTTAAGATTTCAACCCGACTCAAAAAAACAAATAGCAATGATCAGTGGAGATTTATGTTATTTGATAGATAAAATAGATAATCCAATTCCAATAGAGATTCGCATTTTTAATGTAGAAATGGAGCAAATTACGAAATAGCAATGTGTGCATGAAACGAATAGCAGCCCATTATATAGTTGTTTCTAATAAAAGAATATTAAAAAAACACATGATTGTTTTAAACGTTTCCTTATGTGTAGAAAACATTCTTCCATTAAATCACGAAACTCCTTCTACTCAATTTTATAATGGAATTATTTTTTCCTTACAGAACACACCGAAGGATTCAATAGAGGATATAATACAATGGCAAACAAACAATAGTGGAAAAACAATATACGATTATTTAAGTAACATGGGGGCTCAACCTATTAAAATTGGCACTCACCTATCTGAATTATATGTTCTTCTTGATATAGATTTTGTTTCATCTATTGTTACGGCACACTCTTCTATTAGAAAAGTCGTCTCCTAAATTCTGCACAAACTATTGCAGTAGCCATAGCCACATTAAGCGATTCAGAAGTACTTTGATTGGGAGGAAAAGATGGAATAGTGATTCTATGAGTAACATGTTTTTCTATTGCTTGTGATATACCATTCCCTTCATTTCCCATAATTATAACAGCTTCGTTCTGCACATTTGTAGAGTAAATATTTTCTCCTTCAAGAAAAGTTCCATAAACAGGAATTTTGTGAGGTAATTGTTGCAAAAACTCACCCATATCTACAATATATACATGTACCCTACCAATCGCACCCATAGTTGCTTGTATCGTTTTAGGATTAAAGACATCCACTGTACCACGAGCACACACAATATGCTTAATACCAAACCAATCTGCTACACGAAGTATAGTACCTAAATTACCAGGATCTTGTATCATATCTAACGCTATTATCAATTCTCCTTCTAAATAATCATTAGACCATATTGGTTCAGGCATTACAAAAACCCCTAACACCTGTTGAGGTTCCTCTAAAAAACTTATTTGTTTTAATTCTTCAGGTGTTACTTCTTGTAGATAAGAAACGCTATGACTAGTGCAATACTCGCTCGTATGAAACAACATAGAACATGGAAAGTATAACAATAAATCATCTACTGTTTTTTGCCCTTCAGCAATAAATAATCGTAGGTCATTTCGTTGCTTTTTAGAACGTAAAGAACGTATAAACTTTATTTTACTTTTACTTAACATAAATATTGAGAATAATTATTATTTTTATCGTCTATTACGCAAAAGTAATTGTTATTATTTTAATTTTGTGGTAAATTTGTGCAAAATTAAGTTATGAGTCGTGTCATTCGGTATATAAGCCTGCTAATTATCGTATTACTAAGTGCATGTAGTGCTACCAAGTACGTACCAGAGAACAAGTATTTACTTGACAATGTACGTATTAAATCTGATATAAAAAATTTTAAATCAACGGAACTGAAAACATTCTTACGTCAGACACCTAATTCAAAAATGTTTGATTTAATTAGTTTTAATTTAGGTATTTATAATTTATCAGGCAACAATACTGATGTATGGATTAATCGTTTTTTAAAGCGAATTGGAAATCCCCCCATTATTTTTGATTCAACGTTAACAGAACGTTCAGAAGTTGAATTACAACGATTTTTTAAAAACAAAGGCTTTGAAAATGCACAAGTTGAATCTTCCGTCGTTTTTAATAAACGTAAAGCAAAAGTCACTTACAACATTATTAGTAATAATCCATATGTAATAAATACCATAGAATATCGTATACAAGATCCTATTATAAAAGACTTGATAGAAAAAGATTCTAGTTCTTCTCTTATACGCAAAGGAAATCTATTTGATGTGGATGTGTTAGATAACGAACGTGTTAGAATTACTAGATTATTACGCAATAATGGGTACTACTATTTTAATAAAGAATATGTGCGATTTTTAGCGGATAGTTCGCTTAATACTAATTCAGTAGATGTTATTATACGTATACGAAAAATGGAACGTACAGGAAAAAGAAACACTGTATTACGTAGCAATCATGAGGTTTTTTCCATTAATAGCATCACATATATTTTAGTAAATGATGTATTGGACATTAACGGATATACCAATCAAAAAACAAAAAAAGACACCCTTTTTTATAAAGATAAACGAATAATTTACAACAATTTATTTATCAACCCATCAATATTAGATGATAATACGTTTATTACAATTGGGGATAATTATTCAGAATATGATACCGAAAAAACCTATCGAAGAATCAATAATCTACATGTGTCTCAATTCTTACGCATTGATTTTAGCGAAACCCCTTTACTCTCTGATAGTATCCGCAAGTTAGATTGTACAATTTTATTAACACCCAGTAACAATCAATCATTTGCTATTGAAGCAGAAGGGACAAATTCTGCTGGTGATTTTGGTATTGCTGGAAAGTTTGGTTACACACATCGTAATGCATTTACAGGGGGAGAAAAGTTTGGTTTACAATTAAGAGCATCAAACGAAGCTATTGGTAGCATTCGTAATATATTATCATATAGTGCTTGGGAAATTGGTGGTGAAACTACCTTGCAATTTCCTCGACTTATGTTTCCTTTTGTAGATAGAGATTTTCAGCGTAATAGTAACGCTAATACTGAATTTAATCTCAATTATAGCTATCAAACCCGACCTGATTTCGCTCGTACCATTGCTGGAATTGGGTTAAAATACAGATGGGATAGCTACCGCCAATCAAATATGTTTCATACACTAGACTTTCTTGATTTAAGCTATGTATATTTACCACCCTATTCTATTTCTGATGAATTTAGAAATAAGTATCTAAATAGCTCTACTTTATTGAAATATAGTTATGAAGACCACTTAATCTTACGTACAGGGTATTCTTTTTCATATACAAGTAAATTATTACAACAAAGACGAAACGGTTTTTCTGCAAAAGCAGGTATTGAAACTGCCGGGAATAGTTTTTATGGAATAGCATCTTTACTCAAAACACCAAAACAAGAAAATAGTTATGTAATAGGGAACATTAAATTTTCGCAATACATAAAACTAGATGGAGAATATAGTTATACTCAGTTTCTTGATCCTAGCAATCGAATAGTATATCATATTGCAATGGGTATTGGAATTCCTTATGGAAATAGTTCCATTTTACCTTTTGAAAAAAGATACTATGGCGGGGGTGCTAATAGCGTAAGAGGATGGCAAGTACGTACATTAGGACCTGGTTCTTATAACAATAATGGAATTACAGATTATATGAGTCAATCTGGCGATATGCGTGCTGATTTTAATATTGAATATAGAACAAAACTAGTATGGTTGTTAGAGTTAGGAGCATTTATTGATGCAGGTAATGTGTGGACTCTTTTACCATATGGAGAACAAGTGGGTGGCAATTTTGATATCAATAATATATATAGAGAAATTGCACTAGGTTATGGAATAGGAATTCGATTCGATTTCTCTTATTTTTTATTACGTTTAGACTGGGGGATTAAAGCATATGACCCATCAAAAATAGGTTCTGATGCTTGGCGGTTTTCGAGTAATTGGAACATTATGAAAGATACAGCACTCCATTTTGCTGTAGGCTATCCTTTCTAATAAAATTAAAACTATAAAAAATTGGCAAAGAAAAAAATTTTTTCTACCTTTGTGCCCACAAAACGAGGTTCCGTAGCTCAGCTGGATAGAGCAACGCCCTTCTAAGGCGTGGGTCAAGCGTTCGAATCGCTTCGGAATCACAAAAAAACGAGATAAAGAAACTAACTGCTTTACCTCGTTTTTTTGGTATATATACCTATATATTAATCACAATCAGAGTTTATACTCTGCAATGATACCACTTCCAACGCATATTTCACATTTCTCATCGTATAATGCACCAAACTGACCTGGAGCAATACCCTGAATTTTTTCTTCAGATTCAATACAATAAGTATTTCCCTTTCTATGTATTGTACCAAAAGTAAACTCGGGAGTATGACGAATTTTAAAGGCTACGCGAGTGGGATTGTCGTATATAGTTGGATTACCTGATATAATATGTAAATCTTGAAGTGGAATCATCATACCATACTGTGTAACAACATCATATCCATTAGAAACATACACAATATTTTCATCCACCTGTTTTGCGACCACATACCATGGACCTCCACTTAATCCCAATCCTTTTCGTTGTCCAATAGTATGAAACCAAACGCCATTATGCTGACCAACTACTTTTCCCGTTTCATATTCAATAATATGCCCTTTTTTAACTCCTACATATCGTTTTATAAAATCTGAATAATTGATTTTCCCTAAAAAACAAATCCCTTGGCTATCCTTTCGGGTAGCACTAGGTAATTGTTGAAGAGAAGCTATCTCTCTAACACGAGATTTTGGCAAATCACCAATAGGAAAAAGAGATTTAGAAAGTTGCTCGTATGAAATACGAGATAAAAAATACGTTTGATCTTTATGTTTATCAACAGCTGTACTCAAATGATATGTATCATCTTTAATTAAAGTTTGGGCATAATGACCAGTTGCTATTTTGTCAAAATCTTTGCCATATTTTTGATTAAAACTTCCAAACTTAATCAATTTATTGCACATTATATCTGGATTTGGTGTCAAGCCTTTTTTTACTGTTTCGATGGTATAATCTACTACCTGATCCCAATATTCTTTTTGCAAAGAAACAACCTCCATCGATAATCCATATTTTTTGGCAATAAATGATACTATCTCAATATCTTCTTCTGCCGTACAACCCATATAGCCTGTTTCATCCTCCATTCCTATTTGGATGTAAAAGATAGTAGGCTGATAGCCCATTTCTTTTAAACGATGTACTACTACTGAGCTATCTACTCCTCCTGAAACTAAGGCTGCTATATTCATTTACTTAACTGAAAAAATTCTTTTTCGATGATTTAGAAGGAGAAAATGACTGAGATTTTTCAAATCCTTCGAAGATTTTCTTTTCTTCCTTTGTTAAAGATTCTGGTATATACACACCTATATTCACTAATAAATCTCCTGTTCCATAAGAATTTACGCTAGGCAAACCTTTGCCTTTCAAACGTAATATTTTACCCGATTGTGTTCCACTCTCAATTTTAATTTTTGCTTTCCCTTCAATAGTAGGTATTTCTACAGTCCCACCCAAAATAGCAGTTGGCAATGATAACATTAAATTATAAATTAAATCATTATCATCACGTATTAATTCAGGATGAGGTTCTTCTTCTATTAAAATCAATAAATCACCATTTACCCCACCTCTGCGTGCAGCATTTCCTTTTCCTGACATAGATAGCTGCATACCTTCTTGCACTCCTGCTGGAATATTGATAGAAATTACTTCTTCAGCAATTTCTACTCCTTCACCATTACATTTGGAGCATTTCTTGGTAATAATTTTACCTTCACCTTGGCAAGTAGGACACGCGGAACTCGTTTGCATTTGTCCAAACATTGAGTTTACAACCCTTGTTACACTTCCTGTGCCTTTGCATGATGAACATGTAACGATAGAAGAAGCATCCTCTGCTCCACTCCCACCACATTTAGAACATGTAACGTATTTTTTTACCTTAATCTTTTTTTCAACACCTTTGGCTACTTCTTGAAGTGTTAATTTTACTTTAACACGCAAGTTTGTTCCTTTATTTACCCTAGTACGCTGACGACTACTGCTACCAAATCCAAAATGTCCACCAAAAATATCTCCAAAGTGTTCAAAAATATCGTCCATAGACATACCTCCGCCAAATCCTGCTCCACTAGAGGCTGCTCCCCCCATACCAGCATGCCCAAACTGATCGTAACGTTGTTTCTTTTGCGGATCACTTAGCACATCATATGCTTCTGCTGCTTCTTTAAATTTTTCTTCAGCTTCAGTATTACCAGGATTTTTATCAGGATGAAACTCAATAGCTTTTTTTCGATAAGCTTTTTTAATTTCATCTTCAGTAGCATTTTTGCTTATACCAAGAACTTCATAATAATCTCTTTTTGCCATATATACGTTAATCTATATTGTTATTCTGCAACGACTACTTTAGCATAACGAATCACTTTATCATGCAATTGATATCCCTTTTGAACACAATCCACAATTTTACCTTTATCTTCTGGCTGTTGTGCTGGAAATAGAGTAATGGCTTCGTGATAATCTGTATCGAATATTTTTTCTTTAGTGTCTATTTCTTTTACTCCATTGCGTTGCAAAAAGGAAATAAACTTCCCATGAATGAGCTCAATACCTTGTTTTATAGCAGAATCTGGTTCTTTTTCTAAACTTTGCATTGCTCTTTCAAAATCATCAATAATAGGAAGTAAATTGCTTAATACATTTTCACCTCCATATTTTAACAAATCGCTTTTTTCTTTTAATGTTTTTTTCTTATAATTATCAAAATCAGCAAGCAACAGTAGGTATGAGTTATTTACTTGCTCTAATTGACTCTTTAACGAATCAATTTCACTAACTTCTTCTTGAGTATTTTGTGCGATTTCTGGTTGTTCAGAAGTTTCTTGTATGCTTTCTTCTGTTTCCTCTAGTTTTTTGTCTTTCTTCATGGTTCTTTACTAATAATTATCTGATAAGCTACATGCAATAAGCTTGCCAATCTTTTAAAACAAGTCATTTTGGCAGTATTTTAAAAAAGGTGTTCTAAAAAAGAACACCTTTATGCTTATTTTTTATTACGTTGCTGTTTTTGGAGTTCTAACTGTTGTTTTTGTAATTGTTCTAATTTTTCAGCAAAACGAGACTTTTTACTAGGTTTCTTTTTATTTTCATTTAGTTTTTTGAGAAGTTTTTCATCGTCGATAAAAAGACGAAAAATATACGTTTGTAGAATTGTAAATAAGGTTGAAATAAAATAGTAATAACTCAATCCAGATGCATATTCATTAAAGAAAACTAAAAACATAAGTGGCATTAAATACATAACATATTTCATACCAGGCATTTGTTGTGTAGATCCAGTAGCATCACTATTCAATTTTGTATATACAATATTTGTAATAGCCATTAATACACAGAATAGACTTATGTGATTACCATAATACGTAGAAATGATTGGAATATAAGTATCCCAACTCACAATAGCATCAAATGTAGACAAATCTTTTGCCCATAAGAAACTTTCTTGCCTCAACTCAATTGATGCTGGGAAAAAAGTAAACAATGCAAATAAAATAGGCATTTGTAACATCATTGGCAAACATCCTCCCATAGGACTTACTCCTACCTTTTTGTACAAAGCCATAGTGGCTTTTTGTCTTTCCATTGCTTTTTCTGCAGGTATCTTAGCATTAATTTCTTCAATTTGAGGGCGAAGTACCTTCATCTTTGCCGTTGACAAATATGACTTATAGGTAAGAGGCAACAACACTAATTTAATAAAAATGGTAAGTAATAAGATAATGATACCATAGCTATCAATAAATTTTTCCAAAAAATTAAATACAGGTATAACCAAAATTTTATTAACCCATCCAAATATACCCCAACCTAAAGGAATAAGTTCATCTAAATCCCATTTATTCGATTCTTCTTTCCCTTTATCATAGGATTTAAAAAGTTTATATTTATTAGGACCAAAATAATAGGTAAAACCTGTACTCTTAACCCCCTTTGTATCAAAATCTACACTCATTGTTGCTTTAGTAGACTTTAAATACCGAGAGGTATCAGGTTCCAAATTAGATTGTAATGTAGATGACATAAAATAATCATCTGCAATCAACACAGAGGAAAAAAATTGACCTTTACTTGCAATCCAATGTAGACGATTAGGAATTGTTCTTTCATCATTTTTATCTGCTTTCAAATCTTCTACATCTTTATCTCCAAAATATTTAAAATATACAGCAGCATATCGATTTTCAAACTTTCTACCTAATTCTTGTTGAGGGATATGAGTAGCCCATTCCATATCTAACGCAGTTAAGCGTTTTGATAGTATATGTTGTACATTATGAGGTGTTATTTTGAAAGAAACTATATAATCATCTTCTTTTAATGCATATTCAAAATCAATATAAGAAATTGAATCAAAAGCCAAACGCATAATCAAGGATTGACCGTGATTAGTCCATATTGGCTGAAAATACAAGTCTTCTGAGTTTACAATACGATTATTTGCGGTAACAAACGTAAAGTTTGTTTTCTCACTACTCCCATCCATTAATTGTAGCGTTTGTTTATCATGAGTTAAATACTCTTTCAGCTCAACAGTTTGTATTACACCTCCTTTTGTATCAACACCAATTTTTAACTTTTTATTTTCTAATACTAACAATTCATTGTTACCTTGTGTGAATTTTGCAAATGGTCCAAATGCATTGTTTACATCTACTACTGAATCTAAGGGCACATTATCTACAGTAGTACTTACATTTTCCTGTTGTATAGCCTCTATCTCAGCTAATTTCGATTGTTCTTTTTGTACTAGTATGATTGAATCATTATAACGTTTACGTTGTTCTAGTTGTTCTGCTGATGGTTGTGAAATCCAAAAGAACCCAATAAAAATTCCGATAATAAGTAGAAAACCTACTAGTGTATTTTTGTCCATATTGTCAAGTTATTATTTGCTAATAGCTGCTTTTACAAAATTTATAAATAAAGGGTGTGGAGTTTCGGCAGTACTACTGTATTCAGGATGAAATTGTACTCCAATATACCATTTCAAAGATGGTATTTCAATGATTTCAGCCAAATTTGTATCTGGATTGATACCTGAAAATTTCACTCCAATATCTTCAAATACTTGTTTATACTGATTATTAAATTCATAACGATGTCTATGTCGTTCTTGAATATGTTTCTTGCCATATATACTATATGCCAACGAATGCTTTTCTAGCTCACAATCATATGCCCCTAAACGCATTGTTCCCCCTTTAACGGACAATCCTTTTTGTTGCTCCATCATATCAATTACATTGTTTGATGTACGTTCGTTAAATTCAGTAGAATTAGCGTCTGTATAGCCAAGCATATTTCTTGCTATATCTATTACCATACATTGCATTCCTAAACATATACCCAATGTAGGAATATTATTTTCACGTGCATACTGACAGGCAATAAATTTACCTTCGATTCCTCTATCGCCAAAACCTGGAGCAATCAAAATACCATCTAATCCACTCAAAGTTTTAGTTACATTTTCTGCTGTCAATTTTTCCGATTGAATAAGTTCTAATTTTAGTTTCCGTTCGTTATATGCTGATGCATGTATTAATGATTCAATGATAGATTTATAGGCATCAGGCAATTCTACATATTTTCCAACTAGCCCTATTCTCACTATTTCAGTAGCGGTTTGTAATTTTGTTAAAAAACCTGTCCATTGTGTTAAATTAGCAGGCTGTACATTCTCCAATCCCATTTTAGAAAGAACAATCTCATCTAATCCTTCTTCTTGCATACGCAATGGTACTTCATAAATTGACGGTACATCCCTACACTCTATTACAGCAGATTTTGCTACATTACAAAATAAAGCAACTTTTTCTTTAATCCCTTGTGATAAAGGATGTTCGGTTCGTAACACCAAAACATCTGGTTGTACACCTAATTCAAGCAGTTGTTTTACAGAATGCTGTGTAGGTTTCGTTTTTAATTCCTTAGCTGCTGCCACATATGGCACATACGTAAGGTGTATACATAAACAATCCTTACCTAACTCCCACTTTAACTGACGAACACTTTCTATAAAAGGTAGAGATTCTATATCTCCTACTGTTCCTCCGATTTCCGTAATAACAAAATCAAATTTACTTTTTGTTCCAAGCTGTTTAATATTTTGTTTAATCTCATTCGTAATATGAGGGATAACTTGAACTGTTTTACCTAGATAGTCTCCTCTACGTTCTTTTTTTATAACATTTTGATAAATTCTACCAGTTGTAATATTATTTTCTCTGGTAGTTTGAACATTTAAAAAACGTTCATAATGACCCAAATCTAAATCGGCCTCATGACCATCAACGGTTACATAACATTCTCCATGTTCGTATGGATTTAATGTACCTGGATCAATATTTATGTATGGATCAAATTTTTGAATGGTTACATTGTAACCTCTGGCTTTTAATAGTTTTCCTAAGGA
>RRZT011917446.1_pt1 | contig 25292 bp, 20 predicted proteins | sample 2165551 | NCBI WGS metagenome assembly RRZT01 (sample SAMN10456910, study PRJNA506462) | wastewater metagenome | biome: wastewater; feature: sludge; material: wastewater sludge; isolation source: wastewater sludge with Escherichia coli K12::gfp cells carrying plasmid... | place: USA: Moscow, Idaho... | reverse complement strand
GCCCAAGGATGGGGCGCAGTTTGGCATCAGCAATGATGGTGCGTTTGTCTTTGGGGTCTTGCAGGTTGTTGGCTTTGATGTACTCCCAGATTTTTTTCACGGCTTGCGGGCGGCTGGTAAGTTCTTCGCCTATGACGGCTGCCAGTGCTGCGCTTGGGCGCAAGGTGCCTGCAGCGGCTGCACGCGGCTTTTTTGGTTTTTCAGCTTTGGCGGCGGCTTTGCTACCAGTTTTTGCTGTCGCTTTCGCACTGGTTTTTGAAGTGCCTTTTGCTGCGCCTTTGGCTGTGCTTTTTGCGCCCCCGCCTGCAGCTGGTTTTGCGCCTGCACGCGGCTCAAAGGCGAAGGCGACTTTGGCTGCGGCTATGTCCCACACCAGATACGCCTTAAACGGGCGGCGGGTTTTGTTGGAGATAAATTTGTCGAGCAGGTCGGTTTTGCCGTGTTCGAGCAGTTTTTTGATTTGCTCGTGCGAGATGGGTTGCTGCAAGATGACTGTGCCTGTTTTGAAGGTGCAGCTTGGCTTGGGCTGGGTGGTGGTGGAGATGGCTTTTTGGCAAACGTAGTTGCCGCCGTGCTCGACAACCAGCGCGTGGCAGGCGGGGCATTGGCCAAGGGCTGTGGCACCTGTTAAATCGACTGGCTCGGCGCTGTCGGCCGCGGCTTTTTCGCCAAAGTCGAATTCGAGTTTGTGGTTTTTGCTTTCTTCGTCGTAGACGATTTGCAGCTCGGCGGTAAACGGCCAGCCTGCTTTGCTGCGAAAGCCTTCAAGAGGCCCGATGCGACGCTCGCGCAAGAGCTGCTCGACTTCGGGCGCATCGAAAGTGCGCCCTCCCGGGGTTTTGCTGATGGAAAAGCCGCAGCCTGTGGTGGCTTCGCTTGTTGTGCTTGCGGCGGTGCTTGTAGCGGAATCTGTGGCAGTTTGTACGGCTTGGGCGGCTTTGCCTACGCAGGCGTAGCGGCGGTAGTTTTCGCGCACTTCGCCGCCACAAGTTGGACATGGGGTGGTGAGGGTGGCGTAGTTGCCGGGCACGGTGTCGCGGTCAAACTCTTTGGCTTTTTGCACGATGCGCTCGGTCATGGCGGCAATTTCGCGCATGAAGGCTTCGCGGCTGAGTTTGCCTTGCTCGATTTGGGCGAGTTTGTATTCCCACTCGCCTGTGAGCTCGGGTTTGCTCAGTTCAACGACTTGCAGGCCGTTGAGCAGGGTGATGAGCTGAAAGGCTTTGGCGGTGGGGATGAGTTCGCGGCCTTCGCGCAGCAGGTATTTTTCAGCCAGCAGCCCTTCAATGATGGAGGCGCGGGTGGCAGGCGTGCCCAAGCCTTTTTCTTGCATGGCTTCGCGCAGTTCGTCATCTTCGATGGCTTTGCCTGCGCCTTCCATCGCGCCCAGCAGGGTAGCTTCGCTAAAGCGGGCAGGTGGTTTGGTTTTGAGGTCTTTGGCTTGGGCGTGCTCGGTACGTACCATTTCGCCCGCTTGCACGGGGACTAGCGTTTTGCTGTCTTTGGCTTCTTTGCTGCCGTCTTTCGCGTCTTTGCCGCCTTCACTTACCTCGGCTGCGGCTTCTTTGCCGTAGATGGCTAGCCAGCCCGGATTGACGAGCACTTTGCCTTCGCTTTTGAAGTGGTGGCCTGCTACTTGGCTGATGCGGGTGGTAACGGTAAATTCGGCGCTGGGGAAGAATACCGCCATGAAGCGGCGCACGACCAGGTCGTAGATTTTTTGCTCGGCTTCGGACAGTGCGCCAGGCTCTTGCAGGGTGGGGATGATGGCGAAGTGGTCGCTTACCTTGCTGTCGTCAAAGACGCGGCGCGTGGGCTTGATGTAGCCTTTGTCGATGGCGGTTTGCGCATGGGGAGCCAAATGGCGTTGGCTGCAAGCCGCCAGCATGGCAAAAGTTTTGTGGGCTACGCCTACATAGTCGGCAGGCAGGTAGCGTGAATCGGTACGCGGGTAGGTGAGTGCCTTGTGGCGCTCGTAGAGGCTTTGTGCCAGGCTGAGTGTGGTTTTGGCTGAAAAGCCGAATTTGCTGTTGGCTTCGCGTTGCAGGCTGGTGAGGTCAAACAACTGCGGGCTGGCCTGTGTGGTGGGCTTGCTTTCTTCGGTGACGTTGGCTGCCTTGTGCTGCACGGCTTGCGCTATTGCCTGCGCTTGCTCGCGGCTCCAGAGGCGGTCGGCTTTGGCTTCGGGGTCGTCAGTCTTTTTCCATTGCGGGTCGAACCATTTTCCTGCGTATTCACCTGCTTGCGCGGCAAAAGTGGCGTGGACTTCAAAGTAATCGCGGCTGACAAAAGCGCGGATTTTTGCTTCGCGCCCAACCACAATGGCCAGCGTGGGCGTTTGTACACGGCCTACGGTGGTGAGAAAAAAGCCGCCATCGCGCGAGTTAAAGGCTGTCATGGCGCGGGTGCCGTTGATGCCTACGAGCCAGTCTGCCTCGCTGCGGCTGCGGGCAGCGTCAGCCAAGCCTTGCATTTGCTCGGCGCTGCGCAGGCGCTCGAAGCCTTCGCGCACGGCTTGCGGGGTCATGCTTTGCAGCCACAGGCGGCGCACGGGTTTGCCCAGCGGCTTAGACCCGCCCGCGTATTGCTCAATCAAGCGAAATATCAGCTCACCCTCGCGCCCCGCGTCGCAGGCGTTTATCAGCTCGGTAACGTCTTTGCGCTTGGCTTGTTTGACTACGGCGCTTAGGCGCGATTTGGTTTTATCAACGGGTTTGAGCTCAAAGCGCGGCGGTATAACGGGCAGGTTGGCAAAGCTCCATTTGCCGCGTTTTACGTCGTATTCTTCGGGCGCTTGTATTTCAAGCAAGTGGCCTACGGCACTGGTGACGATGTATTTGTCGTTTTCAAAATGGTCGTCGTGCTTGCTGAACGCGCCCACAACGGGGGTGAGGGCACGTACGATGTCTTGTGCTACCGAGGGTTTTTCGGCGATTACCAATGCTTTGCTCATGGTCTGGTTTTTCTCTGGTGTGTGTATCTGGTATGTGTTTCTGGCATGTATTTGGCAGCGCGGGCGCGGTGGTGCAAGTTGCGATTGTGTCCATCTAAAATGCCACTTTATTCAGGTGGCGGTGGTTTAATTGCACTGCATTGCAGTTTGCTCACATTTGCTGCTTCTTTTTTATAACTTAACACATCCTTGGTGTAATGTGCGCTTTTTGGCAAAGGCGCATCAGGATATTTCATGCACTCATTGCAACTATCGTGGCCCCAAGAGGCTATTTCGCAAGCGCTTAGCCCTTTTTGGCCCGAGTTTGTGGTGGAGGCTGTGCCGCAGCTTGATTCAACCAATACCGCGCTGCTGGAGCGCGCGCGTAGCGGGCACACCATGCCCGTGTTGCTGGTAACCGAAAAGCAAACCGCTGGGCGCGGGCGCATGGGGCGGCAATGGCATAACACGCAGCCTGTGGGTGGCATGTTGGCTTTTTCGCTTGGGCTGCCGCTGCCAGCGTGCGATTTATCGGGCTTGTCGCTGGTGGTGGCGTGCAGCGTTGTGAATAGTTTGGACGCGCAGCAGCGCCACGGCTTGCGCATCAAGTGGCCCAATGATTTGTGGCTGGGCAGCAGCAAGCTGGGCGGTATTTTGGTTGAAATATGCTCGCAAGGTGCGCAACGTTATGCGGTGATTGGCGTGGGTATAAATATTACAGAGCCTTTGCCCTTGCCGCCTGCCGCAGCCAACCAGCCTACACAGCAGCCGCCCGCATGGGTGCAGCAGTTTGCCCCGCAAGCGTCTGCGCCTGATGTGCTGGCGCTGGTAGCTGCACCACTGGCGGCGGCTGTGCACCAGTTTACCCAGCGTGGTTTTACCCCTTGGCAAAGCCGCTTTATGGCGCGTGATGCGTTGGCAGGGCAGGCTGTGCGCTTGTCTGACGGGGATACGGGTGTGGTGCAGGGGGTAAACGCGCAAGGTGCGTTGCTGCTGCAAACAGCGCGTGGCGTGCGCACGGTATTGAGTGATGAAATCAGCGTGCGCCCGCAAGGGCTGTGTTAATGCCGCGCGCATACTGCGCTCTGGTGGCTGGCGCGCTGCCAAGGCGGGCGCTGCTTAAAGAGGCGCACAATGGCGGATGTTGAGGTTGGTGTTGCCGAATTGTGCAGAGTTGCTCCGATTTGGATAAAAAGGAACGGTTTATGTTGCGTTGGATTGTGGGTGTGCTGCTGGTTTTAAATGTGCTGTTTTTGGCTTGGTCGCAGCATTGGTTGGCGCCGCTGGGTCTGCACCCTGTGTCAGCCAGTGAGCCTGAGCGCCTTCAGCAGCAAATACGCCCCAGTGCGCTTACGCTGCAAAAAGATACGCCACAAAATGCGCCTCCGCCAGCCAGCAATGCGGCGGCCGATGGCGCAGAAAACGAGGATGTGCAGCCCGTGGACTGATTGGCTACGCCTGCCAATCGGCAAAGCAGCATTGCGCCCAAGCGGCTGCGCTTGGCGGCTGCTTGCGCTGCTATTGCTTGCGCAGCACGTAGCCTTTGTAGGCGGCGGGGTCGATGTCTATATCGGTGCTGCCAGGCAGGCGCTGGGCGGTGTTGTTGTGGATGAGTAAACGCGCGTTTTCGTCTTTCGATGCCAGTGTGATGATGCGCCCTGTTTCGTCCCATTGCAGGCGGCCTGTGCTGCTGATGGTGTAAGGCTGGCCACGGCGCAGCACGGTGGTATCAAGCTGGTAGCTGTTGTTGGGTTGCAGGGTGAGCGTGAGTTGCTGCTCGGTGCAGTTGGCTGCGGCCGGGCATGGTACGGTGCCGCTGTATGTGCCTACCCAGCCCACTGCGGGTTGTGCAATACGCGCGGGTGCGCGGCGCTGCTTGGCTGGCGGGGCAACGGGGGCGGGCGGGGTGCCGCAGCCCGCCAGCAAAGCGGCTGCCAGTGTGCCAGCGGCTAGCAGCGCGTGGGGTTTGGTGAAATAAGCAGGTTTGGAAGAAGGCTTGATATCAGGCTTGGTCATACGTGCACTCTTGCAATTGAATCTTTTGATTCTAGAGCACTGCTTGCTTGTCTTGCCGTCTGTGCCTTTGTGTTACTACTCTGGCTGGTTGCAGAGCAAGTCGTGCAGGGCGGCTTGTAGCAAGGGCAGGTTAGGGGCGGGTTGCAGTTGTGTGGCTAGTGTTGCCAGTGCGGCTGCGCCTTGGGTTTTCAAGCTGGCTATGGCGGCAGCGGCTTTGCGCGGGTTGGCAAAGCCTTGGCTTTGCAGCAAGGTTTCGCCGTTGGCGGCAGTTAGTTTGAAGTAAAACAGGCCGTCTGGCTCGCGGTATTGCTTGAAGCTGGGCAGGGCTGTTTTGGGGGCTGCTGCTGTTGATGCTGCTGTGCTGCTTTGTGCCAGGCTGCGCAGGCCTACGGCAGAGCGCAGTTGGCGCATGTAGGGGGTGGCTTCGGCGCGGGCTTTTTCTGCGCCTTGCAGCAGTATGCGCTCGACTTGGGCGGGGTTGGCGATGAGTTCGGCATAGTGCGCGCGCATGGGGGCTATTTCTTGCTCGATGCGCTCAAACAGGGCTTGTTTGGCTTCGCCCCACGCTATGCCTTGGGCAAAGGCTTGGGCAAAGGCGGCGGTTTCTTCGGTGCTGGCAAAGGCGCGGTAGATTTGAAACAGGGCACTGCCTTCGGTGTCTTTAGGCTCGCCTGGGGCGCGTGAGTCGGTGACGATGGAGGCGATTTTTTTACGCAGTTCTTCGCGCGGCACGAATAGCGGGATGGTGTTGTCGTAGCTTTTGCTCATTTTGCGCCCGTCTAGCCCGGGCAGCAGGGCAACGTGCTCGTCTACCTGCGCTTCGGGCAGCACCAGCAAGCCGTCGCCATAGAGGTGGTTAAAGCTCGAAGCCATGTCGCGTGCCATTTCAAGGTGCTGGATTTGGTCGCGCCCAACGGGTACTTTTTGCGATTTGAACATGAGAATGTCTGCCGCCATGAGTACGGGGTACATGAATAGGCCAGCGGTTACGCCGTCGTCAGCTTCTTGTGCGGCTTCGGTGTTTTTGTCTACGGCGGCTTTGTAGGCGTGGGCGCGGTTGAGCAGGCCTTTGCCGCAGACGCAGGTCAGCAGCCAGCACAACTCTGTGATTTCGGGGATGTCGCTTTGGCGGTAGAAGGTGACGCGCTCGGGGTTAAGCCCCGCTGCCAGCCAGGTGGCGGCAATTTCTAGCGTGGAGCGCTGGATGCGCGCTGGCTCGCCGCATTTGATGAGCGCGTGGTAGTCTGCCAAAAAGTAGTAGCTGCGCACATCGCTGCGCAAGCTGGCTTGCACGGCGGGGCGCACCGAGCCTACGTAGTTGCCCAGATGGGGCATGCCTGTGGTGGTGATGCCTGTGAGGTAGCGTTGTGGTTCTGTCATGGTTTTTTAAAAACTATCAAGATTTTTGTTTGTAGTATTTGCGGAAAAATTGTACGTGCCTGCTGGTATTGAGCGCCGAGAGCAGCACCGCCGCCATCACCAGTGCGCCGCCGAACAAAATGCGCCCGCTCAGGTGCGCGGCACCCAGTAAAGAGGAAGATATGGCGGCAAATGGCACTTCAAGCGTCATGAGCAGCGATAAGGTATGCGGCGGCATGCGCGATGCGCCGTACTGCATCATCACATTGCAGCTAATCAGCGTCAGACTAAGCAGCACCAGCACCAATGGCCACTGCCAGCGCAGTGCAGGCAGCGGCGCAATTGTGCCCGTGCCCAGCAAAAAAGAAACAGAAATAATTATTGTGCTAAAAGCCACGCCGCCGCCAAACATGGCAAGCACTTTAGACATGGCTGGCACTTCGCTCATGCGGTTAAGCAAGGTGCTGGTGCAGGCAAATGTCATGCCGCTTGCCAGTGCCAGCATATCGGGCAGGCTACGTGGCACGGGCAAAGAAAAACTGCGCCAACCACTGCCTTCGGGCTGCAACACCAGCACCACGCCGCTTAAAGCCAGTGCTACGCTGACAAAGGCTGTCGAACTGGGTCTTTTTTTAAACAGCAACCACGACAGCAGCAGCGACCACACGGGCATCAGATACATCAGCAGCACTACGCGCATCACGTCGCCAATGCTTACTGCCCAGTTAAAGCAGGCATTGGTTGCGCCCGAGGTGAGCATCATCAGCCACAGCAGCTTGTGCTTTTTAAATGCCTGCAAAATACCAGGCCGCCAAAGCAGCAGCACCGTAATTGCAGCGCTGTACGAAAGCAGCGTAACCCACAAGGCATGCACGCCAAAATCGCGCAACAGGTGCACAGGCCACCACAGCACGCCCCACACTAGCGCATTGAAAGCAATTGCCAGTGTGGGCAACAAGGAGGAGCGGGTTTGCATAAAAAAAGAAAAGGCAGTTTAAAAAGGTAGCAAGAGCCGCTTAGTGCCCGTGCAAATCATCGTTACGCGCCTGCTCCAGCAAACGCTCTATTTCGGCAGGGTGTTGTGCCAGATTGTGTTTGTGCCACCACTGAAACAGCACCATGCAGCCAGCCACCAGCAGCCCAAAAAACGCCACTGCGCCATACACGCCAATGCCGCATTTGGTGATAAAGCTGTATGCCACGCCCAGCCCCAAGATGGCGGCTTGCTCATTGAAGTTTTGCACCGCAATGGAGCGCCCTGCACCCATCAGGCTATGCCCACGGTGCTGTAGCATGGCATTCATGGGCACCACCAAAAAGCCGCCCAAGCCGCCTAGCATGATGAAAAAAGGCACTGCCAGCCACAGCGTTTTAATGGGTATGAGCAGCAAAGTCACCAGCCCCATGGCAATGCCCAGCGGCATAACGTCCAAAGCGCGCTCTAGCCTGATGCGTGAAGCCCACACTGCGCCCAGCGCCGTGCCAATAGCCACCACCCCTTCAAGCGTGGCGGCTTGCGGCTCGGTGTAACGCAATGCCGCTGCTGCCCAAGCCAACACCAAATAGCGCAAATTGCCACTTACGCCCCAAAACAAGGTGGTGCTAGCCAAAGAAATTTGCCCGAGTTTGTCTTGCCAAAGCAGCTTGTTGCATTGCCAAAATTCGGGCAACAGGCTGAAAATATTTTTGGGCAAGGGCTGCAAAGGCGCATCGGTGCGCGGAATGCGGGTGTTAATCACCGAAGCGAGCAGGTAAAACACCATGATGACGGCAATCGCCAGCTTCGGTGGCGAGCTGATGTGGCGGTCGATAAAGTGGTGCTGCAAATCCATCTGTAGCAGCAAATCAAACAAATGCGGGTGCATCAGCATGCCGCCTACAACTGCGCCCAAAATGATAGAAACAATGGTTAGCCCTTCAATCCAGCCGTTGGCTTTAACCAGTTGCGAAGGCGGTAGCAGCTCAGTCAAAATGCCGTATTTGGCTGGCGAATAGGCAGCAGCCCCCAGCCCCACTACCGCATAGGCGGGCAGCGGGTGCGCTCCTAGCAGCATCATCAGGCAACCCACAACCTTGATGGCGTTGCTAAAAAACATGACCCTGCCCTTGGGCAAAGAGTCTGCCACTGCCCCCACAAAGGGCGCAAGCACCACATAAAATACCGCAAAAATCGGCACCAATGCAGCTTTTTTCCAGTCTGGCTCGTGCATGTAGCGCAACAGCGCCACGGCAGAGATAAAAAGCGCGTGATCGGCCAGCGAGCTGAAAAACTGCGCCGCCATGATGGTGTAAAAACCGCGCTTCATGGGCAAGCCTTTGGTGTTTTCAAACTGGTAACTATCTGCTGCTTCAAACCGTACCGTCCTTACTTTCTTTCGCGGCGCTTTTGCTGCGCGCCACTTTGAAAGCTGTTACTCTGCAAAAAAGAGCAAACAGCGCCCGACAAAACTATGCATGTTACACCCACAAGGCTACATCTCCCGCATATCTGTAACATGGGACAATACCAGCCATGCTAATTTCTGCATTTCACCCCCACATTTGCGCAAGCGGTGCAGCCATCTCTGACGCTGCTATTGAAGCTGCCATTTCACAAGCCGCCATTGCCCAAGCTGCCGAGCTGCTCGCACAAGGCCAGTTGCTGGGCTTGCCCACCGAAACGGTCTACGGCTTGGCTGCGCGTGCCGACTGTGATGCAGCCGTCGGGCAAATTTTCACCACCAAAGGCCGCCCTGCCGCGCACCCGCTGATTGTGCACGTTGCCGACGCACACGCCGCCAGCCACTTTGCAGCCGATGGCTTTTTAGAGCAAATACCCGACTACGCCGCCGCCCTGATGCGCGCCTTTTGGCCCGGCCCCTTAACCGTTATCGTGCCACGGCGCAGCGGCATGGCAAACGCGGCAGCAGGCGGGCACGCCACCATAGGCCTGCGCTGCCCTGCGCACCCTGTCGCGCAAGCACTACTGCGCCAGCTTGCCAAGCAAGGCATATACGGCTTAGCGGCTCCCAGCGCCAACCGCTTTGGCCGCGTCAGCCCCACTACGGCGCAGCACGTTGTAGATGAATTTGGCGCAGAGCTTGCCGTGCTTGATGGCGGCGCGTGCCAAGTCGGCATTGAATCGACCATCATCGACTGCAGCCGTGGCCAGCCCGTGCTCTTGCGCCCAGGCGCTATTACCGAAGACGACATCTGGCAGCGCCTGCAAGTGCGCGTGCTGCCCGCCGCAGCCGCCAGCGGGCAAGCCCCGCAAGCCGCTGGCACGCTCGCCTCGCACTACGCGCCACAAGCCAGCTTGCGCCTGATGGGCGCTAAAGAAATACAAGCCGCACTGGATTTGCTTGGCAAAGACGCACCTGCTTTGGGCATCTGGAGCCGCACGCCCATGCATAGCCGCGCCAAAAACGTGCATTTAGCCACCATGCCTGCCAATGCCAGCGAAGCCGCGCAACAGCTTTTTGCCCAACTACGCGCTTTTGATGCGCTGGGTGTGAAACTCATCTGGGTTGAACCCGTACCGCTTACGCCCGAATGGGCAGGCGTTGCCGACCGCTTGCAACGCGCTGCTGCCTGATACTGCCTGACAGCCCGCGCAACACGCCCGCAATACGCACTCGCAATACGTACTCGCAATACGCGCCCAAGCACAGCCAGCAAGCCAGCCTGTGCCGAACCTGCTACTTGCTGCCCTAGCCTCTGCGCTGAAGCAGCCATTGATTGCCCGCCATTGCCGCGCAGATGGCAATCTAAGTCTTGGCTTAAAAGCCGAAGTGGATTCCCGCCTGCGCGGGAATGACGGCGTTGGGGGCTGTGAAGCGTAGCGGCGCAAGCCGAAGCGTAAGCCAAAGCCAAACAAACCAAAACGCCTGCAACCAGCTCCCATGCGGGTTGTGAGCCGTTTTCAGGCTGTAGGGCGCATGAATGCTGGTTGCGGTGGTTTTGCTTGGTTTGCTTGCCGCTGTGGATTCCCGCCTGCGCGGGAATGACGGCGTTGAAGGACGGCTCTGGGCGAGGGCGGCGGCGGCAGTGCTGCTCCGTGCGGGAATGACGGCGTTGGTTAGCGGCGGGTGGCGGGCGGCGGGGCGACTCTACGTGGGGCGGCGTGCTGGCAAACTGCGCGTTGTTTTCTGCTTTGCCAGATTCCCGCCTGCGTGTGCAGCTCTTGCGTTTACGCGGCGGCAGGGTGGCTAGTCTATGCCTGCGCCCATTGGCTGCTTACGGTGATGCCTTGTTTGGCTAGCCGCTTGCACAGTTTAAGTACTTGCTTGTCTTTGCTCAGGAGCAGTGCCTGGTGCGCTACGGCCAAGTCGATAAAGCATTGGTCGTCTGGGTCTTTGCAGATGTAGGGGCAGCGCGGGGCGGGGGCGTGGGTGTGGTGTATGAGTGCGTCGCGCTGAGCCAAGATGTCGGCTGGTTGGCGCTGGTAAAACGCTACGCGGCTGGCTATGTGCGGGTAGTGCAGCACGCGTTCGAGTTCGTTGCGCATGTGCGCGGTGGCTATCCAGCGCAGTTGCCCGCTTGCCAGTGCTGCACGTAGCGGGGCGGCGGCGGGGTCGTTAAACAGGAGCAAGTCGAGCACGATTTGGGTGTCGATGACTACGGCTTGTGCAGCTTGTGTAGCTAGGCTGGGTGTGGTTGGCAGCATTGCCAGATGGGCGGCATCGGCAGTATCGGCTGTATTAACGGCATTGGCAGCAGGAGTGGCGCAGGTCGTCATGGCAATAGTTCAGGGCTGGGGACGGGGTTGTCTTCGCCTTCAATTTGCACCAGTTTGCTGCCTTGCAGCCGCCAGAGCTGGGTTTGCGCCAGTGTGCGCCGCTGTGTGGCTTTTTCGGAGATGGCGCCTTCAAAGCGGATTGAGACATCGGCTATGCCTACTTTGCGCGATATGGGGTGCAATTCGCCGTTGATGGCGTAGCAGATGTGCGCTGGCTCGGCAGGTGTGTTGGCGGGCGCGGGCAGTGTAGTTGCTTTTTGTGCTGCTGGCGTTTGTTTTATCGCTGTGGCGCTGCTGTGGCTGCTGTGGCGGCTTTCGGGCTGCATTGTGCTGCGTTGGTAGGGTTGCAGGCGCGTGTGGCAGTCGCTCCATGCTTGCACGTTGTTGCCCGAGAGCCGTGTTTTTATGGCTTCGACCATGCTGTTGGGGCGCAGCAGGTAGCCTGTTAGCCAGTGGCTGCATGTGCCTTGGCGGCATGCGTGTTGCATGTAGGTCATGAGGTAGTGGTCGCTGCCGAGTTTGTAGACTTGTGTTTCGGGCGGCTGTGGTTCTAGCAGCATGGCATCAAAAAACGGTATGACGCGCGTGGCTCGCCATGCCTCGGTGCCTGGTTTGGCTTTGTCGTCGCGCTCGTCGGCGGCGGCTATTCGGCTAAAGAAGATGACGCCAAGCCATACGGGGGTGGGGCTGGCTTGCGTGGCTTGCGCTTGCGCGGCTGGCGCAGGGGCGCTGGTGTGCAGGGGTGCTGGCTCGGCAGGTGCGGCGGGTGTTTGCATTTGCTGCGCCGCGCTTTGTGGCAGTGATTCAATAACCAGCGCCAACTGGGTTTCGTTGATTTTGATGACTTCGCGCGGGCGCACCAGCACGTCGCGGATGTTGTCGCCCTGCTGCTCTTGCGCTTGCTCGGGCGCTTGTTGCGTTTGCTGTGTTTGTTGCGTTTCTTGCTTGGGTTGTGCCGAGGCGCTGTTGTTGGCGCTGGCTGCATGACCCGCTATTTGCAGGTGCGGCAAGGGCAGGCTGGCTTGCCAGAATACTTCTTGCGGAAATACTTGTTGTTGCGCCGCGCCAAAGGCTGCGTCCATTAAAGCGTTGCGGTGCATGCCTTTGGCTATGCCGCTGTGCAAGGCGCTGGCTTCGGGCTTTTCAGGCGCTTGCGGGCAGGCTTGCAGGCACAGGCATAGCACTGCTGCGCTTGCGGCTTGCAAGGCGGTGCGCCATGCCGCGCGGCGCTGCTTCATGCAGGCGCTCCGTTGGTGGGGGCTGCTTTAGGCTGTGTTTGGGCTGGCGCTGCCGATGGTTTTGCTGATGGCGCTTGGCTGGTTGCGGCTGGCGGGGTGCTGGCGCTGCTTGGCGTGGCTGCTGCGTTTGCCGCGTCTGGCTTGGGGCGCTGCATGCTGCCTGCCATCAAGTCAAAACGCATCAGGCGGCATTCAATCGGGCCGTTCCACATGGGTACGCGGCGCGATTCTTTCAGGCGCATGCGGCGCGAGAGTTGCAGGTCGGGGCTGAGTATCCAGGCCGTCCAGCCGCTGTAGTTTTTCTTCCAGTGGCTGGCTAGCTGGGCAAAGAAGTCGTCGCTCGCGCCGCCAGTTTGCACGATGGCGCTTTCACGCCCTTGCTGCTGCGGGCGTAGTGCTGCTGGCTGCCCTGTGTGCCGTGGGCTAAATCGGTCGTTATCTCTGGCGCTGTATCGCTCGCTGTGTTGCCCAAAACGCTGCTCGGCGCGTTGTTCGGCGTTTTGGCCTGCCACGCCTGCGGCGGCTATGCGCTCGCCGTAGGGCGGGTTGATGAGCAGTATGCCTGCTGTGGCGCTGGGCGGCATGCGTTGCAGGGCATCGCCGCCACGCAGTTGCACGGCGTGGGCTACGCCCGCACGCTCGGCATTGCGCTGGGCAAAGTCCACCATGCGGTGCGCTACGTCGCTGCCAAAGAGCAGCATTTCGGCAGGGCGTATTACGCTTGCACGGGCTTGCTGGCGCAGTTGCCCCCATGCTTGCGATTGGTAGGGCAGCAGGCGCTCAAAAGCAAAATGGCGTTGGCTGCCCGGGGCTATGTTGCAAGCAATTTGCGCGGCTTCAATCACTACGGTGCCACTGCCGCAGCAGGGGTCATACAGCGGCGTGCCTTGCTCGGGCTGCCAGCCGCAAGCGGCAATCATGGCGGCGGCCAAGGTTTCTTTCAGCGGCGCATCGCCCTTGTCTTCGCGCCAGCCGCGTTTGAATAGCGGCTCGCCCGAGGTGTCTATGTACAGGGTGATGTGCTCGGCGGTGAGGTGGGTGTAGATGCGCACATCGGGCCACTGCGTATCTACGCTGGGGCGGCTGCCTGCCTTGGCGCGAAAGCGGTCGGCAACGGCATCTTTGACTTTGAGTGCGGCAAAGTTCAGGCTTTTAAGCGGGCTGCGCTGGGCAGTAATGTCTATTTTGAAGGTGTGCTGCGGGGTAAACCACTGCTCCCAAGCTACGGCGCTGGCGGCTTCGTAAATGTCGTCTTCGCTGGCATAAGGGCTGTATGCTAGTTGCACCAGTACCCGCTGCGCCAAGCGGCTGTGCAAGTTAAGCTGCATGGCACTGTGCCAGTTGCCCTGCACCAACACGCCCGCACGCAAGGCATGTACGGCAGTTTCGGGTAAAGCGGTGATTTTTTTGACTTCGTCAGACAAAAAGCCCTCTACGCCAGCGGCGCAGGGCAAAAAAAGCTGTAGGGCATGGTTCATAGTGCGCTACCTTACCAGAGTCTTGACACAAATACCTGCCCATTTCACACATTGGGGCACGTATTTGCAGGCGCATTTAGATGCGCAACAATGTGCTTTTCACCCCAGCTTCACAGCTTGGCAAGAAGCATTGGCAAAAGCGGCAGCAGCAACGGCAATGGCAGTTGCGGCTATGCTGGCTGCAATAAATGGTTCATTTTGCGAAACAAACTCTTGCACTTCCATGTCTTGCAAAAGCTGCTTTGGGCTGCATGTATTACGGTGTTGGCCTGAAGCAGCAATGCTATTGCCGCTTCATTGTTAACTCGAACGCGAATTTACCATCTCGCATTCCTTTTTAGGCCAAGAACTGACCATTCTTGGCCTTTTTTTAAGCGCGCAGATAGCCTTAAACTATTATGCATTTAGGCGTTATTTACATCTTATTTCATAAAGTTGGGCTATCATTTCTCAATGCTGGCAATGCCCTGTGTGGCTGCTGCATGCGCTGGCGCACAGTGCCAGTGATTTATCGTTTACCTGCAATCAGGAGCAACCATGTCTATCATCAACACCACAATTCAGCCATTCAAAGCAATGGCTTACCACAACGGCAATTTTGTCGAAGTGACGCAAGATACGCTCAAAGGCAAATGGTCTATTTTTGTTTTCTATCCTGCCGACTTTACTTTTGTGTGCCCCACCGAGTTGAGCGATTTGGCAGACAACTACGCCGAGTTCCAGAAACTGGGCGCTGAAATCTACAGCGTTTCTACCGATACGCACTTCACGCACAAAGCCTGGTCTGATACGTCTGAGACTATTGGCAAAATCAAATACCCCATGATTGCCGACCCCACTGGCGCTATTACCCGCAACTTTGGCGTGATGATTGAGGAAGAAGGCTTGGCTTTGCGCGGCACTTTTGTGATTAACCCCGAAGGCCAAATCAAGCTGTGCGAGATTCACGACAACGGCATTGGCCGCGATGCCAAAGAGCTGCTGCGCAAGCTCAAAGCTGCCAAGTATGTAGCCGAGCACCCAGGCGAAGTTTGCCCTGCCAAATGGCAAGAAGGCGCTGAAACGCTCAAGCCTTCGCTGGACTTGGTTGGCAAAATCTAACCAGCTGCCTTTGCTTGCTTTTTGCCTGTGATTGGCACTGTGCCGCTGGCTTGGCTGGTGGCACAGCACCCCAAAAAAACCGGATGGCCGCCTGGCTTTGCTGCCACGGTCTTGTCCGGTTTTTTTATGCCAGCTTTGGCTTTCTGGCTTTTTCGTTTTTGTTTTTTTGGCTTTTATGCCCGCAGACGCGGCCCAGCATGGTTTTCTCACGCTCACGCTGTTGAATGGATTGCCCCGCTACAGATAGCTGCCTGCCTCTATTTCATTACCTGCCCAACTTTATTCGCCCAACAAGGAGACCCCCATGCTCGACTCTGATATGTCTGCCCAACTGCAAAACTACATGGGGCTGCTGCGCCGCCCGTTTACCATCAACGCCAGTCTGGGTGACGATGCCAAGTCGGGCGAAATGCGCGATTTGTTGCAGCAAATTGCGGGCATGAGCGACAAAATCACCTTGCAGCTTGATGGCAACGATGCGCGCAAGCCCTCATTTGCCCTGACCCGCGCCGATGCCGAGCAGCATTTGCGTTTTGCCACCATTCCGCTGGGGCATGAATTTACTTCGCTCGTGCTCGCTTTGCTGTGGACTGGCGGGCATCCACCCAAAGTCAGCGACGCGCTGATTGCCCAAATCAAGGCGCTGCCTGGCGAGTACAACTTTGAGGTTTACATCAGCCTGTCATGCCACAACTGCCCCGACGTGGTGCAGGCGCTTACGCTTATGGCGGTGTTTAATCCGCGCGTAAAAGTTGCCATTATTGATGGGGCGCTGTACCAAAGCGAGGTAGACAGCCGCCAGGTTATGGCTGTGCCTACGCTGTATCTCAACGGCCAAATGCTTGCCAACGGGCGCATGACGGCAGAAGACATTCTCGGCAAAATCGACTCTGCCGCAGCCTCCCGCCAAGCCGACGCGCTTGCCACCAAAGCGCCCTACGACGTGCTGGTGCTGGGCGGCGGGCCCGCTGGTAGCGCAGCAGCCATTTATGCGGCACGCAAAGGCATACGCACAGGCATGGTAGCCGAGCGCATGGGCGGGCAGATTATGGATACGCTGTCGATTGAAAACCTCATTGCCATCAAAGAAACCGAAGGCCCCAAGCTGGGCGCAGCGTTTGAAGAAAACGTAACCCACTACGGCGTAGACCTCATCCAGCGCCAACGCGCTACCGCCCTCACCCCCGCGCCTGCCTTGGGTGGATTAGCACAAGTGCAGCTTGAAAGTGGGGCAACCCTGCAAGCCAAAAACGTCATCATCGCCACAGGTGCAAGCTGGGGCGAAATGGGCATCCCTGGCGAGGCGCAGTACAAAACCCGTGGCATTGCCTTTTGCCCGCATTGCGACGGCCCCTTGTTCAAAGGCAAGCAAGTTGCCGTAGTAGGTGGTGGCAACTCGGGCGTAGAAGCCGCAATTGATTTGGCAGGCGTTGCCGAGCACGTCACACTGTTTGAATATGCGGCAGAAATGCGTGCCGATGCCGTGCTGCAAGCCAAACTGCGCGAGCTGCCCAACGTCACCATCCTCACGCAAGTGCAAACCACCGAAGTGGTGGGAGATGGCCAGCGCGTAACCGCCCTGCGCTACCAAGACCGCACCACAGGCCAAGCGCACGAGCTGGCGCTTTCGGGCATTTTTGTGCAAATTGGCCTGCGCCCCAACACCGCTTGGCTGCAAGACACGCTGGAACTGAGCAAAAGCGGCGAAATCGTGGTTGATGCCAAATGCCACACCAGCGTGCCAGGCGTATTTGCCGCGGGCGATTGCAGCTCTGTGCCTTACAAGCAGATTGTGATTGCCATTGGCGAAGGTGCCAAAGCCGCACTAAGCGCGTTTGACCATCTGGTGCGCAACCGCTAAAAAAGCTGACGCGCCCCCGCGCATCATGCCCAAGCCTTGCCAGCCCATTCCCGCCTAGTCGGGAATGGCTGCGCACCCTTCTTGGCAAAAACGATGCAAACAGCAGCGCCTGAAGCCGAAAACAAAGGCTAAACCCCACAAAAGCGAACAAGCAGTGTTTATGCGCCCTACAGAGGCTTTTTGCCCTGCAAGCCGCATAAACACTGCTTGCTGCCTTTTTGATGCAAAAGAGGCAGCATCAAGCGCAATGCAAACACGCCTATCTAGGGATTGCGCTGGTTTATTCTTCGTGCAAGATACAACGCGGCATGTTGTCATTCCCGCGCAGGCGGGAATCCATTGCATCAAGAAGCGCAGCCACAGATTTCTACCGCGTGGAAATGGTGGGCGATTGCATTTTTTATATGCAACTGCAATCAATCAGCGCCTGCTGCATTATTTAAGCCGCTTGCTTGAACGTTTGAATTAAACGCTGCAACTACCGTAGCTGCCGCAAGCTCCATTTACACCGTTAGCCACTGGCTGCCATCGGCTGCGCTTGCCACCTGCACCTCGCTGGGCTGCCTGCCTAGCGCAGCGGCCAGGGCGCTGGCTGCCAGGGCGGGGCGGTTGTTGCTCTCGCTCAAATGTGCAGCCAGCACATGCCCCAAGCGGGCGTGGTTGATGCTTTTTGCCAGTTGTGCGGCAGCGGCGTTGCTGAGATGCCCCTCGTCGCCCGCAATGCGGCGCTTGAGAAACGCGGGGTAGGCAGATGCTTGCAGCAAACTCTCATCATGATTGGCTTCCAGCACCAGCGCGTGGCAGTGTTGCAACTGCGCTTGCACCTGCGCGGTGGCGTGCCCTAAATCGGTGGCTATGCCTAGTGTTTTGTCGCCATCGGTGGCGCACAGTTGCAGCGGCTCGCGGGCATCGTGCGGCACGGCAAAGGGGCGCAGTTGCAGTGCGCCTATGGCTATTGGCTGGGCGTGGCTGGCGTACTGAAGCAGACCGTCAAAGTCGCTTTGTTTGAGCGCGGCGTGCGTGCCTTGGCTCATCCATACGGGAGTGCGGTAGCGCAGGGCAAAGGCGCGCGCGCAGCCAATGTGGTCGGCGTGCTCGTGGGTGATGAAGATGGCGCTGATTTGCTCGGGCTGCACTCCTGCTTGTTGCAGGCGCAAGCACATTTGGCGCAACGATAGCCCGCAATCCACCAAGACATGGCTGCTGGCGTGGCTGCCTTTGCCGCAAGTGGCTTGTATCAAGGTGGCGTTGCCTTTGCTGCCGCTGCACAGGCTTTTGAATTGCAGGGTCATGGGTGATGCAGGGGCGCTTGAAAAATAGTGGTTGGAAAGTTAAAAATACCGATTCAAAGCCGACTCGAAACCGATTCAACACCGTTTCAATAGCGTATCAACACCGTTTCAATGCCGATTGAAGATGGCGCTTAAGTTCAGCCGCAGCCCGATAAAAAAAGCCGCCCGCGTGTGGCTGGGCGGCTTGCTGTTTTTGCGTGGCAGATTACATGCGACGCAAGTCTTCAGCCAGCAGTTTCAAAATGCTGTTGCTGTCAGCCGCTGCGGCTGGCTGGCCGCCTTCGGTCATGACGCGCACGTTGCTGCCGCTGCCTTGTGCTTGTACTTGCACCAGATAGCGCACGGGCTTGGTTACAGGCGCTTTGCTAAAGAGGTTGCTAAACCAGCCTTTGCTTTCTTTTTTCTGCCCCGCAAATGGCACGTAGCGCACGTAGTAGATGCCTTTGGCGCGGTCGCGGTCTTCTACGGTAAAGCCTGTGCGGTCGAGCGACAGGCCTACGCGGCGCCATGCGCGGTCGAAGTCTTCAACCAGTGCCAATGTGCCTGCTGCCTCGTCGTGCTGCACGCTGGCTTTGGCTTGTGCGGCTACGGCTTGGCCTGCTTGTTTGGATTGTTGCAGCATGGCATCGGCGCGCTCTTTGCTTACGCCCAAGCTAATCATCATGCGGCGCAGAAATTCGTCTTCCAAACCAGGGTCGTTAGCGCGTTGTTGCCAGGTGGTGCTTTCTTTGTCGCGCCCGCTGTAAACCTCTTCCATGCCGCGTTGGCTGATGAAAATATCTGTGCCGCCGCTGGCATTGGCTTCTAGGCGGGTGCGGAATTTGTCAAGCTGGCTGGTGGAGTAGAGCGAATCAAGGGCTTTGCCCAGTGCTGCGCGGATGGGGTCAAGCGGGATGTTGGCGCGGTTTTCAGCCCAGTCGGTTTCCATTACGCCTACTTTGCGGTCTTCTACGGTGAGGGCAAAACCGTTGTCTTCCCAGAAGGATTTTACGGGCTCCCACAGTTGTGCAGGTGGGCGGGCTACTACGAGCCAGCGCTGGTTGCCGTCGCGTTTGATTTGTACGTCGCCCATGGCATTGAGGGCGGTGGTGCTGGCTTGCCCTTCTTTTTTCTGCCCGCTGGCAAAGACTACGGCGCTGGTGCTGCTTGGCACGTTGTAGCGGTCGTTGCCGCTGATGCGGGTGAGGTCTGGCGGTGTTTCCAGTGAGTTGCCACGCCGCGCTGATTTGTAATCAATTCCCCCGACTTGAGAGGTGGAACAGGCTGCCAGGGCAAGCGAGAGGCTCGCAATAGAGATTTTTTGCAGGACGTTCATAAGTGCTTGTATGTAACTCAATGAGGAAATAAGGCACCAGCCGCTGGAGGGCGGCTGGCATGGAGGTTTACAGCAAACCTGCTGCGCGTAATGCGTTTTCTACCACAGTCTGGTTGGCCTGCGCCAGCGGGGTGAGTGGCAGGCGCAAAGTGCCGCCACACAAGCCCAGGCGCTGCATGGCCCATTTCACGGGTATGGGGTTGGCTTCGACGAACAGGTGCTTGTGCAGTGGCATGAGCTGGAACTGTATGCGCATGGCTTGCTCGATGTTGCCTGCCATGGCTGCTTGGCACATTTCATGCATCAGCTTGGGCGCGATGTTGGCAGTAACGCTGATATTGCCATGCCCGCCGCACAGCATGAGGGCTACGGCGGTGGCATCGTCGCCCGAGTAGATGGCAAAGTTTTTGGGCAGGTCGCGTATGAGCCATTGCGCGCGCGCCAAGTCGCCCGTAGCTTCTTTGATGGCCACTATGCCCGGGATTTGCGCCAAGCGCAGTATGGTGTCGTGCTCCAGCCCTGCTACGGTGCGCCCAGGCACGTTGTAGAGCACTATGGGCAAGTCGCCCGTGGCTTCGGCTATGGCTTTGAAGTGCTGGTATTGCCCTTCCTGGGTGGGTTTGTTGTAGTAGGGCACTACTTGCAACTGGCAGTTGGCGCCTACGCTTTTGGCAAATTTGGCCAGTGTGATGGCTTCGGCCGTAGAGTTGGAACCGCAGCCCGCCATGATGGGCACGCGCCCGCGCGCTTGCTCAACGGCTGCGCGGATGATTTCGCAGTTTTCTTCAATGGTGACAGTAGGCGATTCGCCCGTGGTGCCGACTACGCCAATGCAGTCGGTGCCTTGTTCGATGTGCCAGTCAATCAGTTTGCGCAGGCAATCGTAATCGATGCTGCCGTCTGTTTGAAAGGGCGTTGCCAGTGCAACGATGCTGCCAGTTATTGTTTGCATGACTTGTGCCTTGCGACGTTTATCTATAAAAACAGGTTTGAGCAGGTTTATAAAGCAAGTTTATAAAACAGGTGGGTATAAGCAAGCTGCCAAAACCAGACAGAGCATTGTAGTTGTCTTGGCAGCGTTGGCTGTGCGCTTGGCTGTTATCTTGCCAATATCTTGTTGCCGTGCCGCAAGCAGGCTTATCTTGGGCGCGCCGATTTGTTTTTCAGTGCGTCGCGCTGGCGCTGAATGCGCTCCTCGCGGATGGCATCCATTTTTTCCATTTCTTTGCGTTTGGTGTAGCCAGACGCATCAGCCCACGCCCACCAGACTACAGCCAGCGCAAAGGGGCTTAGTACTGCCCACCAGCTCCAGGCTGCGACTGGGTCAACGTAGAGCAGCTTAAGCGCCAATAACAAAAGTCCAAGTCCTAGAAAATACATGATTGCTCCACGTAATCAAACTATTCAAAGCTATTCAAAACTGTTCAAACTGTTTGCCATTATCAGATAACTGGCCGCTTGTTGGAAGTGAAAATGGTTTTTCTGACGGGTTTGGCTGCCAAAAGCAGGGCTTGTCTGGCTTTTGCAGGGCTGCTGGTGCGGGCAAGTGCTGGTTGCTGTGGGTGTTTTTTATTGTTGGAAGTTGGTTATTGCTGGTGTTTGTATTGGTGCGCGGCTTGCACCAGTGTAGCTACGCTTTCGGGCGGGGTGTGCTGGTTGATGCCGTGGCCCAGATTGAATATGTGGCGGCAAGCGCGCGCCGCTGTGGGCGCTGGTGCGCCAAAGGCTTGCAGGGTACGTTGCACTTCGCGCTCTATGGCCTCGGGCGGGGCGAATAAGACGTGCGGGTCGAGGTTGCCTTGCAGCGATTTAGGCTGGGGTGCTGCATCCAGCAAGGCGCGCGCTTGCGTGAGGTTTGCTGTCCAGTCCACGCCCAGCACGTCGCAATCGAGCATTTGCATGTCAGCCAGCCACTGCCCGCCACCTTTGGTAAAGACTATGCGCGGCACGGTTTGGCCGTCTGCGCCTGTGCGTTGCAGTTGCGCGAGCACGCGGCGGGTGTAGGCCAGGCTGAAGGTTTGAAACGCGCCATCGGCAAGCACGCCGCCCCAGCTATCAAACACCATAACGCACTGTGCGCCAGCTTGTATCTGGGCATTCAAGCAGGCGGCCACCGCATCGGCATTAACAGCCAAAATGCGGTGCAACAAATCAGGGCGGCTGTAAAGCATGTGCTTGATGGTGCGGTAGTCGGCACTGCTTGCGCCTTCAACCATGTAGCAAGCCAGCGTCCAGGGGCTGCCCGCAAAGCCAATCAAGGGCACGCGGCCTTGCAGGGCGTGGCGGGTGCTGCTTACCGCATCAAAAACGTAGCGCAATTGCTCCATATCAGGCACAGCCAGCCGCGCAACGGCGGCTTCATCACGCACTGGGCGGGCAAAGACGGGGCCTTCACCGTGCACAAAATCCAGCCCCAACCCCATCGCGTGTGGAATAACCAAAATATCGCTAAATACGATAGACGCATCCAGCGGGTAACGCGCAAGCGGCTGCAGGGCAACTTCGGTGGCGTAGCTGGCATTGCCCGCCAGCGCCATAAAGCTGCCCGCTTTGGCGCGGGTGGCGCGGTATTCAGGCAAATAGCGCCCCGCTTGGCGCATGAGCCAGACAGGCGTGTAGCTGGTGGGCAGCCCCAAGCAGGCACGCAAAAAACAGTCGTTTTGCAAAGGTGCAAAGCTGTTTGGCTGTGCTGTGTGGGCGCTCGTGGAGCAGGGTGTGTGAGGGGTCATACGCAAAGGGCGCTAAGGTTGCGCAAAAGTCGCAGAAAAAACACCGAAAAAAACGAATACAGAGCTACAGAGCACGCAGAGTAAAGCCAAATAATTTTTGCGTCTTTTGCGCAACTTTTGCGCCTTCTGCGTTCTGTATTTTTGGCATTCCCAGACGCCATCACTGCCGCACTTGCCCGCGCAAATTCAAGCCGCCCAGCAGCAACGCACCAAAATAAATCACCGCTGCCACCACGCACACCACCGCAAACTGCACCACGCGCACCATGCGACTGCTGGCATCAACCCAGTGCAAGTAGCTGGTGCTGTCTGCCCACATCAAAAACGCCATCAGCAACAACGTGGCTGCAATCACCTGCATGGCAAAGCGCCCCCAACCTGGCTCGGGCTGGTAGCTGCCACGGCGCAACAGGCCAAACAGCAGCATGCCCGCATTGCCCATGGCAGCCAGCCCAATCGACAACGACAGCCCGCCCACAGCCAGCTTGGGCACAAAAATCAGGTTCATCAACTGCGTTGCTACAAGCACGCCAATCGCAATAAACACAGGCGTTTTGATATCTTGCCGCGCGTAGTAGGCGGGAGCCAGCACCTTGATGGCAATCAGCCCGATAAGCCCTGTGCCATAGCCCATAAGCGCCAGCGTGGTCTGCTCCACATCACGCGCCTGAAACGCGCCATGCTGGTACAGCACACTGACCATAGGCCGCGCAAAAGTAAGCAAAGCCGCCGCGCACGGCACCGACATGATGGTGACCGAGCGCAACGCCCAGTCCAGCATCGACGAATACGCTTTTTTGTCGCCCGCCGCCTGCGCTGCTGCCAGTTGTGGCATCAGCACCGAGCCCAACGCCACACCCAGCAACGAAGTAGGAAACTCCATCAGGCGGTCGGCATAACTCAGCCAGCTCACACTGCCTGCGGCTAAATGCGAGGCAATCTGCGTATTAATCAAGAGTGAAACCTGCGCCACGCTCACGCCTAAAATGGCAGGCAGCATCAACTTTCCAATGCGGCGGGTATGCGGATTTTGCAAAGCCTCTTTAAAAAACGCCAGCGAAAACCCAAGGCGCGGCAGCATTTTCAAGCGGCGCAAAGCCAGCAACTGCACGCCCAACTGCAACACGCCTCCCACCATCACGCCCACGCACAGCGAATAAATCGGCTCTATGCCCCAGCGGGCAAACAGCGGCGCACCAATCCAGGCTGCGGCAATCATCGCCAGATTCAAAAACACGGGCGAAATGGCAGGCACGGCAAAATGCCGCCAAGTATTGAGCACGCCCGCGGCCAATGCCGTCATCGACATAAACCCGATGTAGGGGAAAATCCAGCGCGTCATACCCACAGCCGCCTGATACCCCGCTGGGTAGCGATTAAGCCCGCTGGCCATCACCCACACCAGCCAGGGCGCAAGCACCACGCCAATCGCACAAAACACAACCAGCACCCAAAACAGCACCGTCGCTACATAGTTGAGCATGCTGTGCGTGGCTGCATCGCCCTCTTTCTCGCGCACCGAAGCCAGCACAGGCACAAAAGCCTGGCTAAACGCCCCTTCGGCAAACAGGCGGCGAAACAAGTTAGGAATACGAAACGCCACGTTAAACGCATCGGTGTACATGCTCGCGCCAAACAGCGAAGCCACCAGCAATTCACGCACCAGCCCCAGCACGCGCGAAGCCAGCGTCAAGGCAGAAACAATCGAAGCCGATTTAAAAAGACTCACAACACACGTCCGCAAAAAAATAAAGCTGCACAAACCAGCAGGCCTGTAGTGTAGATGAGTCAGCCCCAAAGCATAACGGGCGCACACACGAATCTGCGTTTTAAGTATCTCCATCTGTGACGCGCGGCAACAACAAACCCGCCAGCCAACACAGAAACATCTGCCATATGCAGTTTGTTTTGTATAAAAATCATGCAATAATGCAGGGTTTAGTGGCGGAAAGTATGTCAGAGAGGCTGGCACGGCTCCCGCAACGTTTTTTAGGAAATACCGCCATGAAAGAAGGCATTCACCCCGATTACCGCGAAGTCTGCTTCGTAGACTTGTCTAACGGCTTTCAATTTGTAACCCGTTCTTGCGCTCCCACCAAAGAAACCGTGAAACTCGACGATGGTCGCGAGTTGCCACTGTTCAAGCTTGATACTTCCAGCGAATCTCACCCTTTCTACACTGGCACGCAAAAGTCGGTGGACAATATGGGTGGCCGCGTCGAGCGCTTCCGCAACCGCTACGCCAAAAAGTAAGCAGGTTTGCCGCTTTAGGGCATTGCAAGCCATCCAAGCAAAAGCAGCCTTCGGGCTGCTTTTTGTTTTCCGTTTTTTGTTTTCGGGTTTGCCTCTTTGGGCTGGTATGCTTAAGGGCTGATTTTTTGCGTGCTGCTTTTTGCGTTTTTTTCGCATCCTTTGCGCTGCCCAAGGCTTCTTTTTTGCTTTTTCGCCAACCTTTGCCAATTCTTTACCCACCCTTGCCCAGCCTGCAAGCAGGCTCGGCCATAAGCGATTGACTTTTGCCCATGCGCTTTAACGCCTCGCTCCGCACCGTGCACCAACCTTCGCCTGCCATCGTCTCGCAAGATGGCGTGCGCCGCTTGCCGCGCTGGGGCTTGCTGCTGTTTTGCGTCATTTACGCTTTGGCAGGTTTTTTCTGGCGCGACCCCTGGAAGCGTGATGACATCACCAGCTTTGGCTACATGCTTGAGCTGGCTCAAGGCAACGGCAACTGGCTCAATCCTGGCTTGCTGGGTGAATCCGCCCATTTCAACGCGCTGCTGCCTTACTGGCTGGGCGCGTGGGCGATACAGTGTGCGCCTGCCTGGATAACGCCTTCTTTGGCGGTGCGGCTGGTTTTTGCCGCCTTGCTGTTTCTCACCATGCTGGCAACTTGGTATGCCGTGTACTATCTGGCGCGCTCACGCCGTGCGCAACCTGTGAGTTTTGCTTTTGGCGGCGAGGCCAAGCCCGCCGATTACGCCCGCGCCGTTGCCGACGGTGGCATTTTGGCTTTGCTGGCTTGTCTGGGGCTGGCACAACCCGCGCACGAAACCGCGCCCGCGCTGGTGCAGTTGTGCAGCGCAGCACTGCTGCTGTTTGGGCTTGCCGCTTTGCCCTACCGCGCAAGGCTGGCAGCGGCTGTAGGCAGCTTGGGCATGCTGGGCTTGACCCTGTCGGGCGCACCCACCATCGCCGTGCTGCTTGGCACGCTGGGGCTGCTGGTGCATGGCACAGGGCATGCAACCGACTGGGTG
>RRZT010308525.1_pt1 | contig 25304 bp, 21 predicted proteins | sample 2165551 | NCBI WGS metagenome assembly RRZT01 (sample SAMN10456910, study PRJNA506462) | wastewater metagenome | biome: wastewater; feature: sludge; material: wastewater sludge; isolation source: wastewater sludge with Escherichia coli K12::gfp cells carrying plasmid... | place: USA: Moscow, Idaho... | reverse complement strand
CGCCGCTTACAAGGTGTCGGGCCCCAATGCCTATGGCTGGCTGAAATCGGAATCGGGCGTGCATCGGCTGGTGCGGATCTCGCCCTATGACAGCGCGGCGCGGCGGCACACCTCGTTCAGTTCGATCTGGGTTTACCCGGTGGTGGACGACAATATCGAGATCAATATTCCCGACAACGAAATCAGGATCGACACCTATCGGTCCTCGGGGGCGGGCGGTCAGCACGTCAACACCACCGATTCGGCGGTGCGCATCACCCACCTGCCGACGAACATCGTCGTCACCAGCTCGATGAAATCCCAGCACCAGAACCGCGAGGCGGCGATGAACGCGCTGCGCGCGCGGCTTTACCAGCTGGAACTGGACAAACGTAACGCCGAGATCAACGCCCAGCACGACGCCAAGGGCGATGCCGGCTGGGGCAACCAGATCCGGTCCTATGTGCTGCACCCCTATCAGATGGTGAAGGATTTGCGTACCTCGCATGAAACCTCGGACACACAAGGGGTGCTCGACGGCGATCTTGACGCGTTCATGGCGGCGACGCTGGCGCTGGACGTGGCCGGGAAATCCCGCGCCGAGGCGCAGGCCGACGACTGATCCCCCGGACATGCGGGCCGCAACCGCCGCCGCAAGGCGCGGGCCATTGGGCCGATCCGATCACCCGATCCCGCGACCGCGCGCATCATGCATCGTGGGCATGACGAGCGCCGGGGGATATCGACCGGCGCGGTGTTTTTGCCGGGATGTTGTCGGTTTCGTGCAGGATGCGTCGGGACGGCATGCTGGATACCCGCGCCGCGGCTCTCTATGCTGCGATCGCAAAGCAATGCTGCATATGCACGATACCGAGGTGGCCCGATGACACTCAGACGCATCAACCTTGCGCTTCAGGGCGGCGGCGCGCATGGCGCATTCGCCTGGGGCGTGCTGGACCGGCTGCTTGACGAGCCGGATATCGAGATCGCCGCGATCAGCGGCACCTCGGCCGGGGCGCTGAACGGGGCGGCGCTGGCCGCCGGGTTGGCCATCGGCTCGGGCCGGCACGGGCGTCAGGCCGCGCGCGAAAATCTGGATTATATCTGGTCGCAGGTCGGTCAGGTCAGTGACAATGCCGTGGTGCGCTGGATGCATTCGATGTTTCCGGTGCCGCGCGCCTGGCAGCGTCTGACCGAATTGTTTTCGCCGGTGGCATGGCTCGAATCGCTGACCCGGGTGTTCAGCCCCTATGATTCCGGGCCGTTCTATACCAATCCGCTGGCCGCGATCCTGCGCGAAATGCCCCATCCCGATCTGTGCCGGGCGGGCGGGCCCGAGCTCTTTGTTTCGGCCACCAATGTGCGCACCGGGCTGATCCGCGTCTTTAGCGGGGCCGAGCTTTCGGTCGATGCGATTCTGGCCTCGGCCTGTTTGCCGGAACTGTTCCGCGCGGTCGAAATCGACGATCCCGCCACCGGCCGGCGCGAGGCCTATTGGGACGGCGGCTATTCGGGCAATCCGGCGCTGTTTCCGCTGTATAGCCCGGCCTTGCCGCGCGACATCGTCATCGTGAACATCAATCCGATGATGCGCGACGCCCTGCCCAAAAGCCCGGCGGCAATTCAGGACCGCGTGAACGAAATCAGCTTCAACGCCTCATTGCTGGCAGAGCTGCGCGCGATCAATTTCGTCAAGCGCCTGCATGCCGAGAACCGGCTGAGCGGGCGGCCGATGAAGAACGTGCTGCTGCACGCGATCATGGATGAGACCTTGATGAATTCACTGACCGCCAGCACCAAGCTGTTGCCGGCGCCGGGCCTTCTGGCCACGATGCGCGAGGCGGGATCGCGCGCCGCCGACGAGTTTCTGCGCCAGGATGCGGCCAATATCGGCGAACGCGATTCCTATGATCTGAGGGCGGTCTTTGGCTAAGACGCGCGGCCGGTCCACGCGCCCGGGACAGGCACCGGCTTAGCCGCGCCCCGGGGCGCCGTCCCGATCCTGCGCCGTCATGGCGGAGGCGATGCGCGCCGCAAGGCGGGCATTGTTCAGGACCAGCGCGATATTGGCGTCGAGAGAACGCCCCCCGGTCAGTTCAAAGATGCGCTGCAACAGGAACGGCGTCACCGCCTTGGCGGCGATGCCCCGGGCCTCGGCCTCGGCCAGCGCCTGTTCGACCACGGGAATCATCTCGACGCGCGCGATTTCGGCCGTCTCGGGGATCGGGTTCACGACCAGCTGACCGCCTTCGAGGCCAAGCTGGCGCCGGATCCGGGCCGAGGCCGCGATCTGGGCCGGGTCGTCCATGCGCAAGGGCGCCGCCAGCCCCGATTCGCGCGACCAGAAGGCCGGAAGCTGATCCTGACCAAAGGCGATGACCGGCACGCCCAGCGTTTCCAGAAGCTCAAGCGTCTTGGGCAGGTCCAGAATCGCCTTGGCGCCGGCTGCGACCACGGTGACCGGGGTGCGGGCCAGCTCATAGAGGTCGGCCGAGATGTCGAAGCTGGTTTCCGCGCCGCGATGCACGCCGCCGATGCCGCCGGTGGCAAAGGTGCGGATCCCGGCCAGATCGGCACAGATCATGGTCGCGGCGACCGTGGTGGCGCCGGTCCGCCCGGTGGCCAGACAGGCGGCCAGATCGGCGCGGGACAGTTTCATCACCTTGTCGCCGGGGGTCGAGGCCAGCGCCTCAAGCATATCGGCATCCAGCCCGACCCGGATCCGGCCATCCATGACGGCGATGGTGGCGGGGGCGACGCCGGCATCGCGCAGCGTGGCTTCGACCTGTTGCGCGACCTCGAGGTTTTGCGGATAGGGCATGCCATGGGTGATGATGGTCGATTCCAGCGCGACCACCGGCTGGCCGGCCTCTCGGGCCTGGGCGACCTCGGGCGAAAGGGCGATCAGATCGTTCATGGATGTTCTTTCCCCGCGACATAGGCCGCGCCGAAATTGACGGCCGCCGCCAGCGCCTCGGCGCGCGTGGCGCCATTGAGTTCGGCGGCCAGATGGGCCGCGACGAAATTGTCGCCCGCGCCGGTGACGCGCACCGGGGTCACGGGGGGCGGGGCCTGGGTGATGGTGGCAGAGCCGCTTTTGGCGTCGGCGACGTCGCTTGAGCCATTGGTGACGATGACGCGCCGCGCGCCCATGCTCAGAACCGCGGTGGCGGCGCTGGCGGCATTTTCGAGCCGGCGCCCGACCAGCGCCTCGGCCTCGGCCAGGTTCAGGTGAAACACCGCCTGCGGATGGCTCAAGAGCGGCCAGAGGCGCGTCGCCTTGTCGGGGCTGGCCGGCGCGATGCGCAGCCTGGCCCGGGAAAAACAGCGGTCCCGCGCAAGGCCGGTGATGACGTTCAGCGTAAGATTGCCGTCGATCACAATGGTCCCGGTCCAGGGATCCTCGGCCGAACCCAGCGGCCCCTCGCGCAATGGCGCAAGGATGGTCGTCCCCGCCGCCTCGAGCGCGCGCGCATCGGCCACCGCCGCCATCAGCCCGTCCGGGGTTTCCACCGCCAGATAGGTGTCGGTCGGCAGGTCGCTTTCACGCCAGACATGGTGCGTGTCCATCCCCATCCGCTCGGCCTCGGCGATCAAAAGATCGCCCGGCGGGTCCCGCGAAACCGAAGACAACATCACCGGCGCCAGCCTCTGGCGCACCAGCGCAAGCCCGATATTCATCGCAACCCCGCCGGGAATGCGATGGACACGGCCCGCGACATCGTCGCCCGGCTGCATGCGGCGCGTGCTGCGGCCGATCACGTCCCATAGCATCGCGCCGATGCAGATGATGCGGGTGTCTTGCGGGGGGGATGGCTGCATGTCGTCGGCCTTTTGCGGGTCGCTGCGGCATACAGGACGCCGGTTCTGACGACGGATTGGCATGTTCTGGGTGAGAGGCTGGACAACGACCCAAGCGGGACTCGTTACGGCTGCTTCCTTCCGGACCTGACCGGGTTGGCGAGGCGCTCGCCCGCGCCAACCTCTCTGGGACTAGATAGGCGGGGTGCGCGGGGGATGCAAGCGGATTGGTCGGGTTAAAGATGCAGGCGCAGTTGCAAAAAGCCGTCATCATCCATGCCCGCCTCTTCGACCCGGGTGGTCAGCCGTTCCAGATGCGGCGCGGCGGCGGGGCTGGTCGCGAACATGACCGAGGTGCCGGGCATGGGCGCGAAACTCCAGCCGGTGCGGCCATCGGGCGACAGCACGCGCCGGCGCGCGATATAGCGGCGCAGCACCTCGCGCGTGCGCGATGTGCTGTCCAGAAGCACCGGCCGCCCCGAGGCCAGCGGCGCGAACAGCCCGCAATCGGACAGCCGGTAACTGTTGGTGACCAGGATGAATTCCTGATCCGGGCTCAATGGCCGGCCACGGTGAAACAGCTCGCGCACGCGCTGCGTATCGCCATGGACCAGCCGGCCATCGGCGGCATAGCGCGGCGGCTGGATCAGGTCGATCTGCCAGTCGAGCCCGTCGATCACGTCGAAATTATAGCTGGGGAATTCCGGGTCGATCAGCGGCTGGTCGGTGCCGCCGGGCCGGATCTGCCGGAACAGGCTGGCGGAACGCTCCAGCCATTCGGCGACCTCATGCCCGCGCAGCCGGATCGCGCAAAGCCGGTTCGGAAACAGATAGAGATCGGCAATGTTGCGCAGCGTCAGCCGGCCCGCCGGCACATCGGTATAGTGGTCCGGCCCGCCGCGCCCGCCGGCGCGAAACGGGGCCGCCGCCGACAGGATCGGCAGATCCCGCCAGCGCGTGCCGCGCAGCGCCCGCCGCACATGCCAGCGCTGCGCCATGGCCACCAGACGCAGCCCCGGATCATCGCCGATCAGCGTGAAATAGCTGCTCAGCGGGCGTTCGGTCCGGCCCACGCGGCGGCGGAAATGGCGCAGGGTTTCGCGATGCGCGCTCAGCGCCGGCTGGGTCACGGCGGCGCTGTCCTCGTCCCCGATCACCGGCTCGGCGCGCGAGGTGGCGGCGGCGATGCGCCAGCCCTCGGCCACGGGTTCCAGTTCAAGATCGATGATCCCCAGATGCGATCCCCAAAAGCCGGGCATCACCGCCGGCTTGCCCGCCAGCGTGCCGCGCGCCACGTCGATCCCCGGCCCGGCGGGATGGTCGGTGGCGGGAAAGACACGATGCGAATGGCCTGCTACGATCAGATCGATCCCCGGCAATGCCGCCAGCGCGGTCGAGGCGTTTTCCATCATCGGCACGGGATCAAGCGCGCCGATGCCGCTATGGGACAGCGCCAGAATCAGTTCGGCCCCCTGTTGGCGCAGGTCCGCGATGCCGCTGCGGGCGGCGGTCAGGATATCCTCGACCTGCATTTCGGCCTTAAGCTCGGGTTCCCAATCGACTGTCTGCGGCGGCAGAAAGCCCAGAACACCGATGCGCAGCACCCGCATCCGGCCGCCGCGATCGGCGAAGCGGCGTTCCAGAATGATCGTCGTGGCGCAGGGCAAGGGGCGGCGCGGCGCCAGATTCGTCGCGACATAGGGAAAATCCGCGCCCTCGAGCGTGCGCCGCAGAAAGCCAAGGCCAAAGCTGAAATCGTGATTGCCCAGCGTCGCCGCGTCATAGCGCAGCGCGTTCATTGCCGCGATGGCGGGGTGGATGCGCTGACCGATATCGCCCGCCTCGGCCAGGTAATCGCCCATCGGGCTGCCTTGCAGAAAATCGCCATTGTCGAAGAGCATACAATTGCCGACCGCGCGCCGCGCCCGGCCGATCAGCGCCGCCGTCCGCGACAGGCCCAGGCGTTCGGACGGGCGGTCGGCAAAATAATCATAGCCCAGCACATGCATATGCAGGTCCGTCGTCGCCATGATCCGCAGATCAAGTCGCTCATGATCGAGGTCACTGAGGGGGCACGCGTCGTGGCTATCAGGCATTCTGTTGCGAGGGTGCATCGTTATTTGCGCAGTATGCAACCCATGATTGTGTATGTCCATGCGCTTTTCAGATGCGGCGCTTGCATGGGACGCCGTGACATGGGAAGAGGCGCTGACGCCCCTGGAGATCCCGACTGGCACAACATGAAGTTTTCGACCCGACAGGATACCGATCTTCCAGCCGAGTCGCTGTTCGCGGCGATCAGCAATTTCGATGCGATCGCGCGGCTGCTGACGCGGCGCGGCGCGGTCGTGCGGCGGCAGAACACGACCGAGCTGCCCGATCCTGGCATGAGCTGGCTGATCGGGTTCGATTTCCGTGGCCGCAGCCGCGAACTGGCGCTTGAGCTGACCGAATATCAGCCGCCCGAAGTGATCCAGTTCAAGGGCAGTTCGGATCAGTTCGACCTGGGCCTGCGGATGACCGTGGTCGCGCTGACGCGGACGAAATCGCGGCTGATCTTTGAAACCGATGCGCAACCGCGCGGCATGAAGGCGCGGCTGCTGTTGCAGACGGCCAAGCTGGGCAAGCCGCAGCTGGACCGCAAATTCGCCGAGCGCATCTCGGATTTCGTCAACAGCCTGTCCGCTTCGGGGCTTGTCTGAGATCCGGCTCTGAATCCCGGCGCGGAAACATCGCCCGCCTGCTGTTTCATCTTTCGCCGTCCCGTCGCGCCGGATCCCGCGCGACGGTGCCGGGCCTGAAGGGGCGGGGGCCTATTCGGCCTCTACGCTCTGGCGGGCGCGCAGGGGGTCGGCCGGATAGACGCCCAGCACATTCAGGCTGGTGGTGAAATAATCCAGTTCCTCAAGCGCGCGGGCGACATGGGCATCCTCGGGATGGCCTTCGATATCGGCATAGAACTGGGTCGCGGTGAATACGCCATCGACCATATAGCTTTCCAGCTTGGTCATGTTCACGCCATTGGTCGCAAAGCCGCCCATGGCCTTGTAAAGCGCCGCCGGAATGTTGCGGACGCGAAAGACAAAGCTGGTCATCATCATGCCGTCGCCTTCGCTGTTGGTGCGCCGGCTCAGATCGGGCTGGCGCGACATGATCAGGAAACGGGTGGTGTTGTTGTGGCGGTCCTCGATATCGGCGGCGAGTTCCTCGAGCCCATAGATTTCGCCCGCCAGCGGTGCCGCAAGCGCGGCCAGCGACTTTTCGCCGCGGCGCGATATTTCCAGCGCCGAGCCGGCGGTGTCGGCACCGACAAGGCCGCGAATCCCGTGACGGCGCATGAAGCCCCGGCACTGGCCCAAAAGCACCGGATGGCTCATCGCATCGGTGATATCGGCCAGCTTGCTGCCCGGCACCCCCAAAAGGCTGATGCGCACCCGCACGAATCCCTCGTCGACGATGTGCAGCCCGCTTTCGGGCAACAGGTGATGAATGTCGGCCACCCGCCCATAGGTCGAGTTTTCTACCGGCAGCATCGCCAGTTCGGCCCGGCCGCCGCGCACCGCCTCGATCACGTCCTCGAAGGTGCGGCAGGGCAGCGCCTCCATCTGCGGGCGATAGCTGCGACAGGCCTGATGGCTATAGGCGCCCGGTTCGCCCTGAAACGCGATCACGTTCCGGCCTTCGGTCGGGGGCGTGCTGTTCGTCGCGGCTTGGGTCATGGGATGCGCCTTCCTGCTTGGCCCGCGCGCGTGACACCGTTCCGGGCGCGCGGGCGTTTTGTGTGATGCGGGCAAGAACTATACCTTGAACCGGCGGAACAAAAGCGGATAGATACGGGCAAATCCACGGACAAGACCGCACAAGGGATCCGCAGACATGTTCGATACCATGACCGTCACCAAGGCAGCCGGAGCCCTGATCGGCTCGCTTCTGTTTCTTTTGCTGATGGGCTGGGCGGCCTCCGGGATTTATCATGTCGGCAGCGGCGGCCATGGCGAGGGCGAAGAGCACGCCCAGGCCTATACCGTCCCGGTCGAGGATGCCGGTGGCAGCGAGGCCGAGACGGCCGATGCCGGCCCCGATTTCGCGACCGTCCTGGCCTCGGCCGATCCGGCGGCGGGCGAAAAGATCTTTGGCAAGTGCAAGGCCTGCCACAAGCTGGACGGCGGCGACAGCACCGGCCCGCATCTGAACGGCGTTGTCGGCCGCCCGGTGGCCAGCGTCGGGGGCTTTGCCTATTCGGACGGCATGGTTGCGCATGGCGGCGACTGGACCCCCGAGGCGTTGCAGGAATTTCTGACCGCGCCCAAGAAAGTCGTCAAAGGCACCAAGATGACCTTTGCCGGTCTGGGCAAGGTCGAGGACCGCGCCAACCTGATCGCCTATCTGGAAACCCAGAAATAAGCGCCGAAACAGGCGGCCGGTCACAGCGATCGGCCATCGTGCCAGGCAGACGGGCGTCCCCATGGGGCGCCCTTTTCATTTGCCCGGCCGCGGGACCGGCTGCGCCGCAAAGTCACGGCGGATCACGCATTTGCATGTTGAACACCGGCGCGCGCCTGCTAGCCTTGCCCGCGAGGCGGCCCCGAACGGGCCATGACCGAGCCAAGAGGATCAATAAGACCCGATGAAGATGCCCAGCCTGCGACACGCCCCGATGGCCCTGCTGCTTGCCATGCTGCCCACGATGGCCCCGGCCCAGGATGCGCCGCAGACGCCCGGCCAGCAAACATCCCAGCAACAGGGGACGGCGCCCGCCGCGGCCCCCGCACCCGTCGCAACGGCCACGGCCACGCAGCCCAAGACCATCACCTCGCACGGGATCGCGACCTTTGGCGAACCGGAATTGCCCGCCGATTTCAAGCACCTGCGCTATGTGAACCCACAGGCCCCCAAGGGCGGCGAGATTTCGCAATCCGCGATTGGCGGCTTTGACAGCTATAACCCCTTTACCCATCGCGGGCGGGCCAATTTCCTTTCCGTCATCATGCTTGAGCCATTGATGGAAAGCGTGCTGGACGAACAGGGTTCGACCTATTGCCTGCTTTGCGAAAGCATCGAATACCCGCCCAGCCGCGACTGGGTGATCTTTCACCTGCGCCCAGAGGCAAAGTTTTCGGACGGCACGCCGCTGACCGCGCATGATGTGCTGTTCTCGTTCGAGCTGTTGCGCGATCACGGCCTGTCATCCTATCGCACCGTCATCGCCAAGATGGTCGCCAAGGCCGAGGTGATCGACCCGCAGACGATCAAGTTCATCTTTCAGCCGGGATATCCGCGCCGCGACGTCATCCAACAGGTCGGCAGCCAAATCGTGTTCTCGCGCGAAGATTTCCGCAAGAACAAGCGCGACATCGAACAGTCCAGCAATGTGCCGTTTCTGGGATCGGGGGCCTATGTCTTTGATCAGGCGGATTTCGGGCGCTCGATGTCGGTCAAGCGCAATCCCGATTATTGGGGCAAGGACCTTCCGATCAAGATCGGGCGCGAGAATTTCGACCGTATCCGGCTGGAATATTTCAGCGATTATGACGCCGCCTTCGAGGCCTTCAAGGCCGGGGTCTATACCTTCCGGCAAGAGGTCTCGTCGCTGCATTGGGCGACGCGCTATGATTTCCCGGCGCTGAATTCGGGCGCGGTGGTCAAGGAAACCATCCCGGACGGCAGCCTGACCTCGGGCCAGAGCTGGATCTTCAACCTGCGCCGCGACACCTGGAAGGATATCCGCGTGCGCGAGGCGGTCGCCCTGATGTTCAATTTCGAATGGTCGAACGAGACGCTGTTTTACGGGCTGAACACACGGATCAATTCCTTCTGGGAAAACAGCGACCTGAAGGCCGAAGGCAAGCCCGGCGCCGCCGAACTTGCGCTGCTGGAACCTCTGGCCAAGGACCTGCCCGAGGGCATCCTGACCGAGGATGCGGTGACCCAGCCGGTATCCGGCAAGACGCAGCTGGACCGCAAGAACCTGCGCCGGGCATCGATGCTTCTGGACGAGGCCGGCTGGAAGGTCGGGCCGGACGGGATGCGTGTCAACGGCAAGGGGCAAAAGTTGACGCTGGAAATTCTCAACGACAATCAAAGCTTTGACCGGATCATCAACCCCTTTGTGCAAAACCTGCGCGCGCTTGGCGTCGATGCCGTCAACGCCCGTGTCGACGATGCCGAAATGACGAACCGCACCCGCAGCCATCAGTTCGACATGATCACCGACAATTTCCAGCTGGGCTATACGGTCGGGGGCGGCGATGAACAGGTCTTTGGTTCCGAAAACGTGGGCGATGTGTTCAACCCGATGGGGCTGGCCAATCCGGCCATCGACGCTCTGATCCAGAAAGGCATCGACACCGAGAGCCGCGAAGAAATGGACACCGTCGTGCGCGCGCTCGACCGCAGCCTGCGGGCGCTGCGCTTCTGGGTGCCGCAATGGTATTCGGCGGATTACCGGCTGGCCTATTTCGACATGTTCGACCATCCCGAAACGACGCCGCCCTATGGGCTGGGGGTGCTTGATTTCTGGTGGTATGACGCGGATAAGGCCGAAAAGCTGAAACAATCCGGCGCGCTGCGCTGACCCGTCGGGTGGCGCGGACTTACGGATAAGGGGCAGGGGCGAATGGCAGCCTATCTTCTGCGGCGGTTGCTGCTGATCGTACCGACATTGATCGGCATCATGCTGGTCAATTTCACCCTGACGCAATTCGTCCCAGGCGGTCCGATCGAACAGATCATCGCCCGGGTTCAGGGTGAAGGCGACGCGCTGCGCAATATCTCGGGCGCGGGCGGCGACACCCAACAGGCGCAAAGCAACGAATATGCCGGCGCCCGCGGCATCCCGCCCGAGTTGCTGGACCAGCTCGAGGTTCAGATGGGGTTCGCCGAAATCGTCTGCACCCCCGCCCATCAGGGCGCGCCGGACCTGAAATCGCCCGAATGCCGCAAGGAAAAGATCGGCGCGGTGCGGCGCTTTTTCATCATGATGGGCAATTATCTGCGCTTTGATTTCGGGACCAGCTTCTTTCGATCGATTTCGGTGGTGGATCTGGTGGTGGAAAAGATGCCGGTCTCGATCACGCTGGGGCTGTGGTCGACGCTGATCGCCTATCTGATCTCGATCCCGCTGGGCATCCGCAAGGCGGTCCGCAACGGCACGCCCTTTGACACCTGGACCTCGGGGGCGATCATCATCGGCTATGCGATCCCGGCCTTTCTGTTCGCGGTCCTGCTGATGGTGCTGTTTGCGGGCGGCAGCTATTGGCAGATCTTTCCGCTGCGCGGCCTGACCAGCGAGAATTTCGAAAGCCTCAGCTTGCTGGGCAAGATCAAGGATTATCTGTGGCACATCACCTTACCGGTGGTGGCGACGACGATTTCCAGCTTTGCCACGCTGACGCTTTTGACCAAGAACAGCTTTCTCGATGAGATCAACAAGCAATATGTCATGACCGCCCGCGCCAAGGGTCTGACCGAACGGCGGGTGCTTTACGGCCATGTCTTTCGCAACGCCATGCTGATCGTGATCGCGGGCTTTCCGGCGATGTTTCTGGGCGTGTTCTTTGGCTCATCGATCCTGATCGAGACGATCTTTTCGCTGGACGGGCTGGGGCGCCTGGGCTTTGAGGCGGCGGTTCAGCGTGACTATCCGGTCATTTTCGGCACGCTTTACGTCTTTGGCCTCTTGGGGCTTCTGGTCGGCATCCTGTCGGATCTGATGTATGTGTTGGTCGATCCGCGCATCGATTTCGGGCGGAGGGCCGGGTGATGGCGATGTCCGAACTGAACCGCCGTCGGCTGCGCAATTTCCGCCGCAATTCCCGCGCCTTCTGGTCGCTGGTCATCTTTACCGTGCTGTTCGTGCTGTCGCTTTTTGCCGAACTCATCGCCAATGACCGGCCGATCCTGATCAGCTATAAGGGCGAATATTATTTCCCGGTCTACAAGTTCTATCCCGAGACCGCCTTTGGCGGCGATTTCGGGACCGAGGCGATCTATACCGATCCGGGCGTGCAATGCCTGATCAAGACCGGCGGCCGCCCCGAATGCTGGGACGATCCCGAAAGCGTCGAGCGCGAGGCCAGGGAGACTGGCACCATCTCGGGCCAGGAGGTTCAGCCGGGCTGGATGCTCTGGCCGCCGATCCCCTATCACTACCGCACCATCAACAATGTGGGCACCGCCCCCAGCGCGCCTGACGCCCAGCATCTCTTGGGCACCGACGACACCGCGCGCGATGTGCTGGCGCGCGTGATCTATGGGTTCCGCCTGTCGATCCTGTTCACGCTGATCGTGACGGTCATCGGCTCGGCCATCGGCATCGCGGCCGGCGCGATCCAGGGCTATTTCGGCGGGCGCACCGATCTGATCTTTCAGCGCCTGCTGGAAATCTGGAGCTCGACCCCGTCGCTTTACGTCATCATCATCCTGTTCGCGATTCTGGGGCGAAGTTTCTGGCTGTTGGTGTTCGTGTCGATCCTGTTCGGCTGGCCGGCGCTGGTCGGCGTGGTGCGGGCCGAATTCCTGCGGGCGCGGAACTTCGAATATGTGCGCGCCGCCCGCGCGCTGGGGGTGAGCGACCGCAAGATCATGTTCCGCCACATCCTGCCCAACGCGATGGTGGCGACGCTGACCATGCTGCCTTTCGTGGTGACGGGCACCATCTCGTCGCTCGCGGCGCTGGATTATCTGGGCTATGGCCTGCCCACATCGGCGCCGTCGCTGGGCGAGCTGGCCTTGCAGGCCAAGCAGAACCTTCAGGCGCCGTGGCTGGGCTTCACCGCCTTTTTCGCCTTTGCGATCATGCTGTCGCTGCTGGTCTTCATCTTCGAGGGCATCCGCGACGCATTCGACCCAAGAAAGACCTTTCGATGACGGCGGTGCTTGAAGTCCGGGACCTGAAGATCGGCTTTCGTCAGGACGGCCGGGTGGTGCCCGCCGTCAAGGGCGTCAGCTTTGACATCGGCCGGGGCGAGACGGTCGCGCTGGTGGGCGAATCCGGGTCGGGAAAATCGGTGACGGCGCTGTCGACCGTGGGGCTTCTGGGTGACGCGGCCGAGCTTTCGGGATCGGTCCGTTACGAGGGGCGCGAACTGGTCGGCGCCTCCGAGGCGGAACTGCGGCGGGTGCGCGGCAACGATATCAGCTTTATCTTTCAGGAGCCGATGACCTCGCTCAATCCGCTGCACACGCTTGAGCGGCAGCTGGGCGAAAGCCTTGCGCTGCATCAGGGGATGAGCGGCCGCGCGGCGCGGGCGCGGATCATCGAGCTTTTGACCCGCGTCGGCATCCGCGACCCGGAATCGCGGCTGGACGCCTATCCGCATCAGCTTTCGGGCGGACAGCGTCAGCGGGTGATGATCGCCATGGCTTTGGCCAATGGCCCGGAACTTCTGATCGCGGATGAGCCGACCACCGCGCTGGACGTGACCATTCAGGCCCAGATCATGGAGCTTCTGGCCGAGCTCAAGGCCCAGGAACAGCTGTCGATGCTGTTCATCAGCCACGATCTGGGGCTGGTGCGGCGCATTGCCGACCGGGTCTGCGTGATGAAGGATGGCGAGATCGTCGAACAGGGTCCGGTCGAGGCGATCTTTGCCGATCCCAAACATGAATATACGCGCATGCTTCTGGCGGCCCAGCCGCAGGGCCGCGCCGACCCGATCCCTGCGGACGCGCCCGAGATTGCCGCGACCCGCGACCTTAAGGTGTGGTTCCCGATCCAGCGCGGTTTCCTGCGCCGCACCGTCGGCCATATCAAGGCGGTGAACGGCGCGACGCTGTCGGTTCATGCCGGCGAAACCCTTGGCATCGTGGGCGAATCCGGGTCCGGCAAGACCACGCTCGCGCTTGCGATCATGCGGCTGATCGAAAGCGACGGTCCCATCGTCTATATGGGACAGGATATTTCGGGCCTGCCGGGGCGGGCGCTGCGCGGCCTGCGCCGCGACATGCAGATCGTCTTTCAGGACCCGTTCGGCAGCCTGTCGCCCCGCATGACGGTCGAACAGATCATCGCCGAGGGGCTGGGCGTCCACGGTGTCGAGCCGGGCCGCGACCGCCGCGAAATGGTCGATGAAATCATGCGCGAGGTCGGGCTGGATCCGGCCCTGATGCATCGCTATCCGCATGAATTTTCCGGCGGCCAGCGCCAGCGCATCGCCATTGCCCGGGCCATGATCCTGCGCCCGAAACTGGTGGTGCTGGACGAGCCGACCAGCGCGCTCGACATGACCGTGCAGGTCCAGATCGTCGAATTGCTGCGGCGTCTGCAACGCAAGCACGGGCTGGCCTTTCTGTTCATCAGCCACGACCTGCGCGTGGTGCGCGCCATGTCGCATCAGATCATGGTCATGCGCGCCGGCGAGGTGGTCGAACAGGGCAGCACGGATGCGGTGTTCGACAGCCCCCGCGACGACTATACCCGCCGCCTGATCGAGGCCGCCTTCCTGACCTCGGACCGCGCATGAAGATCCTGCTTGTTCATCAGAATTTCCCCGGCCAGTTCCTGCATCTGGCGCCCGCGCTGATCGCGCGCGGGCATGAGGTGCTGGGCCTGACCGATGAAAAGAACCAGCGCCCGGCGCCCGACAAGGTGCCGGTGGTGCGCTACAAGGCCCCAGAGCCGGCGGACCTGCCGGCGATGCTGGGCCGGACCTATTGCGAATATACCGATCGGGGCTGGCTTGCGGCGCGGGGATGCCGGGCGCTGCGCGACCGGCACGGCTTTACCCCCGACCTGATCCTGGGCCATAGCGGCTGGGGCGAGACGCTGTTTCTGCGCGAGATTTACCCCGAGGCCAAGTTGCTGGTCTATGCCGAGCTGATGTACCGCACGCGCGGACAGGATGTGGGCTTCGATCCCGAAATCTCGCCCGACAGCGATGAGGGGCGCGCCGGCACCGTGGCACGTTCGGCGCATCTGATTCAGGGGCTGGTCCAGGCCGATGCCGGGTTGTCGCCGACCCGCTATCAGGCGGATTCCTTTCCGCCCGAACTGCGTCAGAAGCTGAAGGTGATCCATGATGGCATCGACACCGACACCGTGCGCCCGAACCCGCAGGCCGAACTGGCGCTGCCCAATGGCCGGGTGCTGCGCGCGGGGGACGAGGTGCTGAGCTATGTCTCGCGCTCGCTGGAACCCTATCGCGGCTTTCACCGCTTCATGCGGGCACTGCCCGGGGTGATGCAGGCGCGTCCGGATGCGCAGGTGGTGCTGGTGGGCGGCGACGGCGTTAGCTATGGCGGCAAGCCCAAGGATGCCGCCACCTGGAAGGAAAAGATGCTGACGGAACTGTCGGGCCAGCTGGATCTGTCGCGCATCCACTTTCTGGACCGGGTGCCCTATCCGACCTATCTGGCGCTGTTGCAGGTCGCCCGGGTGCATTGCTATCTGACCTATCCATTCGTGCTGAGCTGGTCGCTGACCGAGGCGATGGCGGCGGGCTGCCACATCGTCGCCTCGGATACCGAGCCGGTGCGCGAGGTGATCCGCGACGGCGAAAACGGCCGGCTGGTGCCGTTCTTTGATCAGCCCGCGCTTGAGGCCGCATTGATCCGGGCGCTGGCGGGCGACCCCGAGGCGGCGCGGATGCAAGAGGCCGCGCGCGCCGATATGGTGCGCGGCTATGACCTGAACCGGGTCTGCCTGCCGCGGCTGATCGATTGGGTGGAAAGCTTTGGCCCGGCGGGGTCGGGGGGCTAAAGCTCGATCTCGGGGGCGGTGCCTTTCGGGGACTGATCCCCGGGGCGCGGCGGGTTCAAGAGCGGCGAATCGTTTCGCGGATCCTTTTCCGGCGCCGGGCGCAGAATCTCGCGCAGGCTGTCGCCCACGGGCGGCGGCGGCGGCGCATCGGCGCGGCGACGGATCAGGATGTCGCCATTTTCCAGCCGTTCGGGCGCCTGATAGTTTTTCACATCATCCATCAGCTTGCCGATATCGCCCAGAACCGGGCGCAGCGAATTGCCGATATCGCCGAGATCGCGGCTCAGCTTGTCCAGATGCGGCGCGGCCTCGTTCAGCATGTTCTGCATGAAGTTTTCCAGCCCGCCGGCAAAGGGATCGTTTTCCGCCCCGGTCCCATCCTCGGGCACGCCATCCTTGGGCGCGGCCTCGTCGGTCTGGGCGCTCGGCGGGGACCAAAGCTGGGCCGAAACGAATACCGGCACAGCCAGCATGGCGGCAAGGATCGGAACGAAGAATCTGCGCATCGCGTGGCCTTGAAAAGCTTCTGCAGGAAAACCCCCGCGCGCGGGATTCGGTTCCCCGATGCGCGGCCATCAGGCCGAGGGCTGGACCGGGCGCATGCGGTGCATGTCGCGAAACGCCTCCCATGCCTCGTTCAGGGCGCGGGTGCGGGTTTCGGCCAGGCGGATCGCCTCGGGCGGCAGGCCGCGGGCGATGGCGCGGTCGGGATGGCTTTCGCGGATCAGCTCGCGCCAGCGTTTGCGCGCCTCGGGCAGGGGGGTATCGGGGGCAATGCCCAGCACCTCGCACGAGGCGCAGCCGCTATCGGGGTCATGGCGGATGCGGATCGCCATCACCTCGGCCTCGGGGATGGCAAAGATGCGGGCGACCTCATCGATAAAGCTGGTCTCGTTCTCATGCAGCTTGCCATCGGCAAGGGCGATGATGAACAGCCCCTCGATCACGTCGTAAAGGATAGGGTCGCCCTTTGGGAACATGGCCGCGATGCGCCGCGCCCAGGCGTCAAAACCGGCGACATCCTGTCGTGCAAGGTCGAACACCCGGCCGGCATTCTTTTCCTCGTGCCGGGGGATGATGAAGAGCCGGCGAAAGGCCGCGACCTCGGATCGGGCAACCGCGCCATCGGCCTTGGCGAGCTTTGCGCCCAGCGAAATGACAGCGATGGTAAAGGCCACCGATTTTTCGGGCGGCGTGGCGGGTCGGCTTGCGCCGATGATCGCCGCCAGCCGGTCGGCGATCCGCCGCCAGAAGCTGCGGGGCTTCGGCAGTTCGGGGCAGGTCTGATTGGGGGGCATCGCGGCGTCCATGGTGCGAACAACCTAAGGGAATCCGCCGGGGCAAGTCCACTGACATTCCTGCCAGCTTGGCGGACGATCCGCGACTTTCCGGCGCGGCCCTGTTGAGCGTTGCGGTCGCGCGATTGCGGCTGACGGCGGCAAAAGCGCGCATGCGCTTCAAGGTTGCGGATTTGGGCCTGATCCGTCGCGGCGGGCATCGTTTCCGCGCCTCGGATGTCGGAAATGCGGATGCGGATGCGCGTTCCCATGACCACTGCAAATTTAGTCATCGACGGCAAAAGCCCCGCAACCCCGCCCGAAAGACCGGCAAGGCGAAAACCGACCGGGCAGGGTGGCGTCAAAAGCGGCAATCATCGCGGTTTTTCGTCGCCATTGCGGTGGGGGGCTTCGCTTTGGCAATCCCTGCTGCTAGCTTCCGCACAGAAAATGAGGGACGGCGATGACGGAAAACGCATTTCAGATCGGGCAGGAAAGCCCGCTGGGTCAGGATCTGGAGCTGCTGTTTCAGCGCCATACCGCCGATATGCATGCCGATACCCCACCGGAATCGATCCATATGATGCCGCGCGAGGCGCTGAGCGCGCCCGAGATCGCCTTTTTCGTGCTGCGTGACGGCGGGCGGCCGCTTGGCATGGGGGCGGTCAAGCGCATCGCCCCCGATCACGGCGAAATCAAGTCGATGCATGTGCTGTCCGAAACCCGTGGCCGGGGGCTGTCGCGCCGGATGCTTGCGGCGCTGGTCGCGCATGCCCGTGCCGAAGGCTTTGCCCGGTTGAGCCTTGAAACCGGCACGCAGCCGACCTTTGTCGCGGCGCGGGCGCTTTATGCGCGGGCTGGTTTCGTCGAATGCGGCCCCTTTGGCGATTACCGCCCCGACCCGAACAGCGTCTTCATGACGATTGATCTGCGCGCCGCCGATTGAGCGGTTGAATAACCGCCCCGTCTTTGCCATGACTGCGCCACTGCGGCCCCGTAGCTCAACTGGATAGAGCAGGGACCTTCTAAGTCCAAGGTTGGGGGTTCAAGTCCTCCCGGGGTCGCCATTTTCACGTTTCATCAGGGCTTTGCCGGCTTTTCGCCGATGCGTCCCGCCGTCGTCTCTGGCTCGCAAGGCGCAAATGGAAAGGGCCGCCCCGAAAGGCGGCCCCGTTATCGGTTCGGCTTGGACGGCGTTACTGGACCAGCGCCTTGCGGTGCTGGGCGTGACGCACCGCAAGCTTGCGGCCCATGCGGCCCGAAGCCAGAAGACGCGCGCCCTCGGGCAGCACATCCTCGGGGCGGTCGCGCAGTTCCGGGAAGAGCGCGAAGATCTCTTCCTGGGCGCTGTGGCCGATGGATTTCAGCGCTTCCTTGCCGGTGTAAAGCGACTCGGTTTCGGCGCCTTCCGAGATGACGACCTCGTGGCGGTCAAAGAGGAAGTGGAAATATTCCACACCCTGCACGTCCTGCGCGATGTCGATGCCCTCGATCTGCAAGAGCTGCTTGGCCGCGACCAGAACCTCGGCGGCGCCAAACATCTTTTGCGCGATCCTGGAACGGACCAGAATGCGGTGCTGCGGCGAAACCAGCAGGTCGCGCTTGGGCAGGCCGCCCCCCAGCGCACCGGCGCTGATGCGGATCGGGCGCATGTTCGGGTTCACGTCCAGCATCTTGCTGCCCAGCACGCGCGAACCGATCCAGCGCAGTTCCTGCAAGCCGTGATCGCGCGTCACCACCATCGTGCCGACGGCCAGATCCTCGACGGCGACGGGGCCGGCCTCGGTTTCGATCAGCGTGCCGCGGGCAAAACAGGGGAAGCAATGGCGGTCGGTGAAGATGCCGTCATAGCACAGGTTGTAGCAGCCGGGATTGGTCGGGAACTGGACCGAGACGATCGGCTTGGTGGTCAGCGCCTCGATTTCGGCGCGCGACGCGCCCTCGGGCGGCGGCATCAGGAAGGTGTTGCCAGCCGTATCCTGCATGATGCGCACGCTGAGCGTACGGGTCTCGGTGGTGCCGTCCTCATTGAGGAAGGTGACCTGAGTGCCCGACACCACAAAGCTGGAATCGACCTGATAGGTGTTCGGCACGCCATCGCCATCCGCGTCATGCGAGATGGTTTCCGACTTGTAGCCATAACGGCCGTCATTGGTCTTGATGACGCCATCGCCATTCGTGTCGTTGGCATTCACCTCGACCAGATCGCGATAAAGCGGGTTCGAGCTGTTGCCATAGGTATCGCCGCCCAGAACCGTCGAGGCTTTTTCGGCGCCGGTATTGTATTCATAGGGATCCATATCGGGCATATTGCCCAGATAGATCATCTTTTCGCAGCCGGGGCCGTTGGGACCGCAATGGTCGCCGCCACCATAGCCACCACCGCCGTGATGTCCACCGCTGCCGCTCGTGTTGAAAGTCATGTGCCAATACTCGCTATTCAGATACGCGGCCTTCCGGCCGGTCCACGTAATCGGTTGCCCAGGCGTTCTCTATTGAATCAGCCGGAATCCACGCAAACTTGCAGCGCAATAATGGTCCGCGCAGTCGCGTGGCACTGATGTCCACAATATTCAGAGGCGCATGAGGCCGGACCAACAAGATCCGACGGGATTTGTCTAATTAAACTTGTATATTTCGCAAGTGCAAAAACTGAACGGAATAGTCCGCAAGCGTTTGAGTTTTATAAACTAAACCGAACAGTTTTGACTAATTTTATGAAATGTATGCATTTTTCTCCGCATAAGTTGACGCGGGGGCAGTTGGCAAAAAGCAACAGTCCCGCACTCTTTGCCCGTGGGTCGGACGGATCGCGGGCTGAACGGGGCGGAAATGCAAAAGGCCGGGCGTCTTGCCCGGCCTTGTCGTCTTGGTCTGGGGCGCTTTGCGCGCCGTCTCAGTCGCGGTTGCCCATGAACTGAAGCAGGAACATGAACAGGTTCAGGAAGTCGAGATACAGCTGCAACGCACCCATGATCGCCGACTTGCCAAGGAAGTCGCGGTCCGAATTGGCCAGTTGCAGATAGGTGTTCTTGATGTTCTGCGTGTCAAAGGCGGTCAGCCCCGCAAAGATCAGCACACCGATCCCCGAGATGGCGAATTGAATCGCGCTGGATTTCAGGAAGATGTTCACGATCGAGGCCACGATCAGACCGATCAGACCCATCATAAGGAAGGTGCCCATCCCCGACAGGTCGCGCTTGGTCGTATAGCCGTAAAGCGACAGGCCGGCGAAAGCGATGGCCGTGACCAGGAAGGTCTGGATGATCGAGAACGAGGTATAGGACACGAAGATCCAGCTGATCGAAACGCCCATCACTGCGGCAAAGGCGTAAAACAGCGTGGTCGCGCCCTGCACCGACAGGCGGTTCAGCGCGGCGCCAAAGGCAAAGACCATGACCAGCGGCGCGAACATCACCAGCCATTTCAGCGGCGACAGATACAGGCTGGCGCCGATCTCGGTCAGGAACTTGCCGTTCCCCAGCGCATATTGGGTCGGCTCGGCCGACAGCGTCAGGCCGGACATGCCCCAGGCTGCGCCGGCGGTGACCAGCATGCCCACGGCCATCAGGCCATAGACCTTGTTCATGTATTCGCGCAGTCCCTCGTCCACGGCAGCCGAGCGCGTCGCGGTCCCGGCCGTGCGGATCGAATTGTAATCTTGCATGGGTACTCCCCGGTCAGAAATCGCGGTGCGGCCGGATCGGCCCACCATCAGGTGTCAATATTGGCAGAATGAGCGGGATTTTCAATGCGAACCGGTCGCAAATCGACGCCGGGTTACGGAAATTTCACCGCATTCCGGCTCGGTTTCGGGGCGGGTCCTGGGGCGGGTTCCGTGACGGGTTGCGGGGTGGGCGGGCGCATCCCTCGGGGTGTCGGGCAGGGCACGCAATGGGACGGGGTTTTCCAGATATTGCGCCGCACGGGGTCGAAAAGATTGTCTTTTTGGTCAGGTTGCGCAGATGAAACTCGAAAATTGCGAAAAACTGTTGTAGCGCCCGTATAGATTGAGTGAGGTGGTACCATGAAACATAATGTGGATGTTCATGTCGGCAAGCGAATCCGCCATCGTCGGTGGATGATCGGGATGACGCAACAGCAATTGGCTGAAAAGGTTGGCATCAAGTTCCAGCAGATTCAGAAATATGAAACCGGTATGAACCGCGTCTCGGCCTCCCGGCTTTGGGATATCGCCCAGGCGGTCGAGGTGCCGGTCAGCTTCTTTTTCGAGGGGCTCGACGAGGGTCAGCATCATGACACCGTCGAGGGGGATATTCTGGCCGACAAGGAAGCGCTGCAACTGGTGCGGGCCTATTACGCCATGCCCGAAGCACAGCGCCGCCAGATTTTTGAACTGGCGCGGGTTCTTTCCGACGCGGCCTGATCGCGGGCCAACCGGCGCGGCGATCTGTTCCGGGACAGGTGCGATGGCGGCATTGCGGCACGCGCACCCATTCCCGCGGCGCCTTCCCGGATCCATCGTGACCCCGGGCTTTCCCTTTGCCGGGGCTGCGGCTAAACCCGCCTGATACGGCATTATGGCGGGGCAGGCATGGCGACGGGCGGAAACGGAATTTCGAAAGACATGGCGGCCCGGCTGACGGCCGTCGCCCATGATCTGGCCGATGCCGCCCGTATCGAGACGCTCAAGCTGTTTCGCAGCCCGGATCTGCGCCCCGACAACAAGGCGGCGGCGGGCTTTGATCCGGTCACCGCGGCCGACCGCGCCAGCGAACGCGCCATGCGCGAGATTCTGGCCCGACAGCGCCCCGAGGACGCGATCCTGGGCGAGGAATTCGGCACCACCCCCGGCCAAAGCGGCCTGACCTGGGTGCTGGATCCCATCGACGGCACCCGCGCCTTTATGGCGGGGGCGCCCAGCTGGGGGGTGCTGATCGGTCTTGGCGATGCCGATGGCCCGATCTATGGCATCATCGACCAGCCCCATCTTGAGGAACGCTTTGAGGGCGGGCTGGGCATCGCGCGGATGATCGGGCGGCATGGCACGGTGCCGCTGGCCACGCGGCGGGGGGTTTCCCTGACCGAGGCCACGTTGATGACCACCTATCCCGAGGTTGGCAATGGCGCCGAACACGCGGCCTTTCGCCGGGTCGCGGATCGCGCCCGGCTGGTGCGCTATGGTCTGGATTGCTATGCCTATGCGCTTTTGGCGGCGGGGCATGTCGATCTGGTGATCGAGGCCGGATTACAGGCCTATGACGTCGCGGCCCCCATTGCCGTGGTCCGCGCCGCCGGTGGCGTGGTCTCGGACTGGCGGGGCGGCCCGGCCCATGGCGGCGGCCGCATCATCGCCGCCGGCTCGGCCGAGCTGCATGCCGCCGCGCTTGAGCTGTTGAACGCGGTCTGAAAATCCGCGCCTGATCCGTCCGAACCCGCCCGTGGCCGGTTGAGCATGGCCCGCACCCTTCTTATGGTGCCGCCAAAACATGACGAGGCAGCCGCCAAGACGTCCGACAAGGAGCCCCGCCAATGACCGAGCCGCGCGAAACCGATACCGACACCTCTGATGACGATTTCCAGCTGAGCAAGCAGGATGTCGAGGCCATCGACAAGGCCATTGACGAAGGCGACGGCGCGGCGCTGGACACGCTGCTGGAACCGACGCATGCCGCCGACATCGCCGACCTGATCGAACAGCTGAACCCGTCGCGCCGGCGCGAATTCCTCAAGCTTTATTCCGGCGAGATCGACGGCGACATCCTGTCCGAGATCGACGAGGGCGTGCGCGACGAGGTCATCGAACAGCTGCCGCGCGAGGTGCTGGCCGAGGCCGTGCGCGAAATGGACAGCGACGATGTCGTCGATCTGATCGAGGACATGGACGCGCCCGAGCGCGAGGAAATCCTGTCGGCGCTGGACGAATCCGACCGTGCCGCGGTCGAACAGTCGCTGACCTATCCCGAATACTCCGCCGGCCGCCTGATGCAGTCCGAGGTGGTGACCGCCCCCGAACATTGGACGGTCGGCGAAACCATCGACTTTCTGCGGCGCGAGGAATGGCTGCCCGATCAGTTCTATCACGTCATTCTGGTCGATCCGCGCCGCCATCCGATCGGTTATGTGACGCTGGGCAAGCTTCTGGCTTCGCGCCGAGAGGTGGCGCTGCGCGACATCACCGAGGACAGCTTTCGCACCATTTCGGTCCTGCAGGACGAAGGCGACGTTGCGCATGCCTTCAACAAATATCACCTGATTTCCGCCCCCGTGGTCGATGAACATGACCGGCTGGTCGGGGTGATCACCATCGACGACGCCATGTCGGTGCTGGACGAGGAACACGAAGAGGACATCCTGCGTCTGGCGGGTGTCGGCGATGAAAGCTCGATCACCGATTCGGTCATCGAGACCATGCGCCAGCGGGTGCCGTGGCTGGGGATCAACCTGATCACCGCGCTGCTCGCGTCCTCGGTCGTGGCGCTGTTTGAAAACGCCATTGCCCGGCTGGTGGCGCTGGCGGTGCTGATGCCCATCGTGGCCTCGATGGGTGGCAATGCCGGCACCCAGACGCTGACCGTCGCGGTGCGCGGGCTGGCCACCAGAAGCCTGACCCGGGCCAATGCCATGCGGGTCGTGCGCCGCGAGCTGGCGGTGGGGCTGACCAACGGGGTGCTGTTCGGGGTGGTGCTGGGGACCGTGACCTATATCTGGTTTCAGGATCCCAAGCTCAGTCTGGTGATCGGCATGGCGATGATCGTCAATCTGTTCGCGGCGGCGCTTGGTGGCATTCTGATCCCCTTGGGGCTGGAAAAGGCCGGGGCGGATCCGGCGCTGGCCTCGGGGACGTTTGTGACCACGGTGACCGATGTGCTGGGCTTTTTCACCTTTCTCGGGCTTGCCACGGCGATCCTGCTATGACGGGCGCGGCCAAGGACGCGCTGCGCAAGGCGGCGCTTGCGGCGCGCGGGCAGGGCGGCGACGCAGCCGCGCTGAGCCGGCATCTGATCGGGGTGCTTGCCCCATATGCCGGCCGGGTGCTGGCCGGCTATTGGCCGATGCGGGACGAGGCCGATCCGCGCCCGGCGATGGCCGCGCATGACGGGCCCGTCTGTCTGCCGGTGGTGCTGGGACCGGCGCGGCCGCTGGTCTTTCGCCGCTATGACGGCCGGCTTGAGCCGGGCGGCTTTGGCACCAGCCATCCCCCCGCCGATGCGCCCGAACTGCGTCCCGAGGTGCTGATCGTGCCGCTTGCGGGGTTCGACCGCGCCGGGAACCGGCTGGGTTATGGCGGCGGGTTTTATGACCGCACGCTGGAACGGCTGCGCCGCGATGGCGGCGCGCTGGCCATCGGATTGGCCTATGCGGTGCAAGAGATTCGCGCGATTCCCGCCGAACCGACCGATCAGGTGCTGGATCTGGTGGTCACCGACCGGGGCGTCATCCGCCCGCAAGGCGAAAAATAACAGCCATTTCAGACAGAACGAAATCGCAACCCCGTGCCCGCCCGGCTGGGGATAAGCGTGTGGAAAACAGGTGAATCCCGCAATCGAACCCAGCCATATCATTCGGCTTTTCCATCGGCGGCGAAATCACGCAGTTGTTAACAGTGCAGGTGCAGCGAATCTGAGCCCCCCGGGAGATGGTTTTTTTGTCGCATCTGTCCAGTGAAATTTTCCGTTGAAATGTCCGAAACAGCACGGCAGTTTGTGGTCCATGCTCGAACGGCTACAACATTTGGTGTGGTGGAGAGATCCGCCGATCCGGTGGCCGGGGCACGCAAGAGATCAAAAACAAGGTTTCGGGCCGATCGGAACGGCCTGCCTCTCTGTGCCTTTCGGCACGGTGCGGGGCTGCGTTCCGGCGGATAGCGCGAAGCCGCGGACACGAGGGACACAAGGGACATGCGGATAGAGCGGCGTTTCACCACGGCCGAAGCCGGCGCTTATGGTGATCTGGACTTTACCATCACCACCAGCGAGATCCGCAATCCCGACGGTCGCGTCGTCTTTCATAACGACGCGGTCGAAATCCCCAAGGGCTGGAGCCAGGTCGCATCCGACGTGATCGCCCAGAAGTATTTCCGCAAGGCGGGCGTGCCGGCGCGGCTCAAGCGCATCAAGGAAAAGGGCGTGCCGGAATTCCTGTGGCGCTCAGTCCCGGATGAGGAGGCTTTGGCCAAACTGCCCGAGGATCAGCGTTTCGTGGGCGAAAACTCGGCCCGGCAGGTCTTTGACCGGCTGGCCGGCGCCTGGACCTATTGGGGCTGGAAGGGCGGCTATTTCTCGGGCGAAAAGGATGCCCGCGCCTATTACGACGAAATGCGCAACATGCTGGCCCGGCAGATGGCGGCCCCGAACAGCCCGCAATGGTTCAATACCGGGCTGCACTGGGCATATGGCATCGACGGCCCCGGCCAGGGCCATTTCTATGTCGATTTCAAGACGGGCAAGCTGACGCGTTCGGACAGCGCCTATGAACATCCCCAGCCGCATGCCTGTTTCATCCAGTCGGTTTCCGACGATCTGGTGAAGGATGGCGGCATCATGGACCTTTGGGTGCGTGAGGCGCGGCTTTTCAAATATGGCTCG
>RRZT011286646.1_pt1 | contig 25315 bp, 18 predicted proteins | sample 2165551 | NCBI WGS metagenome assembly RRZT01 (sample SAMN10456910, study PRJNA506462) | wastewater metagenome | biome: wastewater; feature: sludge; material: wastewater sludge; isolation source: wastewater sludge with Escherichia coli K12::gfp cells carrying plasmid... | place: USA: Moscow, Idaho... | reverse complement strand
GGCCTCCGCCCCTCGAAAGGGACGAAAGCCAAAACGGTTCCGTGGTACCACCCAAATTGCCATACCATCTTGCATATCCGTGCAAAATGCTATCGGCCACTTTTGCGTGCATTAACGCTGCACAAACGCCCGACTTTCATCGGAAGCTCCGGGGTGGCTTTGGTTGTTCGCGGGAAAGCGTTGCAGCCTTGCGCTTCCTCTCTGTGCCGCGAAGAGCACCATTGGCCCTTTCATCGCTTTTGCATGTTTTGAAATTTCTTTACTGTTATAGTATAGCTTTCGGCGTTGATTTTGTCAAGATTCATCCGCAGAATGGGCATATTCGGATTGCGGCTGCGCCTGTGTGTTGCGGCAAAGATTGATGGTGTCCACCACTTTGGCAAAAATGGCACAAGCTTCGTCGCTTTGATGGGTGCCCTCGTCCAATAGCACCACCACAACATAATCGGGGTTTTCTGCCGGAAAAAAGCCCGCAAACCATGCGTCCATCAGCTCGGCTGTGCCGTCCTGCGTCATGCGGCCCGTTTGCGCTGTGCCTGTTTTCCCTGCCGCGCTGCCCTCGCGAGGCATGGCCGCTTTTGCAAGGCCGTTTGTTACAACGTTTTGCAGCATATCACGCACCGTGTCGGCAACCGGTGCAGAAAACATCTGCCGCTGCACGGGCGCATACAGGCTTTCGGTAACGCTGTGCAAATATTCGTTTACAGTGCCCTCCACAAAGCTGGGCGAAATATATTTGCCGCCATTTGCAAAGATATTCATAAAAGAGGCCACCTGCGCCGGCGTTGCCAAAAGCTCGCCCTGCCCAAAGCTTAGGCTAGAAAGCTGGCCCTTATCTTGCAAGGTTTGCTTATCGGGCAGATTGCCGCGCGCTGTAAATAACGTGCCTGCTATTTGTGTGGCCTCGCCAAAGCCGGCTGCGCTTGCGGCATCGTGCACGGCATCACCGCCAAGCGCAAGGCCAAGATGAACAAAATAACAGTTGCAGCTGATTTCCAGCGCCTTGCGCAAATCCACATCGCCATGCCCCTTGCCGTAGGCACATTGATATACATGCCCGTTCACGTCAATGGCGCCTGTGCAATGGTAAATGGCGCTGGCATCAAAGCCTTTTTCCAGCGCCGCCGCCGCAAGAAGCGGCTTAAACACCGAGCCTAAATTGAATTGGCTGACGGCGCGGTCAATAAACGGCGCGTTTGCATCTTGCAGGCTTGCTGCCACATTTTGCGGCGCGAAGCGTGGCATGCTAACCGAAGCGCGCACGCGCCCTGTGCGGCAATCCATCACCACAATGCTGCCCTTATCCATACATTGCGCCGCCACGCCCTCGCACACGCGCTGCAAGCGCATATCCAGCGTTAGCATTACGCCTGCGCCGCTGCCCCGCGCTTCGCATAATTTGGGCGGTGCCGCATCGATAACGCCGCCCGATGCATTGGTAACGCAAAGAACCGATTTTTGTGTAGATGCATTTTGCAAAATGCTGTCAAACGCGTATTCTATACCGGAAACGCCATGCCCGTCGCTGTCGATATAGCCTATTAGATGCGGCGCCGTTTGCAAAGGGGCATAGCGCACGGTAGTAGGAAACGAATATTGCCCGCCTGCTGTGCCGTATGACGTAACGGGCACCAAAAACGGGCGCAGGCGCTGCGTGCCCTCATAAAGCAGTGCACGCTCTTCGGCGGGCACGCTTTCAAAAGCGGCTCGGTAGCTTTCGCCACCCGGCGAAACAAGCGCATACCGCGCCTCTTGCGTATTGGTAAGCAATTGAAAATTGCAATCAAATATATTGCCGCGCGCGCTGCCCAGCGGCAGCTCGTGCACGCTTTGTGCGCTTGCCGCGGCGGCATAATCGGCATTTGTGGCCAGCATCATCAAGCGGCCTTGCAATATCGCAAACAAAAGCAAGGATATGCCAAACAGCATAACCACACGCTTTTCCATAGACAACACCTCACAATGTACTGCATTTCATTGCATTAGTGTTGGCCCTTGCAAACGCAATTAATCGAATTTTTCATTTTCTTTTATAAAAAAACGCTTGACAATATGACACGTATTTGATAATATAATAAAGCACTTCACAAACGGCACACGGGGGTTTAGCTCATCTGGTAGAGCGCTACAATGGCATTGTAGAGGTGACCGGTTCAAGTCCGGTAATCTCCACCAACACGGCATGGATTTGTGCTCCGTGCAAAAAGCTTCGCTTCGGCGAGGCTTTTTTATTTTATAGCACACAAAAAGCGCACCGATGGCAGCATCGGTGCGCTTTTATATATCTCGTCTTTATTAAATGCTGATAACGGTTTTTGGAAATGCGCTACCTTAATTTTATGCCCTGCCCTTTCCGATGATGCACCCTATACGGCGGGGTTTTTGTTATAAAGCTGCGCTTGCATGGGCGCAAATATCCGCAAGCGGGCAGGCAGTGCAAAGCGGCTTTGCGCGGCAATGCTCTTTGGCATTTTCAACGATGAGTGCATGATAATTATTATATAGCGCAACATCTTTTGGAATGGCCTGTTCAAAATATTGCTGGATGGCATCATACAGCTGCGCTTGGCCTGCGTTTGGGCACACGCCTATGCGCTTTAATAAGCGCTTTGTATAGGCATCCACCACAAAGCTTGGAAGATTGAGCGCATACAAAAGCACCGAATCTGCAGTTTCAGCGCCAACGCCTTTCACGCAAAGCAGCTCGCGCCGCAAAATAGATAAATCCGTTTTTGCCGCGCACGCAGCGGAATAATCGTAGGTTTTAAACCATGCGGTCAGCGCCTTTAAATATAGCGCCTTTTGGTTAAAAAAGCCCGCTGGGCGTATGCGCTCGCACAGTTCCTGCACGGGCATATTTTCCACCAATTCTGCCGACAGCTGCGTGCCGAAATTGGCAAGTGCTTTTTCAACGTTTGTCCATGCGGTGTTTTGCGTAAGCACCGCGCCCACCATTACTTCATAGGGTGTTTGCGCAGGCCACCAATGTAAATTGCCATACTGTGCATACAGCTTATCGTATAGCATCATCGGGGTAACGCCATTATTTTGCATGATTATATCCCTTTGCTATTCCATAATTTTACGGTAAATATATTCCATATCGTTCGCATCAAAAATCACAGGCACGGGATAAAGCGGATTTGCCTCGCTTAGTGCACGCTGTATCATCAAGGGTAAATCCTGTTCTTGTATCCCCGATATTGTGGACGGAATCTCCATCTTTGCGTTTAACTCCCGAATGGCAGCAATGAATTTTTGGGCTTTTTGTACGCTGTCGTCATCGGGCGCAGTAACGCCCGCGATATCACCAAGACGCGCAAGCGGCGCCGCAGCGTATTTGCCGTAATACTCCAGCACATGCGGCAAAATTACGGCATTGGCAAGGCCGTGCGGCACGCCGTAAAACCCGCCGAGTGTGTGCGCGATGGCGTGCACATTGCCCACATATGCGCGGGTAAAGGCAATACCTGCCCAGTAAGATGCCATTTGCATATTTTCGCGCGCGGAAACATTACTGCCGTTGGAATAGGCTTCATACAGATTTGCAAAAATAAGGCGCACAGCCTTTTCGGCACTGTCGCTTGTTTCGCGCGTATTGGCAAAGCCAATGTACGCTTCAACCGCATGGGTTAAAGCATCCATGCCTGTGGTGGAGGTGATATGCTGCGGCAAATTGACAGTAAGCAAAGGGTCTAAAACCGCATACTGGGGAATCAGCACAAAATCGTTGATGGCGTATTTTTCGTGCGTTTGCGGATTGGTAATCACTGCGGCCAATGTAGCTTCACTGCCTGTGCCCGCGGTGGTTGGCACGGCAAAAACAGTGGGTGTTGGGCGCAGCACTTTTAAAACGCCTTTCATTTGCGGAATGCTTTGATTTGGCTTTGCCACACGCGCCGCCACGCCCTTTGCACAGTCCATCGCGGAGCCGCCGCCAAACGCAATAATGGCTTGGCATGCATTGGCATGATACAGCTTAAGCGCGCATTCGATATTATCGATTGTAGGGTTTGGCACTGTTTCATCAAAGATAGCGCAGGCAATGCCTTGCTCGCAAAGGCCATCGATCAGCGGCTTTGCAAGCCCGATGGATGAAGTGACCTTGCCTGTAACAAGGAGCACGCTTTGCACGCCCTTGTTTTTAACAAGTGCAGGCAAACGCAAAACCGCGCCCGCGCCGACAAGCAGCTCGGGCTTACTCCACGGCATGCAGTACATTGCAATATTTAATACGGCCTGATAAACTCTGCAAAATAGCTTATACGCATTCATTTGTATGACCATTCCTTTTATAGTATCGAAATGTGCGGTGTTAGGGCTTTGCCAAAATTTCGCCTATTGTTTTGCAAAGAAGCACAAACCGCGGCTTGAAAAGCTGGCGCGTTGTGCCGTTTTGCCGCATTGCTGAAAATCTGCGTGCTTACGCACTTACTATAAATGAATAGTAGCATAAATTAGCCGCAATGTAAACAAAAAACGAGGCGTCAAAAGACGCCTCGCAGCAGTATTTACAATATTGTGTAAGGATAAAGGGCTTTATGCCTTTGCTTTGTTTTTGGCGCGCAGCTCATTAAAGCCCATCAAAACCACCCATACGTACGCCAGCGTTTTGGGAATCATCAATACGCCGATAACAGGCACGGCATCGGCCCAAAGCACCACGGGCGCATAGAGCGCAAACGAAAGCACAATCGCCAGCCACATAAAGCGAAAAGCCTTATCGCTATGTGCTTTTGCCTGTTTGTAAAACAATACAATAATGATGATGCCCATTGCCGCAAAAGGCAAATTGCGATAAATGCCCCATGAAACAGGCGCATTATGCGAAAGCCACATGTTTTGCGGAAAAAGGCAAAGCCCAATGCGCATGGCCGTTAAAAGATAAATGGCTGCGGTAAGGCCGTTTTGCCCTTTAATTTGATAGCGCTCGCGCCAGATATGATATAAAATTACATAAAACACCGTCATGGTAACCGAGGTAATCAGCTTACCTATGCCAAGCGCGGCGGCATTTGCCTCAAGGCCTGTTGTGCACAAAGCCCATGCGCGCGGCACCAAATGAAAGGCATCGCCAGCCCCCAGCACTACCGCCATAACCCCAAACAGAAAATATTGTTTTACCCCACGCGCGTTTTTTATCATGTAAATACCCGCTGTGATAACGCCGATTAGATAGCACGCGTCAAATAGTGTTTCCATAATAGCTTGCATGATGGATCCCCTCCTGTGTTAATAATATGCATTGAAACTGAACATTGTTCACATATAGCATACCACGCGTGCCAGCGTGTGTCAATAGCGAAGTGCGGCGCACTTTGCTGTGCAAATTGTATCTTTGGTAAAACGGCTGTACACGTGCTTTGCGAAGCAAAAACTATATGTAAAGTTATTAAACTTTACATAGTTAATATGGCGATATATCGTTAATTGTGTTTAATGTAATGCAGATGCGCTTAGTGTAGCGCCGATTGCGCGTGACGTAATGCAGATGCGCTTAGTGCAGCGCCGATTGCGCGTGACGTAATGCAGATGCGCTTGGTGTAGCGCTGATTGCACTGCGCCAAAGCTTGCAGGCAGGCCTTGCACGCCTGCTCGGTACTATATAAGCGCAAGAAAAAAGCCCCGCACCTTACGGCGCGGGGCTTTTCGTTTGCAAAAATTATTGCTCGTTCTCTTTCATTTTCGCAAAGCAGTCGCTGCAATACACAGGACGGTCCTCGCGGGGTTTGAAGGGAACTTTGGCTTCGCAGCCGCAGGACGCGCAGGTAGCCGTGAACATTTCACGGGTGCCACGGCCGGCATTTTTGCGGGCGTCACGGCACTCTTTGCAACGCTGGGGCTCGTTCTCGAAGCCTCTTGTTGCATAAAACTCCTGCTCACCTGCGGTGAAAATGAAGTCTTTGCCGCACTCTTTGCATACTAATGTTTTGTCTTGGTACATGCTTGTATCTCCTCTAGTTTAGTATTTTTGCCCGCGGAAGGATTTAAACCGACACCTTTGGTACGACCAACGCTCTACCTTAAGCTACTTGGGGCATATATGAACGCAGCTCCCTGCGCGTGGCAATTTGTGTTTACCGCAGCTTGCGGCGAATGCGGGACAAGGCATTGTCTACAGCTTTTTCGTCAATATCCAGCCTTTGGGCAATCTGTGCATATCGCTGGCCGGAAAGATGCAGTGTTAAAACCCGCATTTCCATATCGGATAGCTTTGCCTCGATGCGGCGAACCGCTTCTTTGTAGCCCTCTTGCTCGATGGCAAGCTGCTCGGGGCCTCCGGCAAAAGCGTCTTCTTCAAGCGGAACTGAAAAATTAAGCGGTTGATGCTTTTTGCGCGACGCTGCACGCACAGCCGAAGCAATGGCGTTTTGCACGCAAACATTGGCATACGTTTTAAAGCTTGCGCTTTTATGCGGACTATAAGTAGCAATCGCGCTAAAAAACCCGATGATACCCTCTTGCACTGCATCGTCAAAATCCAAACCCGGACAGATTGCAGCGGAAGCTAGACGATTTATCATGGGCATTTGCCGCGAAATAAGCATGGCGAGCGTGGCATCATCTGTGCGCGCCTTTTCTATTTGAGACAGTTGGAGATTATCCATGTGTACCCCGAAAGATAAATCTTTTATAATCTATTGTATTATACATATTAATAGACGGAAAGTCAATGATATTTTGTATAAAACCAAAATTTAGTGAATACGTGCAGGAAAGCCGCATCACGTTTGTGCAATGTGACGCGGCTTTTACACACATTCGGCTTATTCGCTTTCCTCGCGATGCTGCACAGTGACATTGCGTATCCATTTGCCGCTTTTTATGCGCAAAAGCGAAAGCACTGTTTTTACTGGGCTGTCCAGCTTCATGCAAAAATATACTACCGGCGCGGGCAGCTTTAAAAGGATGCCCGTAAGAATGCCCATTGGGATACCAATCAGCCAAAGCGCGCCGCAATCAATGATAAAGGCTGTGCGTGTGTCGCCGCCGCCACGCAGCACACCCACAATGATGGTTACCTCCATCGAAATGCTCAATTGCAAAAACGCCAGCACCGTAATGATGCTATAGGCAATGTCGCGCGCATCGGCCGACACGCGATAAATCGACAAAAAGGGCTCGCGTATCAGCAGCAAAAACAGGCAGCTGAAAATAGACAGGCCGAAAGCCAGCACAATCAGCGTATTGGCCACACGCTGTGTGCGGTGCTTTTCGCCTGCGCCGATGGATTTGCCCGTAAGCACTGCCGCCGCGTTGCCAACACCAAAGATAAACACAAGCGCCAATTGATTGACAACACCTGCAATGCTGTTTGCCGCAACAAAGGCGCTGCCGATTTGCCCGATTATCAAAGTGGTAATCGTGGCGCCAAGCCCCCACATCATCTCATTGCCCACAACAGGCAAGCTGTGCTTGATATAAGACGGCAAAAGCGTCCACGAGGGCTTAAAGCATGATAAAATGCGAAATTTTACCGTTTTTTCGCGCGTGTGCATATAAATGAGCACCATTACAAGCTCGCTGCATCGTGCAATCACTGTGCCGATGGCAGCGCCCGCCACCTCAAGACGCGGTGCGCCAAACGCGCCGAAAATAAAGGTGTAGTTAAAAAACACGTTCACAAAAAAGCTGATTATATAAATCAGCGTGGAGATTTTAACCTTTTCCACCGCGCGCAAGCTCATCATGTAGTTATTGGAAATACTGTAAGGAATATACGAAAACGCAACGATGCCAAGATATTGCGCAGCAGCCGCCACAACGTCTTGTTCCTTTGAATAAAGCGACATGATAAACGTGGGGAAAAAGAGGCAAATTACCGTAAAACACACAGAAACCGCAATCACAAACTGCATGCTCATGCGCATCACGGCGCGGATGCTGTGCATGTCTTTTTTGCCCCAATATTGGGCAATTAACACGCTGCCGCCTGAGGACAGGCCAAAGCCTGCCGACATTAAAAGAAAAAACGGTTGGCCGCCAAGATTGGCCGCCGATATCGCAACATCGCCAAAGCTGCCCAGCATAATGCTGTCCATAACCGATACGCCGAAGCTGATAATGTTTTGCGCTGCAATTGGCAGCGCAATGGCCATTACCGAAAGCAAAAACGGCTTTTCCAGTACAAAATATTTTTCAAGTTTTGTTTTCAAAATTCACCTATGCATTCTGTATTCGTTATTTACTGTTTACGATTTGCATTCATTATTTGGGCTTTTTCATGGTAAGGCTGATACGCTTTTTGGCAGCTTCCACCGCCAGCACCCACACGGTGACAACATCGCCCACCTTGAGCACCTCGGCCGGATGCCGAATAAAACGATCGCACACTTGGCTAACATGCACAAGCCCATCTTGATGCACGCCAATATCCACAAACGCGCCAAAATCAATAACATTGCGCACAGTGCCCGTAAGCTCCATGCCGGGCTTTAAATCGTTCATATCCATCACATCGGTGCGCAAAAGCGGCTTTGGCAGCTCGTCGCGCATGTCGCGCCCGGGACGCAAAAGCTCTGCCATGATGTCGCGCAGCGTTGGCACGCCTACACCAATTTGATTAGCCAGCTGCGAAAGCCCCAGTGCATTGGCCTTTTCGGGCAATGCTGCGATGGAATCTGTGCCAATTTCTTTTACCGAGAAGCCGCAAAGCTCCAGCAGCTTTTCGGCCGCGGGGTAGCTTTCGGGATGTACTGCGGTTGCATCTAGCGGGTTTTTAGCACCCGGCACGCGCAAAAAGCCCGCGCATTGCTCGAAAGCCTTTGGGCCAAGCTTTGGCACCTTTAAAAGCTGCTTGCGCGCGGTGAACGCGCCCGCTTCTTCCCGCTTTGCCACAATGCTTTTGGCCGTGGCCGCCGTGATGCCCGCCACGCGCGCCAAAAGCGGCGCAGAGGCTGTGTTTAAATCCACGCCCACGGTGTTTACGCAATATTCCACCACGCCATCAAGCGCGCTTGCCAGCTTTGCGGGGGGCAAATCGTGCTGATACTGGCCAACACCCACGGCCTTTGGGTCAATTTTCACAAGCTCGGCCAGCGGGTCCTGCAAGCGGCGCGCGATAGACACCGCGCTGCGCAGATTGACATCATATTCCGGAAATTCCTCGGCGGCAAGCTTTGAGGCCGAATACACGCTGGCCCCCGCTTCGCTTACCACCATATAGCTGACAGGCGCATCAATTTCGCGCAATACCTCGGCGGCAAACAGCTCGGTTTCGCGGCCTGCGGTGCCATTGCCGATGGCGATAATCTCCACACCGTGCTGTGCAATTAATTGCTTTGTTTTGCGCTTTGCTTCATCCACGCGTTTAAACTCCGGCACGGGATAAATAACAGCCGTGTCAAGCACCTTGCCTGTTGCATCCACCACGGCCACCTTACAGCCCATGCGATAGCCCGGATCCAGCGCCATAGCCACTTTGCCTTTAATGGGCGGTGCCAAAAGCAATTGCTCTAAATTTTTGCTAAACACATGAATTGCGCCCTCAAACGCAGCATCGGTAAGCTCTGCGCGCACCTCGCGCTCAAGGCTGGGATGGACAAGGCGCGTATAGGCATCCTCGGCGGCAAGCTTTACTTCGTTTGCCGAAAGCGAGGTGTTTTTTACAAACATGCTGCACACCAGCGCCGATGTGCGCTGCGTGTCCACCTCGATGCTAATCTTTAAAAAGCCTTCGCGTTCGCCGCGATTCACCGCCAGCACTCTATGCTGCGCGATGCGCTTTACAGGTTCTTGATAATCATAATATCCTGCATACACACTGTCTTCTTTTTTGATGCCTTTGCTTTGCAAGATGGCGTTGGCGCTGTAGAAATCGCGCAGGGCACTGCGCAAAGCCGCGGTGTCGGAAATGTCCTCGGCAATGATATCGCGCGCGCCAGCCAGTGCCGCTTCGGCGCTTTCCACTTCGTTTTCTTCGCTGATGTACGCTGCGGCAAGCGCCGCGGGGTCATCCCCTGTCAATTGCAGCATCAGCTGTTTAGCCAGCGGCTCTAAGCCCTTTGCACGCGCCACACTCGCGCGCGTTTTGCGTTTGGGCTTAAAGGGGCGATAAATATCCTCCACCTCGGCAAGTGTTGCGGCTTTTTCCAGCGCTGCCGCAAGTTCCTGCGTCATCGCGCCTTGCTCGGTGATGGAGGCGCTTACCTCCTCGCGGCGCTTATCCAGCCCGCGCAAATACTCCAGCCGTTCGCCCAGCTCGCGCAAAACCTGATCGTCCATACTGCCCGTTACCTCTTTGCGGTAGCGCGCAATAAACGGAATGGTGTTGCCCTCGTCAATTAAGCGAATTGCGCCGTCCACGCAGGCCTTGTCTAGTTTAAATTGGGCGCTAAGCGCCTTTGCATAATCAATCATTTTGTTTCTTCCTTTTACGTTTGATAAAATATACTGCGGCAAGATAAGCCGCAAACACAGCGATGCTAATCATCGTGATAGCAAAAGATACCGAAAGCCCGGGCGTATGATACGTGAACACAATTTCATTGTCGCCCGCAGGCGCATACACCGCGCAAAGCCCGCCCGAAACATTTTCCACCGGCGTTTCCCTGCCGTTTACCGTGGCGGTGAAGCCCGCCTCATACGGCACCGAGAAAAACACAAGGTTTTCGCGCGGCATTTGTATATTTGCGGTAAAGCCGCTGCTGGTGGCTTCAAACCGATACGCCGCCGAAGCGCGCCGTGCGCCAGCGTCCTGCGTGTAGGATTCATAGCTTAACATGCCTCTGTCTGCCTCGGTGAAAAAGGGGTATTTTTGCCGCTGCTCATCGGTAAGGCCAATGGCGCGCAGCAAAAAGTTGCCGCGCTGTTTTTCGGTAATGGCACTTAAATCGTTTACGGCAAACGCATAATCATACGTAAAGCCCATCGGCACAAAATGCATGTTTTCGTAATATGCATAGGCCTCGTCTTGCCAGGAAAGCTGCCAGCCGTATTGTGCATATTGCTTGTCAAACTCGCTTACTTTATCCTGCGTAACCGCCATGTATTTCGAGCTTAACAGGCTTTGCAGCGCATATAAATCCGGCTCGGGCTTTGAGGAAACATCGCGTTTCACGCCAACCGAGGGATAAAACTGCAAAATGCTGGGTGTAACCGTGCTATTAAAGAAATGCAAGCAGGGCTTGTTAAACCAAAGGCCCACATTGTCGTAGGCTTCGTAAGCGTCGATGCGATAAAAGCCCTCGTCATCAGGAAAGCTTGCTTTGCGCGCCGCGTCATAACATTCGGCACGATAGCGGGAATCGTTTTCCCATTGCGGAAATTTGCCCAATGCCACGTGAATGACGGAATAAAAAACCGAAAACCCCAAAACAGCCGATAGCAAAATCGGCGCAAAACGCACAGAATGGCGATACCAGCGCACGATGCAATACAGGATTAACAGCATGAAAATAGCCGTAAGCCATGTAAGCCAAAACCGTGCTTTATCCTCTGCCACGCCGATTGTAAACGCATCGCCGTCTTTTGTGGGCACAAGGCCAAACACCACAAACGCCGCGGTGATGATGCCCACAATTTTGATACCGCCCATCAAATTGATGTCCGCATCCTCAAAGGCCGACACGGTGGCGGCGCACATAATCAAAATGGGCATATAGTACCAGCGCGCGTAATAGCTGGAATTAAGCATATAAAATGCCGAGTTTAGCGCGGGCACAAACGCCATAAATAAGCATGTGTACAAAACTTTTGAAAAGGTGCTTTTTTTGCGTGCGCCCAAATAGGCCACCACACCCGCACAGCCCACAAGCGGCAAAAAGGCCGACATGCTTGTCCATTTAATCACGCCCTCGGTGAAAAGATTGGGCAAATAGGGCGGGTCCGGCGGGAAAAAGAGCGAGGCAAAAATCTCGAAATATTGCTGCACCTTATCGTATAAAAGCAGGTCAAAGCCATTTGCCATATCAATGGTGCGCGGATTATCCCGTAAACTGAGCATTGCGGGCAGTAGAAACAAGCAGCCCATGCCCACGCCCAAAAGCGATTCAAACGTTAAAAGGCCAAAGGGCTTCCATTTCATTTTATAATCGCCCGTTAACACCTTTGCGATGAAATAAATAAACAAAAATACAATTTCGCCCGCGAAAAAGAAATAATTGTTGATGAGATTAATTGCCACAAAAAGCGCAAAAACGCCGCGTTTTTTATCGTAAACAAATCCATCAAGCGCCCAAAGCAAAAACGGAAAAAGCGCCACGCAATCCACAAAATGATTAAAAAATGTGTTGTATACCGTAAAGCCAGAAAGCGCGTAAAGCACTGCGCCAATTACGGCAAAATTGCGCGTTTTGGAGTATCGGCGGATAAACAAATATGCCCCAAGCCCCGCTACGCCAAATTTAATGCCGAACATCGGCACCATCATAAACGGCACCCATGCAGACGGAAACAGCGCCGTAAACCAAAAAAACGGCGAGCCCAAAAGATAAAACGAATAGGTGTTTACAATGCTGCCGCCTAAATCGGCACACCAATCCCACTGGCCGGGCGCGGATTTAAAAAACTGATTTACGTAATAATAAAACGGAATCTGCTGGCTGTTAAAATCGCCCGCGTAGAGAAATAGGCCTTTATCCACCACGACAAACGGCATAAAAAGCAGGATGGCGGCAGCAAAACAAAACGCAAACGATAAAACGCCGCCGTGTAATTCTTTTTTCGGTACAAGGCTGTTCATGTGGGCTTACTCCTGTTATAATATTCTTACTGCAAACGCTGTGCCGCTGCAAAACCCGTAGAAAGGAAGAACTGATACGATGGACAAGCAATATGCATTTAACGCGCTGAGTGCGCGCATGAAATATATTTCGCGCTGGGGGCTGATGCGTTCAGGCCGCACGGAATCGCTTTGCGAGCACACGGCCGAAACCGCCATTTTGGCGCACACGCTGGGCTGCCTTGCCAAAGAGGTTTTTGGCAAGGAGGTAAACGCCGAGCGCCTTGCTGTGGCGGCGCTGTATCACGATGCCGCCGAGATTTTAACCGGCGACATGCCCACGCCTGTAAAATACAAAAGCAAAGCCTTTAAAAACGCATATAAAACGCTGGAGGCTGAAGCATGCGACACGCTTGCGGCAACGGCCCCGCCGCAAATTGCCCCAACATTGGGCACATATTTAACAGGTGACGCGTTGACATCTTATGAAAAAACACTTTTAAAAGCAGCCGACCGCCTTTCCGCCGTGATCAAATGCATCGAGGAAGAAAACGGTGGCAACCGCGAATTTACGCGCGCACGCGCGCAGCAAACAGCGGCTTTGCAGGAGATGCAATGCGAAGAGGCAAGCTATTTTCTTTTGCATATGCTGCCTTGCTATGAGTATAATTTGGACGAATTAACGCAAGATGTGTTTTAACGATAAGCTTTAAATATCCTACACCGTAGCGCGTTTTGGCATTATGCATGCACACCGCGCGCAATTTGACACTGTGCGCTATGCAGTCATGCCGCGGGCAATTTGACGCTGTGCGCTATGCATTCATGCTGCGCGCAAGATGGATAACTGTGTCCAAATCCATATATTCCGTCATGGCGCAACATTCGCGCCGCAAAGCGGCCGCACCATTTAGCCCGTGCATATACCATGCGGCGTGGCTGCGCGCTTCTTGCATGGCCACGCGCTCGCCCTTTTCATCGCACATCGCACGGATATGGCGGCGCAGCACGGTAAAGCGCTCCTCTAAAGAGGGCGGCGGTGGAACGGTTTGCCCGCGCATTGCGGCTGCCACCTCGCGGAAAAGCCAGGGGTTGCCCATGGCGGCGCGCCCTATCATCAGGCCATCGGCGCCCGTTTCGTTAAGCGCTGTCAGCGCCGTTTCAGCACTGATAATATCGCCGTTTACCAGCACGGGCACGCCCACGCTGTCTTTAATCGCTTTTACTGCGTCAAGATGCACACCGGGCGTGTACATTTCGGCGCGCGTGCGCGCATGCACCGCAATGGCAGAAACGCCTGCTTTTTCACACAGCATGGCCACTTCGCGGCCTGTAAGTATGGTTTCATCCCAGCCGATGCGCAGCTTTACCGTAACGGGCACTGCCCCCGCGGCACTAACAGCGGCAGCGGCAATCTCGCCTGCAAGCGCAGGGGTTTTTAAAAGCGCACTGCCCGCACCGCTGCCCGTGATTTTTGGTGCGGGACAGCCCATATTAATATCGATAAAATCAAACGCATATTGCCCCGCACAAATGATTTCCACGGCCTTATGCATCACCTCTGGCTCATGGCCAAACAGCTGCACGCCATATATGGCCCCGCCCCCGCCGCCGCGCAAGAGGCACGCACTTTTGCGGTCCTGCATGGTTAGCGCTTTCGCGCTAACCATTTCGCTAACGGTAAACGCCGCGCCATATTCTGCCGAAAGGCTGCGCATGGCCGCGTCGGTTGCGCCTGCCATCGGCGCTAAGGCCGCCCCGATGGGTATTTGTAGTGTATCAAAATTCATAAGCATATCCTAACCTGTGCAAAATAACAACTATAATAGTATACCATATCTTTGCCTGATATGGTATACTGAAAAGCAGAATTCTCACATTTAACGGCGAAAGGACGGCAACAATTTTGAAATTATTGGTATTGGACGGAAACAGCATTGTAAACCGCGCGTTTTACGGCATTAAGCTGCTTACCACAAAGGATGGGCAGTTTACCAACGCGATATACGGCTTTTTGAATATACTGCTAAAGCTGGAGCAGGATGAGGCACCCGACGAAACGGCGATTGCGTTTGACTTGAAAGAGCCCACCTTTCGCCATAAAATGTACGACGGATACAAAGCACAGCGCAAGGGCATGCCCGAGGAATTGGCGGCACAAATGCCTGTTTTAAAAACGCTTTTGCAAAGCCTCGGCTATCAGATGGTAAGCCTTGCGGGCTATGAAGCTGATGATATTTTGGGCACGCTTGCATCTGTGTGCAAACAGCGCGGCGATGAATGCGTATTGGCAACGGGCGACCGCGACAGCCTGCAACTTGTGGGCGAAAATGTGCGCGTTTTACTGGCCAGCACGCAAATGGGCCGCAGTGTCACCGTGAACATGGACGAAGCCGCTGTAGTAGAAAAATACGGTGTTGCACCAAAGCAATTAATCGACGTAAAAAGCCTGATGGGCGATGCGTCCGACAATATCCCCGGTGTTGCGGGCGTGGGCGAAAAAACAGCGCTTAGCCTGATTTCGGAATTTGAAAGCCTAGACGGCGTGTATGCCCATATCGAAAGCAGCCATATCAAAAACGGCGTGCGCCAAAAGCTGCTGGCCGATAAAGATATGGCCTATTTAAGCCGCAAATTGGCCGAAATTAATTGTGCTGTGCCCGTGCCAAGTGATGTGGGCACTTATCAAAAGGCTGCGCCCGATGCCCAAAATGCCTCGGCGCTTTTGGCGTCGCTGGAGCTAACCAGCATTGCCAATCGCCTTTCGCTTACCGCGGCCGCCGTGCAAACAAGCTTTGACACATCTTCCCTGCCCACAGCCACAGCCGCCGCGCTGCCCAAACTGAAAGGCAAGGTGTATCTTGCCTTTTCGGGCGGCAAATGCGTGTGCGTGCAGGGCGAAAACGTATACACCACAGAAAGCGACAGCCTTGCGGCGCTGCTTTGCGACAAGGATGCCGAAAAGCTGGTATTTGACGCAAAGGCGTTTTATCATTTGGCGCTATGCGCCGGAAGCGAAGCGGCTAATATCACATTTGACGCAAAGCTGGCCGCCTATCTTGTAAACCCTGCTGCCAGCGAATACACCTTTTTGCAGCTTGCGGCAGAATATGGCATAAACCCCGCTTTCAGCAGCGATTATCCCGAAGCAGCCGTGCTAGAGGGGCTTTATACCGCGCTGCTTGCCCGCTGCGAAGAAGACGGCATGTTGCAGCTTTTGAATGAAATAGAGCTGCCGCTTAGCCGCGTACTGGCCGATATGGAGCATACGGGCGTGGCGGCAGACAAGGCCGGCATACAGGAATTTGGCGCAGTGCTGCGCGAGGAGATTGATAAGCAGCTGGCCGCAATTTACGCCGAGGTGGGCTATGAATTTAACGTAAACAGCCCAAAACAGCTTGGCAAAGCATTGTTTGAAGATATGGGCCTGCCCTCTGGCAAAAAGAATAAAAGCGGCTTTTCCACCAATGCGGAAACGCTGGAAAATCTGCGCGCGTATTCGCCTGTTATCGACACAATACTGTTATATCGCACCTATCAAAAGCTGAACAGCACCTACGTGGAGGGGCTTTCAAAGGTAATTGGCGAGGACGGGCGCATCCACTCCACTTTTAACCAAACCGAAACGCGCACAGGCCGCATCTCCAGCGGCGAGCCCAATTTGCAAAACATCCCTGTGCGCACCAAGCTTGGCCGCGAACTGCGCAAGTTTTTTATTGCGCCAAAAGGGCGCGTGCTGCTCGATGCCGACTACAGCCAGATAGAGCTGCGCATTTTAGCGCATATCGCAAACGACGAAACCATGATTGGCATTTTCAAAGCAGGCGGCGATATCCATCGCAGCACTGCCGCCAAAATTTATCATATTGCCGATGAAGAGGTTACCCCTACTTTGCGCACCAGCGCAAAGGCCGTAAATTTTGGCATCGTATATGGCATTGGCGCTTTCAGCCTTGCCAAAGACATTAACGTGTCGGTAAAACAGGCCGACCAGTTTATTAAAAATTATCTCGACACCTTTAGCGGTGTGAAGAAATATATGGACGAAACCGTGGCTAAGGGCAAAGAGGACGGCTATGTTACCACCATGTACGGCCGCCGCCGCACGCTGCCGGAATTGTCTTCGTCTAATTTTAATATTCGCGCACTGGGCGAACGCATGGCGATGAACACGCCCATTCAAGGTACTGCGGCGGATATCATCAAGCTTGCAATGATTCGCGTGTATGAACGCCTTTGCGCCGAGGGGCTTTCGGCAAAATTGGTTTTGCAGGTGCATGATGAACTGATTGTGGAATGCCCGATAGAAGAACAAGAAAAAGCAGCAAAAATACTGGGCGAGGAAATGCGCAACGCCGCAACGCTTTGTGTGCCGCTGGACTGTGATGTGAATATCGGCGACAGCTGGTATGCCGCCAAAGGTTAAGGAGTAAAGTGTATATGCTTTACAGAAAAATGCTTGCAGCAGACATTGACGCAGCCAGCGAAATCGAGCGCCACGCGCCTGACCCGTGGAATAAAGCGCAGCTGACAGCGCTTTTGCAGGACGGCGTGTCGCACTCGTATATTGCAGAGGAAAACAGCGTGCCGGTAGCCTTTTGCAGTGTGCAAAAGGCAGCAGACGAAGCCACGATTAACGCTGTTACCGTTTTACCGTCGCATCGGCAAAGGGGCGTGGCGCGCGGGCTTTTGCTGCATGTGCAGGCGGCGCTTCTGCGCGAGGGCGTAAAAGAGATGTTTCTTGAGGTGCGTGCAGGCAACACCGCTGCGCAGGCACTGTATGCTTCGATGGGCTTTGCCGCAGTGGGCATGCGGAAAAATTTTTACGAGCACCCGTGCGAGAACGCCATTGTAATGCAAAAAGCCTTTACAGCGCAAAGCGAATGAATCTGCTTTGTGCCATCTACTTTTTGCAATCTAGCTTTCGCAATCTGCTTTCATGCCTGTTAGCCCTTGCCAAATTGCAATGGGATATTATCAAACGCTTATAGGATAGGAATTAAAACACATGCTGATACTGGGAATTGAAACAAGCTGCGACGACACCTGTGCCGCCGTGGTACAGGACGGACGCACCATCTTGTCAAACGAGATTGCGTCCAGCGCCGAAGAACAAAATTTATACGGCGGCATTGTGCCGGAAATTGCAAGCCGCCGCCATATTGAAAGCATATCCGCCGTAACGGCAGGCGCCCTTGAAAAAGCGGGCGTTTCGCTTTGTGATATCGACGCTGTGGCATTTACCTATGCGCCAGGGCTGATTGGCGCTTTGTTGGTGGGTGTAAACTTTGCAAAAGGACTTGCCTTTTCGGCAAATAAGCCTTTGGTTGCGGTGCATCATCTGCGCGGGCATATCGCGGCGCTGTACTTAACACATCCCAATTTGCAGCCGCCGTTTATCTGCCTTGTGGCATCGGGCGGGCACAGCCATATCATTCATGTACAAAGCTACACTGCATTTACTGTGCTGGGGCGCACGGTAGACGATGCCGCGGGCGAAGCGTTTGACAAGGTTAGCCGCACACTGGGGCTGGGATATCCCGGCGGCCCCGCCGTGAGCAAAGCCGCAAAAAGCGGCAATAACAAAGCCTATTCCCTGCCCACGCCGAAGGCCGAGGGCATTTATGATGTAAGCTTTTCGGGGCTGAAAACCGCCGTTTTAAACCTTGTAAATAAGGCAAGGATGCAAGGCGGCGATGTAAATGTGGCAGATATGGCGGCCAGCTTTGAATATCGCATCAGCGAGATTTTGGCACAAAAGCTGTTGCTGGCCGCCAAAAACACCCATGCCACGGCCGTGTGCATTGCGGGGGGCGTGGCGGCAAATCACATTTTGCGCGGGCTGTTGGAAGAGGGCGCACAAAAGCTAAACGCGCAGCTGTATCTGCCCAGCATCGCCCTTTGCGGCGACAACGCCGCCATGATTGCGGCACAGGGCTATTATGAATTTGCGGCGGGGCATATCGCCGATTATGCACAAAACGGATATCCCACCATGCCGATTGATGAATAGCATAAGCAAATCGCGCGTCCATACACAAAAAGCAAGACATGCGCATAGCGCGTAGCGCATAAAAAAGAGAGCATATTCACCCCTGCTGTAGAATGGGCTTGCGGCCCATTTCTATTTTACAGGGTTTTGAATATGCTCTCTTTTACAATTATACGGGTTTTAGGGCAAAATGGTATATTGGATATGATCCATGCCAAAGCGCGCATAACCATTGCCTGTGTCAAAGCGCGGAGCCGTACTGGTTATCGTAATTTCCGTGATACCGGGCGGCAGCAAAAGCGTGGTTTCGTAATGAAAAGCGCCGTTTTCAAACGAAAACGTCTGCGTTTCACCATTACTGATTTGCACGGTAACACTGTAATCGCCGATTTTACTTGGAAAAACATCTGCCGACACGATGGTGCGCGCAGGTTGATTGTTTAAATTTGTGAAAATAAGAGAATTTTTCGCATTATCAAACGCCCAATTTCGCCCGTCCTCAGCGCCGGATATAAAGCAAGCGGGAGAAGCTTTCATCCAAACAAGATCGGGCAAAGGTGTCTTTTCAACGGGCTTTTGCGCATCGTATATAAAATACAGCAACGAGCCGCGTTTTTCGCAAAGAACAAAATTTTGTGCCAGCGCCTTTGGCAAACGCACGGGCGCGCGCTTCATCAATAGGTCGAAATCCTGCTCTTCTATCAAGAACGGTTTGTCGGATGTGCAAAGATAGTCTATCACCTTATCGCATTCTTCATAGGAAAACCAATCGCAGCGCTCGGGAATGGCAGCCGTTTGCGGCACATCTAAACGCGCGTATAGCAAGGCAGAGGGGTCAAAAATCAGGTCTGGCAGCACGCCGGTAGTTTGGTAAATCTCGCGTGCAAAGGGCTCTTGGCGTGATAAATGTGTGGAACTGCCATTGACGGTGCTTTTTGTTTTTGCAAAAGTCAACATGCGCGAATCCACAATGTTAAACAGATAAAACGCTGCAAACAGCACCACTAAAGCTGAAGCGAATAAAAACTTTGCCGTATAAAGGCGTTTTACATTTTTTTGGGGTGCGTGTGCGCGGCAAAACAAATATTCTTGCATAAACAGCGTAAGCAATAAAAGGCCGTTCCATAGCAGCGAGATGAACACGTCTTCATGGCTGCGGCCCTGATAGTAAACAAAAAGCCCCATGCCCGCCACAGCACACATGAAATACCTTGCGCTAACCTCCACGGGCATATCTGCCTCGCCTTTGCGCATAAAAGCAAGATTGCGAATGCTTTTCACCAAAGCGAATCCATATAAACTAACAAGCAAAAGCCATTGATGTATCAGCGGCATCGGCAGCATAAAAAAGCCCGCGCTCATAAACACCGATTGGCCGAAAAAGGCATCCATCATATTGGGGAAAACGCCGCTGCGCGCATAGGTTACAAGCGCCACAAAGCCCATCGCACAAAGCACCTGCCCTGCGGCAGATACAATAACCATGCCTGCCTTTTTATACAGCGTTTTATCGCGAAGCGAATACTGCGCGGCAAGCAAATAGATTTGAAAAGCAGACCAAACCACAAAAACAACAAGGCCAGTATCCAAATTCCACACCAGCGCAAGGCACGCCGTCAAAAAGCCCAGCGCGTTTATTATGCGAATGCGTGCAGGCCCATGCGCGCGCAGGCGAGCGCTGCAAACGGCAAAAATAATGGCGGCAAATAAATATCGCTGCGGAAAATATTGCAAATAATAACCCGCGCCCTCGTTATTTCCGATTTCCAAAATGCCAGCGGCAAACAACACGCCAACAGCGCCCACGCAAGCCAAAACGCGATTTTCGCAAGCGGTGAACAGCGTGTAGATTACGCAAAACGCGCCGATGAGCATCAGCCCTGCCATAACAATGCTGAAATTCAATTCGGATGCGCCGCCCAATAAACGCAGAATTGGCGCGATAAAATAGGGATAAAATCCATACAGGTTTTTAAAATCCACTAAAATGGTTTGGCCGCTATACACCTTATATACCGGATAAAAATATGCATTCACATGGTGTTCTTGATACATTCCGTTTGCGGTGTAGTTATAGCAAATATACAGCCAGGCCGAATAAAGCGCAATGCCAATTGCAATAACAAGCAGCACCACGTCCCAGATTTTTTGATGTTTTTGAAAGCGTTCGTATCCGTACACTGCCAAAATATACGCTATAAAAGCAAGCGCAAACAGCAATGTGCAGGTGTAAACGCTGCGCGTTGCCAAAAGCGATTTCCAGTAATATGGCTGCACAATTTGGGTAAGCGCAAAAAGCCCCAGCATAACCACTAGGCTGCAAGGCGCAAGAAATTGTGCCATTTTGTGGGTTAAAGCTTCGCTGATATGCAAAAATTTATCCAAAAGCAGCTTATATGCAATGAAAAGGCACGGAAAGAGCACCGTGAGCACCATATATTGCAATTGCTCTGCTTTTTCGGGGCGAAACGCTTCGGGGGATTCTATAAAATGCTCGGTAATATAGGCAATATCCGGCGGGCTTTGGACAAAACTGAGGGCAAAGCCCACAAGCAGCATCGTTAATACAGTAAGGCCAACCGACAAAAAGCAATGCAGGTATTGTTTGTTTTTTTGCAAAAGCAAATGTTTTCACCCTCTATTTTGACATTTTGAACGATGGGCAGGTACGAGGGAACGCCAATGACACAAACACGGGAATACGCACGCAGTGCGTATTCCCGAAGCGATTGGCAGTACGAGCGAATGGCTTTAGCCTTCCCTGCCCTTTACAGATTTACACAAGAGTGGTAATACGCACGCAGTGCGTATTACCTAAGGAATGGCTTTCAGCCATTCCTGCATTTTGCAGATTTAGACAAGCGCGGTAATACGCACGTAGTGCGTATTACCGAAGCGAAAGCCTAAAAGGCTTTCCTTTGCTATTTGCAGATTTACACAAGCGCGGTAATACGCACTGCGTGCGTATTACCTAAGGAATGGCTTTCAGCCATTCCTTACTCCCACTCAATCGTGCCTGTAGGCTTTGGTGTAACATCATAGCACACGCGGTTCACGCCCTTTACTTCATGCGTGATGCGCTCGGTAATTTTGGCTAAAAGCGGCCACGGCAGCTCCTCGATAGTGGCAGTCATCGCGTCGATGGTGTTGACAGCGCGCAGAATGACCGGATATTCAAACGAACGCGCATTATTGCGCACGCCCACGGATTTTACATCGGGAATTAAGGTGAAATATTGCCAAACGGTTTTATCAAGACCCGCGTTTTTAAATTCCTCACGCAGAATGGCATCGGATTCACGCACGGCTTCAAGGCGCTCACGCGTGATGGCGCCAAGACAGCGCACGCCGAGGCCCGGCCCCGGGAACGGCTGACGATACACCATGTCATCGGGCAGGCCCAGCTCCTTGCCGCAGGCACGCACCTCGTCTTTAAACAGCTGACGCAACGGCTCTACCAATGCAAATTGCAAATCATCGGGCAAACCGCCCACATTATGATGGCTTTTCACGGCCTTATTGGTTTTTGTGCCGCTTTCTACGATATCTGGATAAATGGTGCCTTGTGCCAGAAAATCGATGCCGGAAAGCGTGCGCGCCTCTTCCTCGAACACGCGGATAAACTCTGCACCGATAATTTTGCGCTTTTGCTCGGGCTCTGCCACATCCGCCAGCTTATCTAAAAACCGATCGGCAGCGTCTACATACACAAGATTGGCATTCAGCTCGTTGCGGAACACGCTGATAACCTGCTCGGGCTCGCCTTTGCGCAACAGGCCATGATTAACGTGCACGCAAGTAAGCTTATCGCCAATGGCTTTCAGCAATAGCGCCGCCACCACCGAGCTGTCTACCCCGCCGGAAAGCGCCAAAAGCACCTTTTTGTCCCCAACTTGCTTTTTGACAAGCTCGATTTGGTCGGCAACAAAGTTTTTCATGTTCCAATTGGCTTCGGCGTGGCAGGCATCAAATACAAATTTTTGCAAAACAGCCTTGCGTTCGGCTTCATCAGACGGCCACTGGGCATGGCACTCGGCCTTTGCGTCGCTTTCAAAGCAAACTGCCAGCATGGGCAATCCACAATGCAGCACGGCGGCCTCGGGGCGAATATCCACGCCATCCACCATATGGTTTACGCCTCCGTTGAGCACGATGCCCTTTACATTGGGCAGCGCGGCAAGCTGTGCCGCCGTGATATCATGCGGATAAATTTCGCTGTAAACGCCTAGCGCGCGAATTTCGCGGGCAATCAGCGAACTTTCTTCGCTGCCTAAGTCTAAAATTACAATCATGTCTTGCTTCATGAAGCGTGTACCCCTTTTCGTATCGTCTTTTAAGAAATATGAATATTGCATAATACATATATACGTTTATTATACAACATGCCCGCTGTCATATGCAAATTTTTTTCGACAAAATTTGTAGAAATTGGGTTTTTTTAAACCGATTACACAGCATTTAAAAATATTTGCAAAATTTGTTGACATAGTGTGTATCACACGGTATAATAATATTTGTAATATAGATAAAAATAAATTATTATGAAAGGAGCGAATATCATATTGGACAGCAAGGAAATTGTGGCCGGGCTAATGCAGGAGCTGCGGCGCGGCAGCTTGATTTTACTGGTATTAAGCGCCTTGAAAAAGCCTGCTTACGGCTATAATCTGATAAAGGTGCTTGAGGAAAACGGCGTACCAATGGAAACAAACACGCTTTATCCCCTTTTGCGCCGCTTGGAGGGGCAAGGGCTTTTACAAAGCGAATGGGAAACGAGCGAGGCAAAGCCGCGCAAATATTACGCGTTGACGGCGCTTGGCGCCGAGGTGCTGGAGAGCGCCAAAACAAAGTGGTATGAATTTCAAAGCAAAGTTAATACAGTATTAGAGGACGGAAACGAGGTAAAATCATGAGTAATCAACAATTGACCGAAAATTACATCTACGCCTGCACAAAGCGCCTGCCGCGCCGCTATCGCGAGGATATCGCGAAAGAACTTGGCACCTTAATCGACGATATGCTGGCGGAGCGCTGTGGCGATTTGCCGCCGAGCGAAAAGGATTTGCGCGTGGTGCTTACCGAAATTGGCACGCCAATGGAGGTGCACAGCAAATATGCGCCGCATCCCGACCGCGCCTTAATCGGCCCGCCGTATTATACGCACTATATTTTTATTTTACAAATTGTGCTGTGCTGCGTGGCATTTGGCTTAACGGTGGCGCACATTATTGGCGGCATGGCGGGCGCATACGCGTTTGACATTGCAGGGGTTTTCACGTGGCTGGCGAGTCTATTTGGGGGCGGGCTTTTCGCTTTCACGTTTGTAACGCTTTTATTTGCGTTTTTCTCTTACCGCGGCGTGTCGATTTTTGAGTTTAGCAATTTAAACGATTTACCGCCCGCGCCAAAGCGCTCTGTGCACATTCCACGCTGGGAGAGCATTGCGGGTATGGTGATGACGGCAGTATTTTTGCTGATTTTTATTGCTATTCCACAGATAATTGCGCTTTATTATAATGGCGTAAGTACGCCGTTTTTCAATCTTGCGGTTTTGCGCGAGAAATGGATTTACTTACTTTTGTTTGGCGCTATCAGCATTACAAATGAGGCGCTGCGCCTTATAGATCGGCGCTATACCACACGCGTTATGCTTTGGGGCGTGGGCGGCAATATCGCATCGGCGTTTTTGGCCGTGTTGATTTTTGCAGACGGGCGCATTGTAAACCCCGCGTTTGGCACGGCTTTATCGGGCTTTATCGGCGATAATGGGTTTGTCACGTCGATGTTTACAAGGTTTCATCTGTTTTTTGTGGGCGTTATCCTGTTTGCACTGGTGCTTGAAACGAGCGAAACATTGTACCGTTATTTCCGAGGAAAAGTGTAAAACAGGGCGTACAAAAAAGGCGGAAAATTTTCGGTAAAAGCGGGCTTTACACTAAGACTGTATACTAAATGGCTTTATACAAATGTCGATATACCAACGAATAAAGGCAAACAACGATAAAGCATAGAAAAGCGCCCCCCGCCAAAAGCGAGGGGCGCTTATTTTGCATAAAATTAGGTGTTGATTTTGGTAACAACGCCAGAGCCTACTGTACGGCCACCCTCACGGATAGCGAAACGAAGGCCTTCCTCGATAGCAATCGGGGTGATCAGCTCAACGTCCATTGCAACGTTGTCGCCAGGCATGCACATTTCAACGCCCTCGGGCAGAGAAACAACACCTGTAACGTCGGTTGTACGGAAATAGAACTGCGGGCGATAGTTGTTAAAGAACGGAGTATGACGGCCGCCCTCTTCCTTTTTCAGGATATAAACCTGGCCGGCAAACTTTGTGTGCGGGTGGATGGAGCCCGGCTTTGCAATAACCTGGCCGCGCTCGATGTCAGCGCGCTGAATGCCGCGCAGCAAAGCGCCAACATTATCGCCAGCCTGCGCAAAGTCAAGCAGCTTGCGGAACATTTCAAGGCCAGTAACGGTAGTTTTGGTTTTCTCTTCTTTCAAGCCGATAACTTCAACTTCTTCGCCAACCTTGATTGTGCCACGCTCCACACGACCGGTGGCAACAGTGCCGCGGCCTGTGATGGTGAACACGTCCTCAACGGGCATCAGGAAGGGCAGGTCAGACTTGCGCTCCGGTGTCGGAATCCAGCTGTCCACAG